>LFIK01000124.1_pt1 | contig 50636 bp, 47 predicted proteins | sample 643401 | NCBI WGS metagenome assembly LFIK01 (sample SAMN03777447, study PRJNA286221) | soda lake metagenome | biome: soda lake; feature: Kulunda steppe; material: water; isolation source: sample T5-Br brine of Lake Tanatar-5 | place: Russia: Kulunda steppe | collected 2010-07
ATGATCCGCTTTACGCTCAAATGCAGTCAGGGCCATCAATTCGAAAGCTGGTTCGCCTCGGGCGCGGCGTTCGAGACACTGCAATCCGCCGGGCATCTGAGTTGCCCCGACTGCGGTGACGCGCAGGTCGAGAAGGCAATCATGGCGCCGAATGTGCGCGCCGCGCGTGACACCGGGCGCGAGCCCGCGACGCACCAGCCGACGGCACGATCCGAGCCGGCACCGGCTCAGGATCCGCAAAGCGCGCTGCGGGCGCGCATCGAAGCGCTGCGCCGCCATGTCGAGCAGAATTCGCACGATGTCGGCCGCGACTTCGCGGCGGAGGCGCGGCGCATGCATGCCGGGGAGTCTGACAAGACCGCGATTCATGGCGAGGCGCGCATCGACGAAGCCCGCGCGCTGCTGGAAGACGGTATTCCGGTCGCCCCGCTGCCATGGCCCGCACGGCGCAAGACAAACTGACCTGAACCCGGCCGGAGACGCGAATGACTGCCCTGATCACCGGAGCCACCCGTGGAATCGGCGCCGCCCTCGCGAGCGAGCTGACAGCGCAGGGCGAAAGCGTAATCGGCACCTATCGCGGCGCGCGCCCGGATGGGGGCGGCATCGAATGGATGTCGCTCGACGTGACGGACCCGTCGGCGCAGACGGCCATGGCGCAGCAGCTTGCCGGGCGGCCCATCGACCTGCTGGTGTGCAATGCCGGGATCTATCCCGACAAGCCCGAACGGCTCGGTGACGGCTTCCCGCCATCGATGTGGGCCGAGAGTTTCGCCACCAACGTCACAGGACCTTTCCTGACGGTGCAGGCGCTGTTGCCCAATCTGCGGCTATCCGCGCAGCCGCGCATCGCCCTTATCGGCTCGGTCATGGGCTCATCCACCCGCGCACCGGGCGGCGCCTATATCTACCGCGCATCGAAGGCGGCGCTGCTCAATCTCGGGCGCAACCTGGCCACCGATCTGCGCGGCCAGGGCATCTGTGTGGGGATCTATCATCCCGGATGGGTGCGCACCGGCATGGGCGGCACATCCGCCGACATCGATGCGGAGCAGTCCGCCCGCGGCCTGTGCACGCGCTTCGCCGCGCTGGGCCCGGAAAGCTCGGGCTGTTTCGAATCGTGGGACGGCACGGCGCTGCCGTTTTGAAACCCGCCTCGATGCGGCCGGGCCCGATCCGGCTGCGGCAAAGGCCTCAATCCTGAGCGCGCAGCCAGTCCATCACCGCCGGGCGCACGCTTTGCGCCCCTGCGTCGCGTGCGTCTTCGATCACGTCGCGCAATTGCGTCAGATCGATACCGCGCAGCATGTGCTTGACAGGGCCGATCGATGCGGGCCGCATCGAAAGGCTGCGCAGCCCCATCGCCGCGAAACAGGCCGCCTCGACCGGACGCCCCGCATCCTCCCCGCAAAAGGACAGTGGGGTCCCGGCTTCGGTGGCGCGCTCGACGATCTGGCCGAGGAAGGTCAGAAAGCTGACATTGAGTGTGTCGTAACGCCGGCGCACCCGTTCGTTTTCACGGTCGGCGGCAAAGAAGAACTGCTTGAGGTCGTTGCCGCCGATGGAGACGAAATCCGTCAGCTCGTAGAAGCGCCGCGGCGCGAAGGCGATGGACGGCGTCTCGAGCATGGCGCCGACGCGCAGACTGTCGGGCAGGACATGACCCAGCCGCTGCTCGCGCTCGATCTCGCGCATCAGCAGATCGCGCGCCGCGACGAACTCCTCGAGTTGGGCGATGAACGGGAACATGACCGTCAACGGGCGCCCGTCCGCGGCCCGGATCAGCGCCTGAAGCTGCATGCGCAGTATTCCGGGCTTGTCGAGCCCGACGCGGATTGCCCGCCAGCCCAGCGCCGGATTGGGTTCATCCTCCGCGGTCATGTAGGGCAGAACCTTGTCTGACCCTATGTCGAGCGTGCGAAACACCACCTCGCGCCCCTGCGCCGCGTCCAGCACACGGCCATAGACGGATGCGAGCTCGCCGCGCTTGGGCATGCGGTTGTTGACGAGAAACTGCAGCTCGGTACGAAACAGACCGACGCCATCCGCGCCCGACCCTGCAAGCGACGGCAGATCCGCCATGAGTCCCGCATTCATGTAAAGCCCGATCGTGGCGCCGCAGCGGGTCAGGGCGGGCTTGTCACGCAGCCCGGCATAACGTTCCTGCGCCTTCGCCTGCATTGCCATCTTGTCGTGGAACGCCGTCGCGATGGACTCGTCGGGGCGCAGATGCACAACCGCTTCGGTACCGTCGACCATGATACGGTCGCCATTGAGCGCTTCGGTCGTGATGCGTGCGGCGTTGATCACCAGAGGTATCGCCAGCGCCCGTGCCACGATGGCGGCATGACTGCCCACCGACCCTTCCTCGAGCACGACGCCGCGCAGCTTGCGCCCGTAATCGAGCAACTCCGCAGGACCGATGTTGCGCGCGACGAGGATCGGATCGTCAGGCATCTCGGCCCCGGTGTCATTGCCCTGCCCCGTGAGCAGCCGGAGCAGCCGGTTGGACAGATCGTCCAGGTCGTGCAAACGCTCGCGCAGATATGGATCGGGCACAGTCTGCAGACGGCTGCGAGCGGCGGATTGTTCCTTTTCGACGGCGGCTTCGGCCGAAAGGCCGCGCGCAATGTCCTCCTCCATGCGTCGCATCCAGCCGCGCGAATTGGCGAACATGCGATAGGCCTGCAGCACCTCCATGTGATCCTTGTTGGTGCTGGGCGTCATCTGCAGCATTTCATCGACGGACACACGCAGTTCGTTCACCGCCGCGCGCAGGCGCTCCAGCTCGACATCAGGGTCGTCGGCCACGGGCCGGGTGACCAGCACGCGCGGCTCGTGCAGCCAGACACGCCCCTCGGCCGCACCCTCCTGCCCGCTGACACCGCGAAACATCGCCGGCTGCTGATGCGGCGGCGCCAGCGTCGCGCCCTCCCCGACGAAGGCGCCGAGCTCGGTCATCTCGGCCAGCACCATTGCGACAACTTCGAGGGCATAAACCTCGTCCTCCGTGAACTCGCGCGCCGCGCGCGACTGCACGACCAGAACGCCGAGGCGTTCGCCCAGCCGCTGAACCGGGACCCCGAGGAAGGAGGCAAAGCGCTCTTCGCCCGTCTCGGGCATGTAGCGAAACCCCTTCTCGCGCGGTGCATCCCCTGTATTGATGACGGCACCGCTGCGCGCCACACGCCCGACCAGCCCTTCGCCAAGGCGCAGGCGGGTCTGATGCACGGCCTCGGGGTTCAACCCCTCGGTCGCCGACAGTTCCAACGTCTCGGGATCGCGAAACAGGTAGATCGAACACACCTCGGTGCGCATGGAGTCCGCGATGAGATGCGTGATGTGATCGAGCCGCTCCTGCCCCGCACCCGGCTCGGCCAAAGCATCGCGCAGGCGGCGCAGCAGTTTCCTGCTCTCTGTTTCCAGACGCTCAGGCACCTTGAAAACCCCTTCCGGGCCTAGACAGATTGCTCCAGACCGAAGGCATCGTGGAGCGTCTGCACAGCAAGTTCCATGTATTTGCGATCAATCAGAACGGAAATCTTGATTTCGGATGTCGTGATGACCTTGATGTTCACGCCTTCATCGGACAGCGCGCTGAACATGCGCGCGGCCACGCCGGCATGGCTGCGCATGCCGATGCCGACGACGGACACCTTGGCGACTTCGGTATCGGCGTCAAGATCCCAGAAATTCACTGCGCCGGCTTCCTTGGCGCGCGCCAGCGCCCCTTCGGCCCGCGCGACCTGATCGATCGGGCAGGAAAAGGTCAGGTCGGTGCGGCCATCCTCGGCAATGTTCTGAACGATCATGTCGACATTGACGCCGGCATCGGCCAGCGGACCGAAGATCGCGGCGGCGATGCCCGGACGGTCGGCGACCGAAAGCAGGGTCATCTTGGCCTCATCGCGCGAAAAGGCCACCCCGGAGACAACGCGGCTTTCCATGATTTCCTCCTCGCTGCAGACCAGTGTACCCGAATTCTCGTCGGTCTCATCGAAACTCGACAACACCCGCACGGGCACGCCGTAACGCATCGCCAGCTCGACCGAACGGGTCTGCAGAACCTTCGCGCCCAGCGACGCGAGTTCGAGCATCTCCTCGAAGGCAATACGATCCAGCCGCCGCGCCCGCTCGCAGATACGCGGGTCGGTGGTATAGATACCGTCGACATCGGTATAGATATCGCAGCGCTCCGCCCCAAAGGCCGCAGCGAAGGCCACCGCCGTGGTGTCGGAGCCGCCGCGCCCCAGCGTCGTGATCCGGCCCTCCGGGCTGATGCCCTGAAATCCCGCAACCACCGCGACCTTCATCCCCTCGGCAAAGCGGCCGTCTATGGCCGCGCGCTCGACATCGAGGATGCGCGCCGTCCCATGCGACGAATTGGTGTGCAGCGGCACCTGCCAGCCCTGCCAGCTGCGCGCAGGCACGTCCATCGCCTGCAACGTCAGGGCCATCAGCCCGGCGGTCACGTTTTCACCCGCCGACACCACCGCATCGTATTCGCGCGCATCATAGAGCGGCGCAACGTCGCGCACCAGGCCGACAAGCTCGTTCGTGCGCCCCGCCATCGCGGAGACGATCACGATGACCTCATGCCCGCGCGCGACTTCCTGCGCGACTTTGGTGGCAGCAGCGCGGATGCGTGCGGGATCGGCCACCGAAGTGCCGCCGAATTTCATTACCAGAAGCGACATCGCCCTTCCTTCGCCGCGCGCGTGATCGCCGCGTTTCATAGGCTTCCCGCGCGGCTGGCGCAAGGGCGCCACCGTCTCAGCCGACACCGCAGCCTGCCGACCCCCAGGGTGTTACCTGGCCGCCGACACCCTTCCAGTCGCCATACCCGAGCACCCGCGCCGGGTTGGTCGGCGGCGGCATTCGCACATCGTCGAGGCGTGCAAAGCCGAAGCGTCCGTAATAAGGCGCATCGCCCACCAGCAGCACGCGTCGCCAGCCCAGCTCCGTCGCGCGCGCCAGCCCCTCCCGGATCAGATAGCCCCCCAGGCCTTCGCCCTGATGCGTGGGATGCACCGCGACCGGCCCCAGCAGAAGCGCGGGCGTCTCGCCGACACAGACGGGCCAGTGGCGGATGGCCGCCGCGATCATTCCGCTGTCGTCGCGCATCACCAGGCAGAGCCGATCCACAGGATCCACGCCCTCGCGCAGCCGGTAAGAAGACAGCGCCTCGCGCCCCGGAGCGAAGACGAGGTCGAACAACGCTTCGACCTCCCACCAGTCCGCCGCGGTTTCCTGCTCCAGCCGCACGCCGCCCGCCCCCGCAATTGCATCGCTGCGCGCGCCTATCACGCGCCCCGCGGCAGGGCAACGCGGCCACCGACGGGTTCGGCGCTGCGCCAGGGCCGCTGGTCCGCGGGGCTGGTCAAGCCGATCGGAACAGAGTAGCGAGATGCCGAAAGGAAGCCCTGCATGTTCTATCGTCCCGAAGACGGCCACGGATTGCCGTACAACCCGTTCAAGGCCATCGTCACCCCGCGCCCCATCGGCTGGATCTCGACCCGCGCGACGGACGGGTCCGACAACCTTGCGCCCTACTCCTTCTTCAACGCGGTGGCTGATGCCCCGCCGCAAGTGATCTTTTCCTCCACCGGGCGCAAGCAAGACCGTGGCGACACCAAGGACAGCGTCGCGAATATCCGCGATACCGGCGTCTTTTGCGTCAATGTCGTGGAAAGTGCGGCGCGCGATGTAATGAACACCTCCTCCGGACCCTGGCCGCGCGATACGGACGAGTTCCAGCATGCCGGGCTGGCACGCGCCGAATGCACGCAGATCGATTGCCCGCGCGTGGCCAATGCGCCGGCAAGCCTGGAGTGCCGCATGCTGCGCATCATCCGGCTGAAGGGGCAGGACAATTTCCTGGTGCTCGGCGAGGTGGTCGGCGTGCATCTGCGCGACGATTGCCTGACCGATGAAGGCCTGTTCGACATCACCAGATACGGCCCGCTGTCCCGGCTCGGGTATCGCGATTATGCAGTGATCAACGAGGTCTTCACGCTGAAGCGCCCGCTGGAGTGATCCCCCGGATCAGGGCACGGGTTCCGGCGCCGCGTGATGCCGGAATGCGGCCGGCGCAACCCCATGTGCCTGCAGGAAGGCCCGGCTGAAGGCGCTTCTGCTGGCAAAACGGACCTGCGTGGCCACGCGCTCGACCGGAACATCACCGCGGGCCAGCAGAACCGCCGCCCTGGACATGCGCAGATCGCGCAGAAAGCTGGCCGGTCCGTCACCGTGACACGCAGCGAAGTGCTGGGCGAAGGCCGAACGCGACATCCCGGCCAGCGCTGCGAGATCCTCGAGCCGATGCGGCGCGGCGGGATCGTTCAGCATCGCCATCACCGCGCGGCGCAGCCGCGTATCCGCCAGAAGCGGCATCCAGCCGGTCGCGGCGTCGCCCGCCATGGCGCGGGCGCGCAGCATCGCGAGCACACACTGCAACAGCAGCGCGCGAACCATGGCGCGCCCGCCCGGCGCGGGCATGCGCAGCTCATGCAACAGCGCGTCCACCGCGTGACCGAGACCGTTCACGTCATCACGCCCCACCACGAGCGGCGCGCGCAGCATCTCCACGACACCCGGCGCGCCGCGCAGCCCCAGCGACACGCGGGCACACAGCGCGACAAGGCGGGCGGCATCGCCGTCGGCGCCGTCATCCTGCACCAGATGCGCCAACCCCAGTTCCGCCGCCCGGCAGGCAGCCGGGCGCGACAGCGCGGGACCGCCGCGACCCTCTAGCGTATGGGCCTGGCCCGCCGGCAGGAACACCAGCGTTCCCGGAGCCACCTCCAGCACCTGCCCGCCGCTGAGCAGAAACCGCCCGCGCCCTTGCAACACGTAATGCAGCGTCGCGCCTGCATCGCGCCCCAACCCGAGCGTGCCGCCCCCGATGACCTCGCACAGGGCGAAGGGGTCGGCGGTCACCTCGAGTTCATTCAGCAGCTCCTCGGCGGCAGACATCGGCACCTCCATTCCCCGAATGGTCGTGCCAGCATGCACCGAAAGAGACAATTAAACCCTGCGTGAGCACGGATACCGGACGCAAAGGCACATCGGGCCGGCCAGATTGCAGACATCGAATTGAATGGAGGACACCATGACCGAAGACAGCACACCGCATCTGAGCCGCCGCCAGGCCATCGCCACCGGGATGGGCGCCGCCGCCGCATCCTTCGCCACCGTCGGCGCGGCGCGGGCCGGCAGCAGCGATCCGTATGCCGACCCCGCCGAACCGGCGCTGCCGCATGGCGACATGGAGCTCGACCTGTCGCGCACCGCGGTCGTCGTCACCGATCCGCAGAACGACTTCCTCACCCCGGACGGCGTGGCCTGGGGTGTGGTTGGTGAAAGCGTGACCGAACACAACACCGTCGAGAACATCGAGCGGCTCTTCTCTGCCGCGCAGGGCTCGGCCGCACACAACTTCGTTTCGCCGCACTGGTACTTCCCGACGGACCACGGCTGGAAGTTCGAGGGCACGCTGGAACGGCTGATGCACAACATCGGCATGTTCGACCGCGCCGGACAGGTCGACCTGACCGATTTCGAGGGCTCGGGCGCCGATTTCGTCGACCGCTACAAGAAATATATCCATGACGGTGAAACGGTCATCGCGTCGCCGCACAAGGTCTATGGCCCCGAAAACAACGACCTGATCCTGCAACTGCGCAAGCGCCGCGTCGAGCAGGTGGTCCTGGCCGGGATGTCGGCCAATCTGTGCGTCGAAGCCCATCTGCGCGAGCTGCTCGAACAGGGCTTCGAGGTCGCCGTGGTCCGCGATGCGACCGCCGCGGCGAAGGTGCCGGAAGGCGATGGCTACCTGGCCGCGCTGATCAATTTCCGCTACCTGGCCAACGCCGTGTGGACGACCGACGAGGCCGTGCGCCGCCTTTCGGCCTGATCGGCGCTGCCTCATGGCCGCCCGCGCATTGCCGGGCGGCCATTCAAGAGTGCGCAAAAACACCTACCTTTGGTGGACGCCCCCGCGAACGGGGCACCGACAGAGGAGGAAGACGCCATGCCGATACAGTCACTCTTGCCCCCCCGCCGGAGCCTCGGCCTGCGTGCCGGCGCCCTTGCCGCCGGGGTGCTGGCCGCCGCCTCGGGCGCCGCCAGCGCGGACTACAACGTGGAAACGGTCGCACAAGGGCTGAATCACGCCTGGGGCATGGCCTTTCTGCCCGATGGTGCGTCCCTTCTGGTCACGGAAAGGCCCGGCACGCTCAGCCTGATCGACATCGAAACCGGGGCGCGCGAGCAGATCAACGGCCTGCCGGACGTTGACACACGCAATCAGGGCGGCTTGCTGGACGTCGCGCCGCACCCGGAGTTCGCCTCCAACGGGCTCATCTACCTGACCTGGGCGGACCGGGATGAAGCAGGCAACACTGCGACCGTGCTTGGGCGTGCGCGGCTCGACCGCGCGGGTTCAACGCTCGAAGGGCTGGAGCGTCTGCATGCCGCCGGACCCTATGTCGATGCCGTCGGCCATTACGGATCGCGGATCGCCTTCGACGATGCGGGGCATGTGTTCTTTACCACGGGCGACCGGCAATCGAAGGATTTCGGCCCCGATCATGTCTCGCAGGATCGCACGAACGATCTCGGCGCGGTGCTTCGTCTGACGCTCGATGGCGACATCCCCGCCGACAACCCGTTCACGGACGACCCCGACGCCTCGAACGCAATCTGGAGCTATGGGCACCGCAACCCTCAGGGCCTGGCCTTTCATCCCGAAACCGGCGAGCTGTGGAGCAACGAACACGGCGAACGTAACGGTGACGAGATCAACGTGATCCAGCGCGGCGGCAATTATGGATGGCCGATCGCGACATGGGGACGCGATTATCGCACCGGCGATGCCTTTGCCCCGACCCCGCCCGAAGTTCCGGAAACGGTGGACCCCGTTTTCTGGTGGGAACCGGACCATCCGACAGGGTTCCCGCCCTCCGGGCTGGCCTTCTATGACGGCGATGCCTTTCCCCAATGGCAGGGCGATGCGCTGATGGGCAATCTCGCGCATCGTTATATCGGCCGCTTCGCCATCGACGGTCACGAGGTCGAAAAGGCGGGCCGCCTTATGGACGGCCACGACTGGCGCATTCGTGATGTCGCGGTTGGTCCGGCAGACGGGTATGTCTATGTGCTCATCGACGACACGGACATGCCGCTGGTCCGACTGACACCGACAAGCGACTGAGCACCGCACAGCCAGCGCGGCGCCCCGGCCACCTGCCGGGGCGCATTTCGGCGGCGTTATCTTCTCGGCGGCGGGATTTCGACGGCGGCACCATCCGGGCCGATCTCGGCCGCCCAGGCGCGGCGCCCGTGACGCGCCGTCAGCCGCACCTTGCCGGCATCGGCGCCTTCACCGCGCTCCTCGCGCGATAGGACGCGCCCGGCGCGGATCTCGGCACGCAGCGTCTCGGGGTCCAGCCCGAGACGCGGCGCGAGATAATCGGGGGCGACGACAATCCGGCCCTCGTGATAACTGACGGTGCCTGGCGGCAGCGGACGCGCAAAGGGCGTCGCGGTCGCGCCGCCGGGCGCCTGCGCATAATACGGGCTCTGCCCCGCAGCATGGTCGGTCACATCCCGGATCTCGCGAATCCGGGGCAGCGCGCGGCGCAGGATGCGCTCCACCCCGTCGCGCAACGTCGCGGCCGACGCCGCGCAGCCCTGACAGCCGCCCGACATCTCGATGTCGACGACACCCGCATGTACCGCCGCAACCGACACCTTGCCGCCATGGCGCGCGATGGCCGGATTGGCCTCGGCGTCGAGCACACGCTGCACCGCCTTGTGCAGTGCGGCATCGTCTTCCGGCCCGCGCTCCTGCGGGGAAGGCGCGGCGCCCGTACCCACAGGGGCGGCATTCTGCGCCAGCACGCCCCGGATCGCGGTTGCGATGGCGCCCTTGAGCTCCGACCAGTCCACATCCGCGCGCTTGGCAACGGTGATGACGGAGTCGGCGACATGGACGGCCGCAACGCCGTCCAGGGCAAACAAGGCCGATGGAAGGGGGACGTCTGCCGCCTCTTCCGGCGCCTCGAAGAGGATGGGCGGCCCATCTGCCACACTGCGCTCCAGCCGGAACCGCATGCTGTGCGGATCGGCCGCGCTGGGCTCGGCGCGGATGCGCGGCGCCGCTTCAGACATCCTCGCCCTCCACCTCGGCCATCGCGCGCAATCTGGCCTGGGGATAGATCCCGGTGCCATGCCCATCCGTAAAACTGACGCCGACGCCGTAATTGCCCACACTCCAGATGCGCACCGGAGCAACATCCATGGGCACCCGCGACGGGTCGAGCAGCGGCTGCCCGGTATTCTCGTCACGGCAGGCGGCGCAGTTGCACGCCAGCCGCAAATCGCGCACGTCGATCCGCTGATGCTGCCCGTCCGCCCACTCGATCGCCAGCGTGCGCGCATCCGCACGCGTCATTGCAAGCGGAGTGTCGGCCGCCGCGGTTGGCGCGGCGCCGCGCGCCGGGGCACCGTCGCCGGTATTCCAGTCCCAGTCGAAGGGCACCGGAAGTCCGCCGCTTCCGGCCGCTTCCCCCGCAAGCGCGTTGGCGATGGCGCGGTAGGCTTGCGCCGTGGCGGATTCGGGCATCTCGGCAATCAATGGAACCCCGGCATCGCCCGAGTCCACCACAGCCGGATCGAGCGGTATCGCCCCGAGAAACGGGATACCCATCTCTTCGGCCATGCGGCGCCCGCCGCCGCGGCTGAAAACCTCGGTGACGGTGCCACAGCTCGGGCAGGCGAAACTCGACATGTTCTCGACGATCCCGAGGATCGGGATCTTGACCTCCTGGAACATGCGGATGCCGCGCCGGGTGATCTTCAGGCTGACGCGCTGCGGCGTGGTGACGACCACCGCGCCGCTCATGGGAAAGCTCTGCGCCAGCGTCAGCTGGGTGTCACCGGTCCCCGGCGGCAGATCGAGGATGAGGTAATCCAGCGTGCCCCACTCCACCGAGGTCAGAAACATCTGCAGGTATTTCGTCACCATGGGTCCGCGCAGGACCGCGGGCTTGTCATCCCCCGTCAGCATGGCCATCGAGATTACCGGGATGTCATGCGCCCGCGCCGGGATCACCTTCTTGTCCGGGGTCATCGCGGGCGGGCGCGACGTGTCGATACCCATCATTCCCGGAATGCTGGGGCCGTAGAGATCCGCATCCACCAACCCGACGCGGCAGCCCTGAGCACGCAGGCTGAGCGCCAGATTGACGCTGACGGTACTCTTGCCGACACCGCCCTTGCCGCTGGCCACCGGAATGATGCGACCCAGATGCGCCAGCGGCCCGCCCGCCGCGCCGTCGTTCTCGCCTGCCATGTCGTCCTCGCATGTGGTCTGCCTTTCGCGAGAAGTAGTCATCTGCACGGCGCGGGGCAATCGCAACGGATCCGGTTCCGAACGACCTGCGGCGGCATCGAACGCTTGACCGCATGTCAGGGATTGCCGCTGATACTGGTTTCTCTGTTCGGGTGACGGCAGGCACGCCCAGGTCTTGCGCGTCCGGGGCGAATGGCACGGAGGGTGATATGAAACTGGTTTCGGCTCTGATGATCGGGGGGCTGGCCGCGTTTCTCGCGAGCTGCGCGTCCATCTCGCGCGAGGAATGCGTCGAGGGCGACTGGTACGGTATCGGCGAGCGCGATGGCCGATCCGGCCATGTTGCGGACAGCCGATTCGCGCGCCACAAGGACGCGTGCGCCCGCGTGGATATCCGGCCGGATCGGTCGCAATGGGATCGGGGATACGAGGCGGGACTGGCACATTACTGCACGCCGCAATCGGGATTGCGCGAAGGCCGGGCGGGTCGATCGTACCGCGGCGTTTGCCCGGCGGCCACCGAACCGCGCTTCATGCAAGGGCACAGCCTGGGGATGGCCGAGAATCGTCAGCGTGAACGGATCCGGCGCACCGAACGCGAGATCCGCCAGCTTACGGCACAGAACCGCGAACTGCGCGGCCAGTTGGACGACCACGACGACAGCCGGGATCTGCGTCGTCAACTGCGCAACAACCGCGCCGAACTGACAAGGCTGAGAGTGGACCTGCGCCTGGCGCGCAGCGCGCTCATTGCGGCCGAACGCGAAAGCCGCAGCTTCCTTGCCGGTCTCTGACCCCGCAGCGCGGGTTTGCCGGTCCGGACCTGCCGGCGCATCGTGGCGATGACCTCGAAACATGCTTTACATGTGACTCAAACGCCCACATCATGTGGTATCATGATCCATGCGGCTTTCCGTTTCTTGTGACCTGCGCCGCATGTAGTAGGTTAGACGCCCTGATGGGCGCATATCGATGGGGATTGGCGATGGCTGTGCTGGAACACACCCTGCAAGGTGACGAAATCCATCCGATCGACATCGTCGAGACCCTCGCGGAGCGGCACGAGTGGGAATTCGACCGCGTCGCCGACGACCAGATCGCGATGGCGGTGGACGGTCAGTGGCGCTGCTACTCGCTGACCCTGGCCTGGTCCGGCATCGACGAGACGTTGCGCCTGATCTGCACCTTCGAGCTGGAACCGTCGGACGACCGGCTCGGCGCGCTGTACGAGCTGCTCAGCCGAGCGAATGACCGTTGCTGGGCCGGGGCGTTCACCTACTGGTACGAACAGCGCCTGATGGTCTGGCGCTACGGGCTGGTCCTCACGGGGGGGCAAATTGCCGGTGCCGAACAGATCGACCGCATGATCGCCGCCGCGATCGGCGCCGCCGAACGCTATTATCCCGCCTTCCAGATGGTGTCGTGGTCGAACTGCACCGCACCGGAGGCGCTGGAACTCGCCATTGCGAAGGCATACGGGCGCGCCTAGGCTGCCCGCATGCGGCAATAGGCGGGACATCGATGACCACACTGGATGACGTAAACAAGCGCGGGCTGGTCCTTTTGGGATGCGGCAAGATGGGATCGGCCATGCTGGCCGGCTGGCTGCAGCGCGGCATCGCGCCGGAAAGCGTCTGGGCCAGCGACCCGAATCCGTCCGATTGGCTGACCGCGTGCGGCGTCCACCTGAACGCCGAGATGCCCTCCGACCCCGCGATTGTGCTGATCGCAGTGAAGCCGCAGCTGATGAATGACGCGCTGCCCGCCATCTCGGGCTTCGGCGGCGGGCGCACGCTCTTCATCTCGGTCGCGGCGGGCACACCTATCGCGTATTTCGAGGCGACCTTCGGCGCAGACTCCCCGATCATTCGCGCCATGCCCAATACCCCGGCAGCGGTCGGGCGCGGGATCACGGCGCTGGTCGGCAACGGCGCGGCAACGGACGCGCATATGCAGCTTGCGGAAGGGCTTTTGTCCGCGGTCGGCCAGACCGTCCGCTTGAAGGGCGAGGGGCAGATGGATGCCGTTACCGGTGTGTCTGGGTCCGGCCCGGCCTATGTGTTCCATCTGATCGAGGCGCTGACCGCCGCCGGCGAGGCGGAAGGGCTGGACCGCGATCTGGCGCTGAAACTTGCGACAGCCACCGTCGCCGGCGCCGGAGCGCTGGCCGAACAAAGCGGCGAGAGCCCCGCGCAGCTGCGCGAGAACGTGACCAGCCCGGCGGGCACCACGGCGGCCGGGCTTTCAGTGCTGATGGACGTGGAGAACGGGCTGCCGCCGCTGATCCGTCGCACTGTTGCCGCGGCGGCGAACCGGGCGCGCGAGCTGTCGAAATGAGCGACGTGATCGGATTCGAGGACTTCGCCAAGATCGATATTCGCGCCGGGCGCATCACCCGCGCGGAGCCGTTTCCACAGGCGCGCAAGCCCGCCTATCGCCTGTGGATCGACTTCGGCCCAGAGCTGGGCGAGAAACGCAGCTCCGCCCAGATCACCGAGAATTACAGCCCCGAGGATCTCGTGGGCCGGCAGGTTCTGGCGGTGGTGAATTTCCCGCCGCGCCAGATCGGGCCGATGCGCTCGGAGGTGCTGGTGCTGGGGCTCTCGGACGCGGCGGGGGGCATCGTGCTGGCCGCTCCCGAAAGGGACGTCCCCCTCGGGGCGCGGCTGCACTGATGGCCCGGCTTCTGATCACACGGCCCTTGCCCGCCAGCATCGTCGATGCGGCACGCGCGCGCCATGAGGTGACCCTGCGCGAGGCGACAACGCCGCTGGATGAGTCTGAGCTTGACGCCGCGCTGCGCGATTTCGATGCGGTGATCCCGACGCTGGGGGACAGCTTCTCGGCGCAGGTATTCGAGCGGGTACCGCATCCGCGCTGCCGGGTGCTGGCGAATTTCGGGGTGGGCTACAATCATATCGACGCGGCAGCCGCACGCGCCGCCTGCGTCGAGGTAACCAACACGCCCGACACGGTCACCGATGCCACGGCCGATACCGCCATGACCCTGATCCTGATGAGCGCGCGGCGCGCCGGCGAGGGCGAGCGTCTGGTGCGCGCCGGCCAATGGACGGGGTGGCACCCGACGCAGATGCTCGGGCTGCATGTCACCGGCAAGACGGTCGGGATCGTCGGGATGGGGCGCATCGGCAAGGCCATTGCGCGGCGCTGCCATCACGGCTTCGGCATGCAGGTGGTGTTCTACAACCGCTCGGTCGTGGCCGATCCGGGCGTGCCGGCACGGCAATGCGAGCGGCTGCACGATGTGATGGCGGCGGCGGATATCGTTGTGATCGCGGTGCCCGGCGGCGTGCAGACGCGCCATCTGATCGACGCAAAGGCGTTGGCACAGATGCAGCCGCATGCCCGGCTGGTGAATATCGCGCGCGGCGATGTCGTCGATGAGGACGCGCTGATCTCGGCGCTGGAGGCGGGGCGCATCGGCGGCGCCGGGCTCGACGTCTATGAGCAGGAGCCGCATGTGCCCGAGCGCCTGCGCGCAATGGACAATGCCGTGTTGCTGCCGCATCTGGGCACCGCAGCGCTGGAGGTGCGCGAAGCGATGGGGCAGATGGCGCTCGACAACGCGACGGCGGTTCTGGACGGGCGGACACCGCCGAACCCGGTCTGAGTCGCGCGCCGACGGCTTTCCTCTGCCAGCGGCTGCGCGTAACCTGTGCGCCATGAGCGACCTTTTCGACAATGTGCCGCAATCGGACGGCGGCGAGGATGGCGCAACCGCCGCGCCGCGACCGCTGGCCGACCGGCTGCGGCCGCGCAGCCTGTCCGAGGTTGTCGGGCAGGAAGCCGTGCTGTCGGCAGATGGGCCGCTGGGTGCGATGCTGTCCGCGCACAGCCTGTCGTCGCTGATCCTGCAGGGGCCACCGGGTGTGGGCAAGACGACGATCGCACGCCTTCTGGCGGGCAAGGTCGATCTGGAGTTCGTGCAGCTCAGCGCGATCTTTACCGGCGTGGCCGAGCTGAAGAAGGTCTTCGAGGCGGCGCGGCAGCGCCGCGCGCGCGGCCGGGGAACGCTGCTGTTCATCGACGAGATCCACCGCTTCAACAAGGCACAGCAGGACAGCTTTCTGCCGCATATGGAGGATGGCACCATCCTGCTGGTCGGCGCCACGACCGAAAACCCATCCTTTGAGCTGAATGCCGCGCTGCTCAGCCGCGCTCAGGTGATCGTGCTGGAGCGGCTGACCCTCGCGCAGATGGAGATCCTGGCCCAGCGCGCCGAAACCGAGCTGCAGCGCAAGCTGCCGCTGACCGGTCCGGCGCGCGAGGCGCTGTTCGAGATGGCCGATGGCGATGGCCGCGCGCTGCTCAATCTGGTCGAGCAGGTCATGGCCTGGGATTGCGAGGCCCCGCTCGACCCTCAGGCGCTGGGTGCGCGGCTGATGCGCCGCGCCGCGCAATACGACAAGTCGGGCGACGCGCATTACAACCTGATTTCCGCGTTGCACAAATCCGTGCGCGGCTCCGACCCGGATGCGGCGCTTTACTGGTTCGCACGCATGCTGGACGGAGGCGAGGACCCGCGCTTTCTGGCGCGGCGCATCACACGCATGGCGGTGGAGGATATCGGGCTGGCCGACCCGCAGGCCCAGGCTGTCTGCCTGCAATCATGGGAAACCTTCGAGCGCCTCGGCAGCCCGGAGGGCGAGCTCGCGCTCGCGCAGGCGGTGACATATCTGGCCCTCGCACCGAAATCGAACGCGGTTTATGCCGCCTACAAATCCGCCCGCGCCACGGCCGCGAAAACCGGGTCGCAGCCACCGCCCAAGCACATCCTCAATGCGCCAACCAAGCTGATGAAAGCGCAGGGCTTCGGTGAGGGATACGCTTACGATCATGACGCCGAGGACGGATTTTCAGGTCAGAATTATTTCCCCGACGGAATGAAGCGCCCCGTGCTCTACAGCCCGCGCGAACGCGGGTTTGAGCGCGAGCTGCGCAAGCGCGTCGATTGGTTCGCCAAGCTGCGCGCGCGGCGTCAGGGCGGTTGACAACGCCGCTGCGGGCGGAAAGACAGGCGTCATGTTCCGCCCTGCCATGTTTCACCGCCTTTCCCGCCGGCGCCCGATCGAGGGGGCCGACCGATGAGCCGGGTTCAGAACATCACCCTCGGACCCGAGGATGCCGATCAACGACTTGACCGATGGCTGCGCAGGCGCTTCACGCAGCTGACGCAGGGACGCATCGAGAAGATGTGCCGCAAGGGTGAGCTGCGCGTCGATGGCGCGCGTGCCAAGCCCGCGATGCGGCTGCGCGCAGGCCAGTCCCTGCGCATCCCGCCCCTGCCGCCGGCCGACGCGCCGGCACCCTCGCCATCGGGGAACGAGCTCAGCCCGGCGGATGCGCGCATGATCCAGGACTGCGTGCTGTTTCGCGACCAGCATCTGATCGCCCTCAACAAGCCGACGGGACTGCCCAGCCAGGGCGGCAGCGGGCTGGACGGGCGCCACGTCGACGCGCTGTCCGAGGCGTTGCGTTTCGGCTACAAGGACAAGCCGAGCCTCGTGCATAGGCTGGATCGCGACACTTCGGGGGTGCTGCTGCTGGCGCGCACGCCGCGCGTTGCGCGCCGCCTCTCCGAAGCGTTCCGCGCGCGCGAGACACGCAAGATCTATTGGGCCATCGTCGCCGGTGTGCCCGAGCCGCGCATGGGGACCGTGCGGTACGGGCTGGTCAAGGCCGCCGGGCATGGCGCGGGCGGCCAGGGCGAGCGCATGCAATGTGTGCCCCCCGCCGATGTCGCCGCCACCGCGGGCGCGAAGCACGCGACCACGGATTTCGCGGTGATCGAAACGCTGGCACAGCGCGCCGCCTGGGTGGCGCTGGTGCCGGTGACGGGGCGCACGCATCAACTGCGCGCGCATATGGCCGCCCTCGGTCATCCGATCATCGGCGACGGCAAATATGGCGGCTCGGGGCAGGAGAAGGGCGAACATGGCTGGGGCGCGCAGCTGGGGGGCGAGATCAGCCGCAAGCTGCATCTGCATGCGCGCTACCTGCGTCTGACCCATCCGATCACAGGCGAAGCCCTGGAGTTCACCGCGCCGCTTCCGGCGCATATGGCGCGCAGCTGGGACATCTTCGGCTGGCGCAGCACCGATGCCCCCGTCGACCCTTTCGAGGCGGCATCATGACGGGTCCGCTGCAGCTTTCGGTGTTCGACATCGACGGCACGCTGGTCGACAGCCAGCGCGAGATCGTCGCCGCGATGCGGGCCGCCTTCGAGAGCCATGCGTTGCGGGCGCCGGACCCCGCGCAGATCCTGTCCATCGTAGGGCTGTCCCTACCACAAGCCATCGCGCAGCTTGCGCCCGATCTGTCCGAGGCCGTACAGACCCGGCTGGTGCACGGCTACAAGCATCACTTCGCGCAGGACCGCGCGCGGAGCGCGCCGCCCCCGCTCTATCCGGGGGCGCATGCGTTGCTGGACGCGCTGGCAGAGCAACCGGAGATGCTGCTCGGCATCGCGACAGGCAAGTCCCGCCGCGGGCTCATGGCGCTGCTGACCGCGCACGGTCTCGGGCCACGCTTTGTCACCACACAGGTGGCCGATGACCACCCGTCCAAACCCCACCCCGCGATGCTGGCCGCCGCCCTGTCCGAAACGGGTGTTCCGGCGGCGATGGGCGTCATGATCGGGGATACCAGCTTCGACATCGAGATGGCGCGGGCGGCCGGGCTGCGCAGCATCGGCGTCGCCTGGGGGTATCACGGTGCACAACGGCTGACAGCGGCCGGCGCGGATGTCGTGGTCCCCGATATGGATGCGCTGTGTGGCGAACTGCTGTCGCGCAAGAGGGTGACATCATGAAGGAGTGGGCACGCAAGCGGTTCTGGACACAGGCAACCGCCGCCGAGCAGGACGACAGATATACCGTGCAGCTCGACGGGCGCACCGTGCGCACGCCCGCAAAGGCACCACTGATTCTTCCGACGCGGGCGCTGGCCGAGGCCGTTGCCGCCGAATGGGACGCGCAGAGCGGCATTATCGACCCGGCTGCGATGCCGCTGACCCGGGCCGCGAATGCCGCGCTCGACCGGGTCGCGCATGCCCATGACGACGTCGTCGCGATGCTGGCCGATTACGCCGAGTCCGACCTGCTGTGCCATCGCGCCGAAACCCCGCACGAGCTGCGCGCCGCACAGGACGCCGCCTGGGACCCGCTTCTGCGCTGGGCGGCGACGGATCTGAACGTTTCGCTGCAGGTCACGACGGGGATCATGCCCGTTTCGCAGCCCGTATCCGCCACCCGCGCGCTGCGCGACCGGGTTGCCGCCTGCGAAGCGTTCGAACTGACAGCGCTGCACGATCTGGTGATCATGTCCGGATCTCTGATCATCGGGCTGGCCGTCCTGGAGGATCACGCGCGCGCCGAACAGCTATGGCCGCTGTCGCGCATCGAGGAGGACTGGCAGGCAAAGCAATGGGGAACCGACCCGGAGGCGTCGGCGCGGGCCGAGGACAGGCGCAGCGCCTTTGTGCAGGCGGAGCGCTTTCTCCACCTTCTGCGCGACACGGCCGCGGGCCGCCGGCAGCCTTGACCGCCGCCAGGTGATCGGCGATTGATCGCGCAACGTCACGGTTCGCAAGGTGCTGGGTAAGTGGGACAAGACATGGCGGCCCGGAAACCGGCCGCACAGCACGAGGAGAGCGCATGATGAAGCGGCTGATCCCTGGCGTCATCCTGACCGTGGCCACGCTGGCCGAGAGCACCGCCGTCGCCTCGACCCTGGAGGAGGTGGCGCAGCGCGGCGAGCTGGTCTGCGGGGTCGCGCCCGCCCTGCCCGGCTTTTCGACGCAGGATGCGAATGAGGTGTGGCAGGGCTTCGATGTGGCGCTGTGCCGGGCGGTCGCCGCCGCGGTCCTGGCCGATCCGATGGCGGTGCGCTTCGTCCCGGCAACGGGACAGGATCGCTTCGAGCTGCTGCAGAACGGCGAGATCGATCTGCTGGCACGAAACCTGAGCCGGAGCTTCGACACCGAGGTGAGTCGCGGCATCGCCTTTGCAGGTGTCAGCTTTCACGATGCGCAGGGCTTCATGGCCCATCGCGACACCGGCATCACGGCGGCCGCTGATCTCGAGGATGCAGCGATATGCGTCGAGGCAGGCACAGCCGCGCAGGCCCGGCTCGGCGAATACCTGAACCGCAACAATCTCGCGTATGACGCGGTTGACGTGGAGTCGCACGTCTCCGGGCGCGATCGGTATCGCGCGCGCGATTGCGATGTCGTTGCCGCGTCAACCTCCACGCTTGCGGCGATGCGGGCGGGATTCGGCGATCCGGATGCGCATGTCATCCTATCCGAAACCATATCGAGGGACAGCTTCGGCCCGGCGGTGCGGGACGGTGACACCGGGTGGAAGGCGGTAGTGCGCTGGGTGCTTTTCGCGCTCATCGCAGCGGAAGAACTGGGCGTGACATCGGCCAATCTCGACGACCTCAGTGACGCGTCGGAAAACCGCGAGATCATCAATCTGCTAGGCGGCGAAGGGGGGTTCGGCGAGCGGTTGGGCCTCGACGCGGCATGGGCGCAGCGCGCAATCGCGGCGGGCGGCAACTACGGTGAGATATTCGCGTCGCATATCGGCGAACAGACACCCATTGGCCTGGCGCGCGGCCTCAACGCGCAATGGACCGATGGCGGGCTCATCTACGCGATGCCTTTCCGCTGACCGAAGGGCATTCGCGAGTGCCGCCTCAGCCCGCGGCGAGGTCGCGCGGGGTCACGAAGTCGGTCACCACGCCCGCCCCGAAATGCACCTGACCCCAGTCTTCGGCGTCGAATGCGGCGACAAGGGTGGCCCCGGTCGGGTAACGCGCGAAGTCCGGATGCGCGGGTGGGGTCGCGACGATCCGGCCTGCAAATTCGGCGATCCCCGGATTATGCCCGACCATCGCGACGACACGACCCGTCGCCGTGCGCAACGCGCTGAGCATCGTCTTGGGCGCCGCATGATAAAGCGACGCCATGACGCGCAGTCGAACCGGTGACGGCAACTCCGCTGATATGTGGGCCCAGGTCTCGCGGGCCCGCACCGCGCTGGAAACCAGCGCCAGATCCGGCTGATACGGCGTTGCGGCCAGCCATCTCCCGACCCGGTCGGCGGCATCGCGGCCACGTGCATTGAGCGGCCGATCATGATCATCCATGAGCGGGTCGGTCAAGGACGACTTGGCGTGCCGCGACAGAACGAGAAACAGGGTCATGCGCCGCGCAAGAAATGCTGCATGTGATAGGCCGATTGGTCCGCTTGACGCGCATGCCCACGGCTCACCGGACAGCTGCGCCGCACGATGCACCCGCCCGTCAGGCAATCAGAGCCATCCGGCGTTTCCAGAAAGGCCCGGCAGGCTGGCACATCATAGCCTGACGGATCCAGTGCGCCCACCGGGCAGGCCGTCCGGCAGGGCTGATCGGCGCATCGGGCACAAGGCCCCTGTTGCGGCATTGCGGGCAGGGTCAGCACGTCAGTCAGAACCAGCGCGCCGCGAAACGACATCCACAACCCCGCGGTCTGATGTACCAGGAGCCCGACCGGGGATCGCCACGCCCGACCGCTGCGCAGCGCCCACCGATGGAACGGCAGCCAGGGCGGACCCGAGAACGGATACACGGCCTGCCCCGCGAAGCGCGTGGCAAGCGCCCCGATGACACGCTGCGACCAGCGATCCAGCGGATCGGGCCGGCCATCCGCGAACTCGGCACTGACCCGCAGATGTGTCCAGAAACCAGGCTCCAGCGGACCCAGAAGCAACAGCGTGCCCGCCTTGACCGCGCCGATGGCCGGAACCGCGTCGTCCGCCGTGGGATGAAAACCGCCCAGGATTTCAAGCTGTGACCCGGCCGCCGCGCGCGCTATGGCGTCGAAATCCGCCACCCGGTCAGCCGGCAGCCGCGCGGCCCGGCGCCCGAATCAGGCTTCCCGCGCCATGTTCCGTGAACAGCTCCAGCAGGCAGGCATTGGGCGCACGGCCATCGAGGATGACAACGGCCCGAACACCGCCTTCGATCGCGGCCAGCGCCGTCTCGGTCTTCGGGATCATGCCGCCGGCGATGATCCCCTCCTGCGTGAGGGTGCGGACCTGCTCCGGCGTGAGCTCGGTTACCACCTCCCCGGATGCGTCGCGCACCCCGTCCACATCCGTCAAAAGCAGCAGGCGATCCGCCCGCAAAGCCGCCGCGATGGCGCCCGCGGCAGTATCGCCATTGACGTTCAGTGTCTCGCCCGGCGCAAATCCGGCGCCCAGCGGCGCCACGACCGGGATCATCCCCGACTCGAACAAACGGCTGAGCACGGCCGGATTCATCTCGGCGGGGCGGCCGACGAAACCCAGCTCGGGGTCGTCGCGCTCGCACCGCATCAACCCGGCATCCTTGCCCGACAGCCCGACCGCGCGCCCGCCCTGTTCGTTGATCGCCTGAACGATCCGCTTGTTGACGAGACCGGACAAAACCATCTCGACGACCTCGATGGTTTCAAGGTCGGTAACACGCTTGCCGCGCACGAACCGCGATGTCACCCCGAGCCGCGCCAGCGTCTCGTTGATCATCGGCCCGCCGCCATGCACGATCACCGGGTTGACGCCGACCTGACGCATCAGGACCACATCGCGGGCAAAGCTGGCCATCGCTTCCTGATCACCCATCGCGTTGCCGCCGAACTTGATCACGACGATCGCCCCGGTATAGCGCTGCAGATAGGGCAGCGCCTCGGACAGGGTGCGTGCGGTAGCGATCCAGTCTCGTGACATTCCGGTCTGCTTCTTCATGGCGGGATCCTGAACTTTGTCCCCTGTTAGCCGCTGCCACGCAGTCTGCCAAGGCCCGGCGAGCCGCGCCGCCGACCGGCCGATTCCCGCAACATCCATCACAAGCGGCGTGATCGGGCGCAGCAGGTCGTACCGGACGGGCCGCCGTCGCGTTGCAGGCTGAACAAAATGCCGGCAAGGCGGCAGGGAACGCTTGTGTGAAGCGTGAGTGAGGCTCGCGTGAAACCCCGCATACGCGTATCCCAACTACCTGCCAAACGGGCATTTTTCAGGCATCTCTCGCGGCCTCCACATTCGCGTGAACCCGGATACACGGGATGTATCCCTCCCTGTGAGCCGGCTTGTTTTGAATGTGTCTGCAGGAAGCTGCATCTTCAACTCACAACGAAACGCAAACCGCGACACACACCAAGGAAAGGCTCCAGCCATGAAACTGACCATCACCACGCTCGCCGCCGCCGCCCTCTTCGCCGGTTCCGCAATGGCGTCCATTCCCGGCGCGGGTGACCCGCTGCCCCGCGATGTCGCCGAAGGCGCAAAAGGTGGCTTTGCGTCCAGCGGTGTGACCACGATCGGCAATGTCGCCGACCGCTTTACCCCCCAGGACCGGGCCACGATGGGCAACAGCGGCAACGGCGAGGTCACGTTGTCGACCTTCTCCGCCCCGCAAAGCGACGCGGTGGACCCGACGCTCTACCGCTGACGCGGACAGGCATTCGCTGAAACTCGCTCCCTCGTGTCTCAGCGTAAGGCATGCGTCCCCTGACGGGGGCGCATGTCGCTATTCGAGGCCGGCTATTCGAGGCCGGCGATGATGGCGCGCAGGGTCGCGATCCCGTCCCCGCGTTGGGCGGATGTCAGCACCACCTCGGGAAACGCCGCAGGATGGGCGCGCAATTCCTCGCGCAACCGACCCAGAACGGCCTCGAGATCTGACGCCTTGACCTTGTCGGTCTTCGTCAGCACGATCTGAAAGGTCACGGCCGCCTGGTCGAGCAGCGCGAGGATCTCGCTGTCCGGCGGTTTGACCCCGTGCCTGGCATCGATCAGCACGAAACTGCGCCGTAGTGATGCCCGCCCGGAAAGGTACGACTTCAACAAGCGTTGCCATTTCTCGACGACCGGGCGCGGCGCCTTGGCATAACCGTATCCCGGAAGATCGACGAGATAATGATTCCCGCCCAGCAAGAAATAGTTGATTTCCTGCGTGCGTCCCGGCGTCCCCGAAGTGCGGGCCAGCGCCTTGCGGCCCGTCAACGCGTTGATAAGGCTTGATTTCCCGACATTCGATCGGCCTGCGAAGCACACCTCGATCCGATCATCAGCCGGCAGGCCGTCGATAGCCACAACGCCCTTGAGAAAGTCGATGGGACCCGCGAACAGCCTGCGTCCCTTCTCCGCAGCCTCGGCATCCGGGGCCGGTGCGGGGGCGAAAGGCAGCGTCATACCATCCGGACAGGCGCGCCGGAGTGCAGCGCCCCGCCTTCCACAACCCGTGCATACACGCCGAAATCAGCATGGTCATAAGCCCGCTCAAGCGCCTGCGGGATATCGATATCCCGCCGCCCGGTCTGCGGATTTGCGCTGGTGGCGTCACAGCGCGTTATCCGCTCCTCGACACGCAGGCGCACATCTCCGATCTGCAGGTCGCGCCCCAGCAGGTCGAACTCCTCCCACGGGGCAAGCCCGTCGAGCCACAGATTGCCCCGAAACCGGTGCATGGACAAATCCGCACCGACGCGCTGTGAGAGCGCGCGCAGCGACGCCATGTTCAGCACCGCGACAAAGGGAGCCGGCGCATCGCTGAAGGGCTGCGCCGCATCGGCGCGGCGCAGCCCGACGGGCGCGGGTTTTTCGGCGGGCCAGAACGGTCGCACCCAGTCGGCAAGGCGCGCCCCGTCGTCGCTGTCATCCGGCGCGATCTGCAGGCTGCCCGCGCGCGGGTGCGTCAGAGTCAGCCGCAGGGTCTGCGGGTCCAGCCGAGCCTGTATCGCCATAAGCTCGGCCGCCACGACGCCGCGCAGGAACTGCGATTTGGGCAGCCACTGGCCGTCGGAATCCGCGCGGGTCTGCGCATGTGTCACCGCCCAGAGCCGGTCGAAAGGCAATGCCCGCCCGGCCGTCAACTCGACCGCCTCCAGCGGTTCGAAGCCGACCGACTTGACCGGATGCCGGCACAGATACGCGAGCGTCCAGGGCGCGACGCTCACGTCTTGTCCCGGTTCTTCCCGATCCCGATCGACGTCTTGATATTGCCGACGAGGTCCGGTGTCTGCCCGTTGAGCCGCATGATGAGATACTGCTGCGAGAAGGTGATCACGTTATTGGCGATCCAGTAGAGCACCAGCCCGCTGGCAAAGTTGCCGAGCACGAACATGAAAACCCAGGGCATCCAGTTGAAGATCATCGCCTGCGTCTTGTCGGGGGGCGCGGGGTTGAGCTTCATCTGCAGCCACATCGACACGCCGAGAAAGATCGGCAGAATCCCGATGAAGATCAGCGACAGGATCGAGCCCGGCTCCGGCGCGCCCCAGGGCAACAGCCCGAACAGGTTCATGATCGAGGACGGGTCCGGCGCCGAGAGGTCGCGGATCCAGCCGACCCAAGGTGCATGGCGCAACTCGAGCGTGACGAAGATCACCTTGTAGAGCGAGAAGAAGATCGGGATCTGCAGCAGGATGGGCAGGCAGCCCGCCGCCGGGTTGACCTTCTTCTCCTTGTAGAGGGCCATCATCTCCTGCTGGAGCTTCTGGCGGTCATCACCGGCGCGCTCCTTGATCTTCTCCATCTCGGGCTGGAGTTCCTTCATCTTCGCCATGGAGACGTAGGATTTCCAGGCCAGCGGCAGCAGAACCGCCTTGATCACGAAGGTCAGAACGATGATCGACCAGCCCATATTGCCGATGATCCCGTTGACCCAGTAGAGCATGGCGAAAATCGGCTTGGTCAGGAAGAAGAACCAGCCCCAGTCGATCGCATCGAGGAAGCGCTCGATGCCGCCCTCGTTCTGGTAGGTGCGGATGGTGCTCCATTCCTTGGCGCCGGCGAACAGCATCGACGCGGTTTCGGCGCGCTCGCCCGGACCGATGGTCAGCGTGGGATGGCGGGTCTCGGTCTGATAAATGTCAGCCGACGGGACGTATTTCGCGACCGAGGTGAAGCTGCTGCCCGGCTGCGGGACCAGCGTCGCCATCCAGTATTTGTCGGTAAATCCGATCCAGCCGTTTTCCTGCACCGATACGCTCTGGGCATGCGCGCCCTCGCGCTGATCGAGACTGTAGTCGGTCATGTTGGAGTAGCTGTCTTCCGTCAGCTCGCCATCGGCCATGCCGATCAGGCCTTCATGCAGAATGAAGAAATTGGTCAGATCCTCGGGCTCGCCATGTCGTGCGACAATGCCGTAGGGCGCGGCCCGAACTGTCGCGTCCGACGTGTTCTCGACGCCCTGGGTGATCGAGAACATGTAGTTGTCGTCGATCTCGATGGTGCGGGTGAAGATCAGCCCCGCCCCGTTGTCCCAGCGCAGCGTGATCGGCGTTTCCCGCGTGAGCCGATCGCCGGTCGCGAGCTCCCATTCGGTGTTGGCCCCCGGGACAGCATCGAAATCCAGATCGCCGCCCGGTGCCCAGCCGTAGAGTGCGTAGAACGGTTCGGCACTGCCCACGGGATTCAGGAACTGCACGATCGGCGAGTCGTCTTCGAGCGTTTCGCGGTAGTCCTTCAGGGCGATGTCATCGATGCGCCCGCCCAGAAGCGAGATCGAGCCGCTTATCCGCGGCGTTTCGATCGCGACGCGGGGCACCTCGGCGTCATCCGTCTCGGCGGGCTCTTGCGGAGCCAGTTCCTGCGCGTCGCGATCCGTCTGCGCGGGCGGCGCGGGGGCGATGTCGGGCGCCTCCTGCGTGGTTTCCGCCGTCTCGGGCTCGGGCGTGACTGGCGGCTCTTCCGGCGGGAACAGGACGAACCAAGCCAGAATGACCAGGAAGCTGAGCACCGTTGCGAGGATGAGGTTCCTGTTCTGATCGTCCATCCGCGACCACCACCTGTGCCTGGGAGCATTCGGCGCAGGTTCAACAGGGTGCGCCTGCAAACGTCAAGCGGTTTTCCCCGATTCGACGCGCACCACGCCGTCGCGATCACCCGATCCGGTTGTCCAGCCGGGGCGCGCGGGCGAGCTGACGTTCATGATCATGCGCCCAGCGCAGGCTGTCCTCGAACGGCAGCGGCGGAGAGATCGCAAAGCCCTGCACATGCCGGCAGCCCAGCTGGGCCAGCAGGGCGTGGGTGCTGCTGTCTTCGACCCCTTCGGCAATGGTTTCAAGCTGCAGCTGCTCGGCCAGCGACAGGATGCCGGCGACCATTCTCTGGCGCTCGCGATCCTGATGCATGCGCGTGACGAAGCCACGGTCGATCTTGATGCGCGTGACCGCGAAGCGCTGGATTCCCGCGATGGCGGCCTGGCCGCTGCCGAAATCATCGAGGTCGATCCCGCATCCCAGATCCGCGAGTCGTGTCACGTTCTGAACGATCACCGCATCGTCCTGCCCGGCCACGACACTCTCCAGGATTTCGAGGACGAAACGGTCCGGCGCGATCGCGAAACGGTCGAGCTCCCACTCGATACGGTCGGCAAGGCGCGGGTCGCGCAGCTCCTCGCCAGAGAAATTCACCCCCACCCGCGGCGCATGGAGGCCGGATCGTTCCCAGTCGCGCAGCGCATTAAGCGCCTGCCGGAGCATCAGTTCGCCGAGCCGGCCGGTGAGCCCGGCCTGCTGAAGCGCGGGCAGAAACGCATTCGGCAGCAGCACGCCGCTTTCCGGGTGCAGCCACCGGGCCAGTGCCTCGAACCCCGTAACGGCCCCCGTATCGGTCGAGAGCTGCGGCTGGAAGAATGCACGGATCTCGCCATTGTCGAGCGCCTGCTCCAGCTCCTCGCGCGACGGATACGCGACACCCGAAGGCGCAGCCCCCTCGGGAGCAAATGAGCGCAGCCCCTCCGGTCCGTTATGCAGCGCCTGTTGCGCGGCCTGTTCGGCGGCGCCCAGAAGCGCCGCACCACCATCGCCGGGCCGGCGGCTGGACAGGCAGAACCCGATCGAGCCCGTGACATGTGCGGTGCCCCGGTCGATGCTTACGGGCTCGGCGAGCGCCGATTGCAGCCTTTCCGCCACCTGCAGCGTGCTCTCGAGGTCGGCGCGGCGCGAGGGTGCGAGCGTCACCACAAAGCGCGTCGTATCCAGCCGCTGCACCGTATCCGTCTGCCGCAGCGCCCCGCACAGCCGCGCATGGCAAAGATCGAGTATGTCGGACCACACTGCGGGTCCGTGATGGCGCGCCCCGGCCGCCGCCGCGTCGATTTCCACCACCAGGCACGCCGTTTTCCGCCCGGTCGTTTCGGCGGTGAGCAGCAGCGTGTCGAGCTGTCCGGTCACAGCCTCGCGGCTGGGCGCGCCCTTTCCGGCCGTCGCAGCGCCGGCGGAGGCGGCGCGCGCGTCGAGGATGCCGGCACCGGCATATATCATCGGCACGACAAGCGCCGTCACCACCAGCGCCGCCTCGCCCCCGAGCCAGTAGGCCGCAAGCGTGAGGGCCGGCAGGAATGCCAGCAACTCGGGACGGCGCGCGAATCCCAGCGTAGTTCGTAACGGGCTGTCAGAATCGGGCGGTGTCATGGCGTCGCACCTCTGGCGTGGCGGGATCGGTCCGTGCCGCCAAGCTAGCTACGATGCCGTTAGGGTCGGTTAACGCGCCTCAGGAAAATCGGTCGAAATTGTCTCGATTTAGTTGTCTTCGTCGCCGGCCTTCGCCAGCCCCGCGAAATCGAACAGCCCGGTATCGAGCAGATGCGAGGGGCGGGCATTCATCAGGGCACGAAACATGATCTGGCGCCGCCCGGGGTGGCGCGCCTCCCACTCGTCCAGCATCGCCTTGACCTGCTGGCGCTGCAAACCGTCCTGGCTGCCGCAAAGATCGCAGGGGATGACCGGATACCCCATGGCCCGGGTGAATGCGGCGCAGTCGGCCTCGGCAATGAGCGAAAGCGGCCGGTACAGGAAAAGATCGCCTTCCTCGTTCAGCAGCTTGGGCGGCATGGTCGCAAGGCGCCCGCCATGGAACAGGTTCATCATGAAGGTTTCGAGAATGTCGTCGCGGTGATGGCCCAGCACCACCGCCGTGCACCCCTCCTCGCGTGCGATGCGATACAGTATTCCGCGCCGCAGACGCGAACAGAGCGCGCAATAGGTGCGCCCCTGCGGCACCTTGTCCGTGACGATGGAGTAGGTGTCCTGATACTCGATCCGATGTGGCACCTGCATGCGGGTCAGGAAATCGGGCAGCACCGTCGCGGGAAAGCCCGGTTGCCCCTGGTCGAGGTTGCACGCCAGCAACTCGACCGGCAGCAGCCCGCGCCATTTCAGCTCGACCAAGGCGGCCAGCAGGGTATAGCTGTCCTTGCCGCCCGAAAGACACACCAGCCAGCGACCGCCCGGCGCGGCCATCGCATACTGTTCGATCGCGGTCCGCGTCTCACGGATGATCCGCTTGCGCAGCTTGCGAAACTCGGTCGTTTCCGGCGCATCGGCCAGCAGCGGCGGCACTTCGTCGGCTGTGTCGAGCATGGAACCTCCGTCCTGATCGTCGGCGCGCGGGTGGCGCGGGGTGTTCGCGCAGCTGTGCGGCACGCATGCCGTCCGGGTTGTCGTCAGGTCTCGTGCCGGTCGGGTTCGTCGGCGCTGCCCGGCACGGGGTCATAGCCGTGCCCTCCGAGCGGGTGACACCGCCCGATGCGGCGCAGCGTGAGCCACGCGCCCTTCACCCCGCCATGACGCTCCAGCGCCTCCAGCGCATAGGCCGAGCATGTGGGCTGATACCGGCAGTAATGCCCCACCCAGGGCGACAGCACGAGCCGATAAAGCCGAACCGGCAGCGACAGGATGCGGGCAAGCGGGCTCATGACCTGCGCTCGAGCGTGTTCGGGCCATGAACGGCCCGCAGGGCCGCGTGCAGATCCGCCCGCAGCGCACCGTAATCGCGTGTCACAGTGACACCGGGGCGCCCGACCAGAACATAGTCCCAGCCCGGCCTGCCATGCTGGGGCAGCACGTCGCGCGCGACGGCACGCAAGCGCCGTTTGGCGCGGTTGCGGGTGACCGCGTTGCCGACCTTGCGCGAACAGGTAAAGCCGACCCGAATCGCCCCGTCATCCGTGTCCTGGCTCCGCCGCCGTGCCTGCAGCATGAGCCCGGCGACCCCCTTGCGACGAGCGCGCGCGGCACGCAGAAAATCCGCCCTGCGGCGCAGGACGGTGATCGGGGGCGCCCCGTTGGCGCCGTTGGCGCGGCATCGCGGAATTTCGACCGCGTCACACAGCGGTGTAGGCACGCCTGCCGGCCGGCCCTCAGGCCGACAGCTTCTTGCGCCCGCGGGCGCGACGCGCATTGATGATCTTGCGGCCGGCCTTGGTGGCCATGCGGGCGCGAAACCCGTGGCGGCGCTTGCGGACCAGATTGGAGGGTTGAAATGTGCGCTTCATCGCTTCGGTTCCTCAAGAAAAGATCGGGGCGGCATGGTCGCACGGCGCGTCGTCACGCCCGCCCGATTGGTGCTCACGCCGGTCTCTAGGCCAGCGCGCCGCGCAAGTCAACGCAACGGGCTGCACAACGGCCCGACGGTTTCACCCTGCATCAAGCTCGCGTGACCCCCCTACCGCCCGGCGCGCCGGGCGCGCATGTTGACCGCGCTCAACATCAAAGGTTCATCGCGACAATGCAGGAAACTCGGGACACCGAAAAATCGGCGCTGCTCCGGCGGCTGCCCATCATCATCATCCTCGCGGGCGCCGTGATCGGCGCCGTCACGCTGCGCGATTACCTCGCATTCGAAACGCTGCGTGAGAATCGCGAGGCGCTGCTGGCATTGCGGGATGCGCACTACCTGCTCGCGGTCGGGCTGTTCATGGCGACATATGTCGTCATCGTGACGTTTTCGTTGCCGGGTGCAGCACTGTCCACGCTAACAGGTGGATTCCTGTTCGGCGTGTTCCCCGGTGTCTTCTTTACCGTCACCTCGGCGACCATCGGCGCGGTCCTGGTGTTCCTGGCCGCGAGAATCGGCTTCGGCGACCGCCTCGCGGCCCGCATCGACGCGAGCGAGGGACGAATCCGCCGCCTGCGCGAAGCGATTCGCGAGAACGAGATATCCGTTCTGCTTCTTATTCGACTGGTGCCGGTGGTGCCGTTCTTCGTCGCCAACCTGATCCCGGCCTTCATGGGGGTGCAGCTGCACCGATTCGCGCTGACCACCTTTTTCGGCATCATCCCGGGGGGGCTTGTGTTCACATCGGTCGGGGACGGGCTCGGCCGCTTGTTCGAGACCGGCGAGCAACCCGACATGGGCGTCATCTTCGAGACGCACGTGCTGCTGCCGATCCTCGGGCTGGCAGCGCTGGCCGCGTTGCCGATCGTCATTCGCCTGTTTCGCAAGAAGGTCATCTAGGATGAAGAATATCGACACCGACATCTGCGTCATCGGAGGCGGCTCGGGCGGGCTGTCCGTCGCGGCGGGGGCGGCCCAGATGGGCGCGCGCGTCGTCCTCCTTGAGGGGCACAAGATGGGGGGCGACTGCCTGAATTTCGGGTGCGTTCCGTCCAAGGCGCTGCTGGCTGCCGGCAAGCGCGCACATGCGATGCGGGGCGGGCTGGGCGTCGGCAGCGCGCAGCCCTGCGTCGATTTCGGCGCTGCCAAGGATCACGTCGCCGCCGTCATCGCGGATATCGCGCCGCATGACAGCGTCGAGCGCTTCGAGTCGCTGGGCGTTCGGGTCATCACGGAATACGGCCGCTTCATTTCCCCGCGCGAGGTGCAGGCGGGTGACCATGTCATCCGCGCGCGGCGCTTCGTGGTGGCGACAGGGTCAGCCCCTGCGGTGCCGCCGATCCCCGGCCTTGGCTCCGTGCCGCACCTGACGAACGAAACGATCTTCGAGCTGCGCGAGCGGCCCGAGCATCTGCTCATCCTCGGCGGTGGACCGATCGGGCTGGAAATGGCGCAGGCGCATCGCCGCCTGGGCAGCGCCGTCACGGTGATCGAAGGGGCGACAGCGCTGGCCCGCGACGACCCGGAGGCCGCAGCCCTGGTGCTGGAGAAGCTGCGCGACGAAGGCATCGAGATCGTCGAGGGCGCGATGGCGCAGGAGGTCGCCACGTGCGAGGGCGGCATCATGCTGCGGTCGCAGGATGGCCGCAGCTACCATGGATCGCATCTGTTGCTGGCGACCGGGCGGCGCGCGGCGCTCGACCGGCTCAACCTTGACGCCGCAGGAGTCGCGCATGCCGAGGGCGCCATTACCGTGGATTCGCGGCTGCGCAGCAGCAATCGGCGCGTGCATGCGATCGGTGATGCGATCGCGCAGGAACAGTTCACCCATGTCGCGAATTATCATGCCGGAATCGTGATCCGTTCCATGCTGTTCGGTCTGCCCGCACGGGCGCGGCGCGACCATCTTCCCTGGGTGACCTATACCGACCCCGAACTGGCGCAGGTCGGACTGACCGAAGCCGACGCCCTGGCACGTCACGGGGCTGCGCTGGAGGTGGTGCGCTTCGACTACCGCGAGAACGACCGCGCCCGCGCCGAGGCACGAACCGAGGGGTTCATCAAGGTCATGATCCACAAGGGCCGGCCGGTCGGCGCAACCATCGTGGGGGCGCAGGCCGGCGAGCTGATCGGGGTCTGGGCGCTGGCAATCGCGCAGCGCATGAAGATGGGGCAGATCGCCGGTATGGTCATCCCCTACCCCTCCCTCGGCGAGATCAACAAGCGCGCAGCCGGCGCCTATTTCATACCGCGGCTGTTTGAGAACCCCCGCGTAAAGCGTATCGTTCGGCTGGTGCAGAAGGTACTGCCCTGATTGGCCTGACAGCAAGGCACGCAGATGTTTCTGAATTCGCTCTCCGGACGCTTCCTGATGCTCACGATCATCTTCGTGATGATCGCGGAGGTGCTGATCTTCGTCCCCTCGGTGGCGCGGTTTCGCGAAGACTATCTGCACACTCGGCTGGAACAGGCTCAGATCGCCTCGCTTGCCCTGCTCGCCGGCGAAGGTATGGTAAGCGAGGAGCTTGAACACGAGCTGCTGGAAAATGCCGGGGTCCTGAATGTCGCCCTGCGCCGGGATGCAGTGCGCGAACTCGTGCTGTCCTCTCCGATCCCGGAACCGATCCACGCGACCTACGACCTGCGCGACCCGGGTGCCCTGACGCTGATCCATGACGCCTTCGCCGCGATGCTGGACTCCGAGGACCGGATCATCCGCGTCATCGGCGATCCGGTTGCCGAAGGCGGGCTTGTGATCGAGGTGACGACGCGCACCGCGCCACTGCGAAGCGCGATGCTCGATTACGGTCTGCGCATTCTCTACCTGTCGGGCGTCATTGCCGCGATAACGGCCTTTCTGCTGTTTCTGGCCGTGCAGCGGCTGCTCGTGGCACCGATCCGGCGTGTGGTCGCGCATATGACCGATTACGCGGAAGCGCCCGAAGACTCGGCGCGCATCATCAAGCCCACATCGCGTGTGACCGAGCTGTGCGAGGCCGAGGACGCGCTGCAAAAACTGCAGACGCAGCTGACCACATCGCTGCGCCAGAAGGAACGCCTGGCGCAGCTCGGCGCGGCCGTGGCCCGCATCAGCCACGATCTGCGCAACATCCTGACCACGGCCTCGCTGTTCGGGGACCGTCTCGGCGCAAGCGAGGATCCCGCAGTGGCCCGCGCCGCCCCAAAGCTTCTGGGCGCATTGTCGCGTGCCGTCAATCTGTGCGAAAGCACACTGGCCTTCGGCAAGGCGGAGGAACCGCCGCCGAGGCTGGAACGGGTCACCCTGCGGCCCTTCGTGGAAGAGGTGCTTGAAAGCGAACAGCTCACGATCGACGATACAGGCATCACGCTGAGCTGCGAGGTGCCCGACGGGCTGGCGGTGCGGGCAGACCCCGAGCAACTGTTCCGGGTGCTGGCGAATCTTGTCCGCAACGCCCGCCAGGCGATCGAGGCGACCCGCACGGGCGGCAGCGTCGTTATCGAGGCGGACGACACGGACGCGGAATGGTGGCTGCGCGTGCGCGACACCGGACCCGGCCTGCCGGCCAAGGCGCGCGACCATCTGTTTCAACCCTTCCAGGGCAATGCGCGTCAGGGCGGCGTCGGGCTGGGGCTCGCCATCGCCGCCGAACTGATCCGCGGCCATGGTGGCCGTCTGGAACTGGAACGCAGCGATGCCGACGGGACGGCGTTCCTTATCCGCGTCCCGCATCGCGCGAACGGCACGGACACCATGACACGCTGATCGACAAGGGCCCGAATTCGCTCTTGCAAAGCCCCGCCCGGACGAGTACCCAACGCGCGACGCACCGGTAGCTCAGCTGGATAGAGCACGTGACTACGAATCACGGGGTCGGGGGTTCGAATCCTCCCCGGTGCGCCATATCTGCCCTTTTTCGTTGCCTGCCAATGACTTGACTCCAAGGGAAGCCCGGGAAACCAAGGCATCGTGGAGCTATGCCCGAAGTTGGTGACAGCGTGGTCAGGCGGCGGCTTGAAGTTGCTTGATGCCATGGGGGGCGGTCGCAGCATCAGTGTCTGTTCCAGTTGCACGAGGGGCGACGCGACCGGTCAGTCATGTTTCGGCAAGGCGCCTTCCACAGGTCAACTGCTCGCCCGTCCTTCACAGCGCCCCGAGTGCGCGGCGTCCATGGAGGCACAAGCCAGGGCGCATGGCGGGCAGTCACAACCTCAAATCCCATTTTCCCGCACGGAGCGTGTTCACAGCGTTCTACTCCAGCCAGTTCAACACGACCTTGCCCGACTGCCCCGATCTCATCGCGGCAAAGGCGTCCTCGAAACCGTCCACATCGAACCGGTGGGTGATGACGCGACTGACATCCAGGCCATGCTGGAGCATTGCGATCATCTTGTACCATGTCTCGAACATCTCGCGCCCATAGACCCCCTTGATCGTGATCGCCTTGAAGACGATGCGTGACCAGTTCACCGGCGAGCTGCCCGGGGGAATACCCAGCAAAGCGATCTTGCCGCCCATCACGAGCGCCTCGATCATCTGATCGAGCGCAGCCTGGCTGCCCGACATCTCCAGCCCGACATCGAATCCTTCGCGCATCCCCAACTCGGAGATCACGTCGTGCAGGTCCTCGCGGGAAACATCGACGGTCCGCGCCGACGGCACGACATGGGCCGCGAGTTCAAGCCGCGCGGGGTTGATATCCGTGATGACCACGTGCCGCGCGCCCGCATGACGGGCCACGGCCGCAGACATGACGCCGATGGGTCCCGCCCCTGTGATCAGCACGTCCTCGCCCAGCACGTCGAAGCTCAGCGCGGTATGGACGGCATTCCCCAAGGGATCGAGGATCGCGCCGATGTCGTCGGAGATGTCGTCCGGAAGGGGCACCACGTTGAAAGCCGGAAGCTTGAGATACTCGGCAAAAGCTCCCTGAACATCAACGCCGATGCCGCGCGTGCCCGGATCCAGGTGGAATTTTCCTGCCCGGCTCTGACGGCTGTCGGAACCGACGACATGCCCCTCGCCCGAGCAGCGTTGCCCGACCCTCAGCCCGGTCACGTCAGAGCCGATCTCGACGATCTCGCCGGCGAATTCGTGGCCGATTATGAGTGGCACCGGCACGGTGGCCGCAGCCCAGTCGTCCCAGTTCCAGATATGGATATCGGTACCGCAGATGCCGGTCCTGTTGATCCGGATCAGCACATCGTCCGGGCCGATCTCGGGCACGGGCGCCCGTACCATCCACAGGCCTTCGACAGGGCGAGACTTCTCGAGTGCCTTCATGTCTTTCGATGGGCTCAACTCAGATCACCCCAAGCCTCTTGCCGACCCTGCCGAACGCCGACAGCGCCCGTTCCAGCTGATCGTTCGTCAGTGCCGCGTTCATCTGCGTGCGGATCCGCGCCTGCCCGCGCGGCACCACCGGAAAGAAGAAACCCGACACATACACCCCTTCCTCGAACAGGCCCGACGCCATCTTCTGCGCCAGCGGGGCCTCGCCGAGCATGACCGGGATGATGGGATGTTCGCCGGGCAGCAGTTCGAAGCCGAGCCGGGTCAAACCCTCGCGCCAATAGGCCGCATTCTCGAAGAGCCGCACACGCAACTCCGTGCCCTCTTCGACGAGGCGGATCGCCTCCAGCCCGGCAGCGGCAATGGACGGTGGCAGGGAATTGGAGAACAGGTAGGGCCGCGCCCGTTGCCGCAGCAGGTCGATCACCGGCTGTGCACCGGCGATATAGCCGCCGATCCCACCGCCGAGCGCCTTGCCCAGGGTCCCGGTCAGAATGTCGACATCGACGCCGAAATGCTCGGGCGTGCCGGCGCCGCGCCGTCCCATGAAACCCGTCGCATGGCAGTCGTCTACCATCACCAGCGCATCATGCGCTTGTGCGAGCCGCGTGATCTCGGGCAGATTTGCCAGGTAGCCGTCCATCGAGAACACTCCGTCGGTAGCGACCATGACATGGCGCGCGCCATCTGCGCGGGCCTGTTTCAGCTGTGCCTCGAGGTCAGCCATGTCGTTGTTGGCGTAGCGGTAGCGCTTTGCCTTGCACAGCCGGATTCCGTCGATGATCGAGGCGTGGTTCAGGCTGTCGGAGATGATCGCATCCTCGGGCTCGAAGAGTGGCTCAAACAGGCCGCCATTGGCATCGAAACAGGCGGCAAACAGAATGGTGTCATCCTTTCCCAAAAAACGCGCCAGCCGTTGTTCGAGTTCGCGGTGAATGTCCTGCGTGCCGCAGATGAACCGGACGGACGCCATACCAAAGCCCCGGTCCTCCATGATGCTGCAGGCGGCACGGATCAGATCCGGATGGTCAGCCAGGCCCAGATAGTTGTTGGCGCAAAGATTGATCACGTCCTGTCCGCCGACGGAGATTTCACCACCCTGCGGCGAGGCGATCATACGCTCGTGCTTCATCAGGCCTTCGGTGTCGATCCCGGCCAGGGCGGTTCGGACGTCTTCCAGGAAACTGTCTGACATGGGCGGTTCCTTTAGATGGGCATGGCACTTCTACCACGGCGGAACCCGTTCCTCATCAACGGAGTCCACCTTGACGGAATCCCGTCCGCCGAGTCATCAATCGGCGCTCGCAAATCCAGACGCCCGTATGGCATCATCCTTCAGGAGAATTGGCCTTTGGTAGTTCCGGGCGATTCAGGGCGCGCGGTCGCGTTGCCGAGCTGGTGGCGCGCAGCGATGCCGCCCCGGAAGACCGCTTGACGCAGGCCCGATCACCCTCGAACATCATGTGGCAATGGGCCGCCGGCAACGGTCCGATTGAAGCCGATCCGGCGGCGGGGGAGAAAGTGATGATCAGGCAACATGGCTGACGGAAAAACCTACGTTCACCAATCGATTGCACGGTCCCTTCTGGATCACGGCGCTGATACGCTGTTCGGCCTGATGGGGGATGCCAATCTGTTCATGGTCGATCACTATGTGCGCTCTTGCGGCGGCACCTTCGTTCCCGCGGCGTTCGAGGGCAGTTCGATCCTGATGGCGCTGGCCTATTCGCATGTCTCGGGCAAGCCGGGCGTTGCCACAGTCACCCATGGCCCGGGCCTGACCAACTGCGTGACGGCCCTGACCGAAGGCGCCCGCGGGCACATCCCGATGGTGCTGCTTTGCGGCGACACGCCGGTGACGGATCCCCAGAACCTGCAGAATATCGATCAGCGCGAAGTGGTGCGCGTGACCGGCGCGGGGTTTGAGCAGATGCGCTCGCCGCAGTCGGCGGCCGAGGATGTGGCCAGGGTCATCTTCCGCGCCCAGCTCGAGAGGCGGCCCATCGTGCTGAACATGCCGTCAGATTTCATGTGGCAGGAGGCTGAGCATCGTAAGGTCGTGTTCCCGGTCTTTCGCACCCCCGCCCAAGTACCCGGGGGCGACGCGCACGACCAGGCGATCGGCATGATTGCCTCGGCCCGGCGCCCGATCGTTCTGGCCGGAGGCGGCGCGGTGGGAGCGCGCGATCAGCTGATACGCCTTGCCGAGCGGCTGCAGGCGCCGCTGGCCACCACGCTCAAGGCCAAGGGCCTGTTCAACGACCATCCCGCCAACATGGACATCTTCGGCACGCTCAGCACCCCCGAGGCTTATGACGTGATCGCCAAGGCTGATTGTGTAATCGCCTTCGGCGCCAGCCTGCATTATTTTACCACCGACCGCGGCAAGCTGATGGACGGCAAGCGCGTCGTGCAGGTCGATGACGACCGGGCCGCGATCGGGCGCAACTTCCACCCCGATGCGGCGCTGGTGGCCGATGCCGGGCTGAGCGCCGACAACATCGTCTTCTGGCTGGACGAGGCCGAGATTGCGTCCAGCGGCTTTGCCGCAGAGCTGAACGCAGCGACGCTGACGGCGCATCCTCCGGGGCAGGCCGACAAGGCGCCGCCAGGTTGTGTCAATTACGTCCATGCCCTCGACCGGCTGGAAGAGGCGCTGCCGAGGGACAGGATTCTGACCACGGATGGCGGCCGCTTCATGACCGAGGTCTGGTGCCGCATCTCCGCCCCCGATCCGCTGAGCTTCCTGGTCACGGCGAATTTCGGCTCGATCGGCCTGGGCCAGCCGGAGGCGATCGGAGCAGCGATCGCGGCGCGGGACCGGCCGGTTGCGCTTTTCACCGGCGACGGTGGGTTCATGATGGGCGGGGTGAACGAGTTCAGCACAGCCGTCCGCCTTGACCTCGACCTGATCGTGATCGTCTGCAACGACAGCGCCTATGGCGCGGAACATATCCAATTCGTGGATCGCGACATGGATCCCGGTCTCGCGCAGTTCGAATGGCCCTCCTTCGCCGATCTGGCAACCGCCCTTGGCGGTCAGGGCATCCTGGTCCAATCCTCCGAGGATCTCGAAGCCGCGATCCAGGCGATCGAAGCTCGCGACCGGCCGCTGCTGATCGAACTCTTGCTCGATCCGAACGATGTACCGCGCATGCGCACGTGATATCGGCGGCACTCACCGTGATCTCCGCCAGATCGCTGCGCGTCGCCGCGACGTCTTTTCCGAGGGTCACACGATGACGCCGTTATCATGCGCATCGAAGAGGCAGGTGCCACGCGTCCGCGGTTCCAGAGGCTGGCAAGGCATTACCATTCCACCCGGGTCAGGTCGGCGTGGCGCCGGACGCAAGTGCGCGGTGGGCGCGCAGATTCAGAGCCATCGCCAGGAACGTCAGGACAAGGCCGGCGATGTTGGTCTCCCAGCCCGGGGTGATGAGAAGGAAGGCGCCCGCGAAGGACATCAGCCGTTGCGCCAGGGTCAGATGCGTGGCGAAGTGGTTGATCGTGGCGGTCGCCAGCGCCAGCACCCCGATCGCCTTGACCGTGGCAACAGGGATGATCTCGGCAGCCGTCCCCTCCATCAGCAGCTGGGGCGAATAGATGAACATGTAGGGGATTGTGAACGCGACCCAACCGAGTTTCATGGTGTCGGGGACCGCGCGGGTCCAGCGGATCTCGGCGATGGCTGATGCGGCATATATGGCGGTGCAGACGGGCGGGGTTATGGTCGCCAGGATCGCGAAATAGAAGGCGAAGAGATGCGCGTGCAGCGCCGGCACGTCGAGCGCGATAAGCGCCGGCGCCGCCAGCGAGGCCGAGAGCACATAGGCCGCCGTCGTGGGCATCCCCATGCCGAGGATGATGCAGGCCAGCATCGCCATGATCAGCACCAGAAACAGCGACTGGCCACCGAAGGACACCATCATGTCCGTGAACTTCACCCCGATCCCGGTGGCCGAGATCATCGAGACGATAATCTGCGCGACGAAGGCCAGCACCGCCATCATCGCCAGGCTCACCCCCGCCTTGCGCAGGATCTCGAGGAAGATGAGGATCTTCTCCTTAAACCCGTGTTCCCAGTTGATGAAGAAGAAGACGATCATCGTGGCAAGCACGGCCTGCGAACCGGCATAGGCGATGGAATAACCCGACAGCAGAAACCAGATCATCAGCCCGATGGGCAGGATGAGCTGCAGGAAGAACATGATTGTGAAAGTGGCGCGCGCGGACGGGATCTGTTCGGCCGGGACCGGCGCGATACCTTCCTTGCGCGCGGACAGATGGATCACCCAGAAGTTGCCCAGATAGAAGAGGATTGCAGGGATGATCGCGGCGACCACGATGGTCAGATAGGGGATGCCCACGATCTCGGCCATGACGAAGGCGCCGGCGCCCATGATCGGCGGCATCAGCTGTCCGCCGGTCGAGGCAGTCGCCTCCACCCCCACGGCGAAGGGGCGACGGTAGCCGAGATTCGTCATCATCGGGATCGTCAGAGAGCCGGTCGCGGCGGCATTCGCCATGCCCGAGCCCGAAATCGTGCCCATAAGGCTGGATCCCACGGTGGCGACCTTGGCCGCCCCGCCCACCTGCCGGCCGGCGATCACAAGCGCCGCGTTCATGAAGGCGCGGCCGCCGCCGGTGCCCATCACGATCAGGCCGAACAGGATGAAGATGGAGATCACCGTGGCCGAGAGCCCCGGCAGCATTCCCCAAAGCCCGCTATCGGCCATGAAGAGACGGCTGGTCATGCGCTCGGGGGAAAACCCCGCATGTCCCCAGGTGCCGGGGATAAGATGGCCCAGCATGGCATAGGCCAGCGCCGCGCCGGCCAGGATCACCAGGCTCCAGCCGAGCACCCGGCGGCAGGCCTCGAGAAACACCCCCACCGCCATCACCGTCAGGACCGTGTGGTGGAAGTCGGGAAAAAGGCGCGCGCGGAACATGTCCTGCCAGTTCAGGAGCACATAGCCCATCGGCAGGAGGGCGCAGACGATCAGCACCCAGTCATACCATGGCAGCGTGTCGCGCCCGCGCGCGGCACCCGGCCGAAGCGAAAAGAAGGCGAGCGCCAGCACCACGCCGAAAAGCCCGTGCGTCGCACGCTGCTGCATGTGTGGCAGGCTGCCGAAATAGGCGGTGTAGAGATGAAAGGATGAAAACGCCACCGCGACCCCGGCGAAGAGCCAGCCTTGCCAGCCCATGAGCGTCCGGTCGGTGCGCCCTTCCTCGTCGATCGACGTGTCGATCACCGGCTTTCGATCACCTGAAGGATCGTGCGGGTCGGCAGTGTTCTGGCTCATCAGGCGCCCCCCCGTTGCGGCAGGAAAGGACGGCCGCCCGGTGTCGCCGGGCGTGCCGTATCATGCGCCGGGGCGTCCGGTGTCCCCGGACGCGCAGCCGGCTCGGGCTCAGCCCTCGTATTCCGGCGGGATGACGCCTTCGGGCACATCCACGCCCTGCTCGGTGAGGTAGCGCACGACCCCCGCATGCAGCGGGATCGTCGAGGAGAGCGTCAGTTCCGTGAAATTTGGCGGGTTGCCTCCGGGATAGATCGCCTCCATTTCCTCGCCGGATCCGAAGGTCACCTGCGCCAGATCATACGCCATCTGTTCGGTGATCGAGTCCGCCCGCGCGAAGTAGCCATAGGCCAGCCCCTTGGCGATCACCGGATCGGGCTGGTTGGCGTAGACGCCGCCCGGCACCTCGAAAGTCAGGGCCAGACCCGACTCCTCGATCATCTCGGCCTGTTCGGGGCTGAATCCGACCATGGTTATGTCGATCGTGGCCTGCAGTTCCTCGATCAGCGAGTCGGGCTGCTCAATGGCGCCGGATGTCTTGAAGAAGCCGTCGATCCGGCGATCCCGAAAGAAATCGGCCGCATCCGACATGCCGGCGAGTTCCCAATCGGGTTCGATGCCCATCATCTCGAACAGTGCCAGCGTCACCGATTCGGTGGCCGTGCCCAGGCCGCCCGGATTGATTGCCTTGCCGTCCAGATCCTCGATGGTCTCGATACCGCTGTCGGCATGGACCGCCAGAACGTTCGGCGTGGCCGCGAGGATCGCGACGGCGCGCAGGTTCTCGTTGGGCCGTCCGTCCCAGTCGCCGGTGCCCTCCATCATCGCCGGCAGGGCGAGGAAGTTCGCGATGCCCATCTCGGCCTGCTCCGCATGAACCATGGCCTGGCTGTCGGCCGCGCCGCCGGTTTCGATGACCGAGACGTTCATCACGTCGGAATTGTTGTTCGCCATTGTGGCGAGGCTGGCATAGAAGCTGTACCAGCCCGAGGACGAGGAGGTGGTGGCAAAGCCGATCTGCTCCTGCGCGGCGGCTGGTGCGGCGGCTGTCAGGGCCAGCGCGCTGCCGGCGAGAACCGCGCGCAGACCGTGGCGTGTTGCAGGTTCTTTCATGATATCTCTCCTGTTGGGTCGGGATCATTGCTGCTGTGCAGCTCGGTTTGCCCCGTCCGGGGCAACGCGGCATCCGCCCCTTCGGGCGGTGCGCCTCCGGCCGCATCGCCGTTTGCGACAGTGGCCAGAAGACGTTCGGCGGTCTCAACGTAATGACGGCGGGTGATCGCCTCGGTCTGCGCGGCCGGTCCGCCCAGCGCGGCAAGAACCTCATGGTGGCGCGCATGGATGTCGTCGCGCCCGTAGAAAGCGCCGGCCACCTGCCCGAAGGTCATCTGCAAAGGCCCGTTCGCGCTCTCCCAGGCCCGGAGCAACAGCGGCTGACCGCTGGCAAGCATGATCTCGCGGTGCCAGGCAGTATCGAGACGCGCGACCGACAGCCAATCCCCGGTCTGCGCCGCCGCCGCCATCGCATCGAGATGCTGCTCCATCCGCGAAAGGGCTTCGGCGGTCAACGGCGCCGACAGGAGGGTCGCGGCATACCCTTCGATCAGGCCGCGCAAGGCGTAGAGTTCATAGAGCTCTGCCGGGCTGTACTCGGCCACGCGACTGCCACGCCAGAAGTCCGAACGCACCAGACCCTCGCTCTCCAGCCGTCGTATCGCTTCACGCAAGGGCGCGCGCGAAGACCCGAAGCGCGCGCTCAGTTCCGCCTCGCGCAGTCGGGTGCCCGGCGCGATAGCCCCGGTCAGGATCATGTCCCGCAAGCTTCGGTGGATGCGTCCCTGGCGCGTTTCGTCCGCGCCCGGGTCGGGATCCGAAAGGACAGCCTCGCCGGGAAACGTGGGTTTCCCGGCTCCGGAGTCCTGCCCGGGCGCCGATCCGCGTGATCCCTGCGAAGGACCCGTGCTCCGCATTCGAACAGCTCCCTGCGTTGCGTGTGCGGGCGCGGTAGAAACGACCCGACATTGTCGATTGTCGACAATACTGAGCCGAATCGACAGCGTCGGTCAACCCCCAAGGAGGATTCCTGTCACACGACGATGCAGACCTGTCCGAAGCCTTGTAGATGTGGCACCGGATCGGACGCAGAGCCGCCCGAGGGCATGCCATCTCGTCCGGCACAGACACTTTCGGTCAAGCGCGACATGCCATGGTCGCGCCTGATCCGGGTGTCATTCGCATCACGACGCACGCGCCAAGCGCCGTTGTTGGCCAGCCCCGGCCGGGGCTGGCCGATTTCTGGCTGGCGATCAGTCGCCCATGACCTCTTCCGTCGCAGCCCGGACCCGGCGGATGTTCTCCTCCATCATCTCCTGATCGTAGAACACGACGGGGAAGAAGGTGTTGTCCTCCGTGGTCGCGATGAAGTCCTCATGCTCGCTCGCATATTCGGCGGCCGAGATGAGGCGCTCCTTCACATGATCCGGCACACCCTGTGGCACGATGATCGAACGCCAGTCCTCGATCGAATAATCGTAGCCCAGTTCCATCAGCGTCGGCGTATCCGGGTAGAAGGGGCTGCGCTCGGCTGAAAGGAAAGCGGCGATCACCATTTCGCCGGTGGGCGTGTATTGGGCGTGCGTGCCGCCCGAATAGGCGAAGTCAACCTCCTTGCCCAGCACCAGCGGCGCCATTCCGGCCCCACCGCCGGTGGGAACGATGGCAAGGTCGAGGCCTTCCTCCTCGGCAACACGCTCGATGATGGCCTGGTCCAGCGCGGTCTGCTGGGCGTAGGTCATCGGGTTTTCCTTGCCGTACTCGATGATCTCGTCAAAGGTCTCGAACGGCTGTTCGGCCGAGGTAACGATCGCATTCTGCCCCAGCGCGACTGCGGCAAGATACTCGAAATCGTCGATCTCGTATTCCACGTCGGTGATGATCGGCGTGAAGGTCAGCGCCGTGGCGCCGCCGTAGAGGAACCGATAACCATCCGGCTCTGCGTTGGCCAGGTTGGTGAAGGCGACTGCACTGCCGGCCCCCGGCTCGTTGACAACGTTGACCGGCTGTCCGAGGTATTCCTCCATGACATTGGCAAGAACACGACCCTGAATATCGGTCGAACCGCCCGGGTTGAAACCGATCACCATCGTCACAGGACGCTCGGGCCATTCGTCGGCCATGGCGGAGGGCGCGACCATCACTGCGCCTATGGCGAGCGCGCTGGTCATGAGCATTGTCTTCTTCATCGTATAACTCCCTTGTCTATCGCCTGGTTCGTGCCGCACGCGCGTCGCTCGCTCAGCAAACCGAGTGCAGTGCGGCCTCTCTCCCCCCTGCGCTCACGGCGATACGCGATTGCAGGGTGATGCCAGGAGCAACGCGACGTATCGCGCCGACCCGCGGCATTGCGTGCCGCCGCTCGAGGGGCAGCGGCGATTTCGCCCGGCACGGGGCCGGTATGAAGGATGTGCAGAGGCCCGTTTCTTCGGGTCACTGCCGGATCCGCATGTGCCGGATACTGCACCACGCCCTCAATCCCCCGGCTCGGCAGCGGGTTTTTCCCGCTGAAGGGTGCGCATGGCGAGCATCAGGAAAGCGACGGCCGTGCACGCGATGAAGAACAGCGCGATCGGGCGATCGAGCAGGATTCCCCAGTCGCCCCGTGACAGGATGATGCTCTGGCGCAGGTTGAGCTCCAGCATCGGTGTGATGATGAAGGCAACGAGGAAAGTGACGAAGGAATAGTCGTATTTCTTCATCAGGTATCCGAGCAGGGCAAAGCCTATCAGAATGATCAGCCCGAAGGCGCCATAGCCTTGCAACAGCATTCCGGCGAGGCAGAAGAAGATCACGATGGGAATCACCACATGCGGTGGAACCCGCGTGATCTGGGCGAAGGCCATCAGCCCGAACCAGCCCAGGATGAGCATGAACACGCTTGCCACGATCATCCCGGCGAAAATCGAATAAAGCAGTTCGGGTTCGTCCCGCAGCAACAAGGGCCCGACCGTGATCCCGTGAATCGCGAAAGCGCCGACCAGCAGCGCCGCCGAGACATTGCCGGGAATCCCGAGCCCGAACAGCGGGATGAGCGCGGCCGGGATGACGGCGTTGTCGGCCGATTCGGATGCGGCCACGCCCTCGGGCGCCCCCTTGCCGAACCGCTCGGGCGTCTTCGACGCCTTCATCGCCATGCCATAGGACATCCAAGCCCCGACAGAGGGGCCAAGCCCCGGCAATGCGCCGACGAAGGTGCCGACGCCCGTGCCCCGAAGGATCGTTGGGAAGATCCTGCGAAAGATCGAGCGGGTTATGTGGTCGCCCGCGTGATGCTCAAGCTTCACTGCCATCGTCTCACGCTCGTAGCGCAGTTTCTCCGACTGCACGAACATCTCCGACAGTGCCAGCGTCCCGATCGCGACCGCGATCAGCGGCATGCCGTCCATCAGTTGCGTGTAGCCGAAGGTCAACCGGGGGAGGCCAGTCTGACTGTCGAGGCCGATGGTGCCCAGAAGGATACCGAGACCACCGGCTGCGAGCCCCTTGAAGATGTTGCCTCCCGAAAGCCCGGCAATGAACACCAGCGCAAAGGCGAGAATCGCGGCCATCTCGTAGGGGCCGAACATCAGCGCCACGCGTGCAAAGGGGATGGCCACGAAGATCAGGATGATCGTCGCCAATATGTCGCCGATTACCGAGGCCAGCAGCCCGACCTGCAGCGCCGTCTTGGGTTTGCCGCTCTTGGCGAGGGGGTAGCCGTCAAGGCTGGTCGCGGCCGAAGATGCCTCGCCGGGCGCGTTGAGCAGAATCGCCGAGACGGCACTGCCGGCGGCGGTTCCCTTCGACAGGCCGATCAGAAAGGATATCGCGATCAGCGGCGACATGTAGAAGGTCATGGGAATCGCGATCGCGATCGCGACCGAGCGTGACAGCCCCGGAATGACCCCGATGACATAGCCGAGAAAAACCCCGCCCGCGATGCCGAAGAGGGCCTCGGGCTGCAGCGTTTCAGTGATGGAGGCCCCGATCGTCGCGAAATCCATGGCTCAGACGACCCCCACGCGCATCAGGTAAACGGAAAGGATGTAAAGGAGCACCACCGGAACGACCGAACAGCCCAGCAGGATGTACCATCGCCGTTCGCCCAGCAGGAACAGCATGATCGCGATAAGCGGAACGCCAGCATGTGTGAGCTTGAAGTGCATCAGCACATAGATCGCACCGGCCACATACACGAATGGCCAGGAGGCCCAGCCGATCGCGCGCCAGTTCAGGTCGAGATTGACGGGCGCTTCCCGCTTCTGGGCCATCTGTATTGCTGCCTTGATCACCACGACGCCCGCGCTGAGAAGCATGATCCAGGATGCGATATTGGGAACGAGGTCGGGGGGCATCTGTGCCAGCGGGTTCACACCGGCATAGTTCGGGATGACCCAGACCAGGCAGATCGCGGCAAACGACATCACGATGAGCCCGGACCAGAAGTTCTGTCTCGCCATCCGGCAGCGTCCCTGTTGTTGTTATCGTCTTTTGACCAATTGCTGGCAGAAAACTCACTTCAATGCAATTGAACTGTCGGCTGACCGACGGGGGGCCGGAAGGACATCCACGGCAGGTTTGTCGCGAGCATCGGCACGGCCATCGCACGCGTCATCGGCCCCGCCGGTGGACTGATCGGTTTGCCGGGCGCCTGGGCGTGCCGCGCCGGGGCATGGGCGCGTTCCGATCCGGTCCTCGGCAGGGGCTGCGCACCCACGCCTCAAGCAACGCCAAACCGCCCGCAGACCCGCATAGCCTTGCCTCAGCTGGACCCCGTCAGCGTCGCACGCGCCGACCTCCCGCTGCGCGAGTGGCGACCCCGGCAGGACTCGAACCTGCAGCCATCGACTTAGAAGGTCGGTGCTCTATCCAGTTGAGCTACGGGGCCGTATCGTGCCGGCTGTCTTACCCAAGGATGCAGACGCTGCGCAAGCGCGCAGGGAGCACCGCGCCCAGGGTCAGGCGGCATTGAGGGTCCGGGATCAATGCGTCCAGGTCATGCGCCGGTTGTTGGCGAAATTCTCGCCGTAACCGCCGGGGCGGATATTGGGTTTGCGCCGCTTCGGTTTCAGGACGACATAGTCGATCCCCTTTGAACTCGCATAGGATTCGGCCGCCTCTTGGCTGTCGAAACGCAGCCGGACCTGGCTGTTCATGTCGCCGGAACTGGTCCACCCCATCAGCGGGTCGATCTCGCGCCGCATCTCCGGCGAGAACTCCAGCACCCAGTGCTGTACATTCGCCGTGCCCGATTGCGTGACCGTCCTCGATGGCTGATATATACGCGCGCGCATTGCGTCCTCCGGTCCTGTGGGGCCGTTATCGCGGCGGGCGGCGGTGAACGCAAGCCCCGCGATCCCTTGAACCGGCGCCCAAGCTGCGCATTTCTGTCCCGAAAGGGGAATCGCATGCCCGAGGATATCGCGACCGAACAGCCTGCCCTGCGGCCCAAGCTGGAGGGCGGCAAACGCTTTGTGATGGCGACCGAGTTTGCACCGGCGGGCGATCAGCCGGATGCCATTGCGGAGCTTGCGCAGGGGATCGACGCGCTGGAGCGCGACCAGGTGCTGCTGGGCGCGACGGGCACCGGCAAGACCTACACCATGGCGAAGGTCATCGAGCAGACCCAGCGCCCGGCGATCATCCTCGCCCCCAACAAGACGCTCGCGGCGCAGCTCTACGGCGAGTTCAAGGGCTTCTTTCCCGACAACGCCGTGGAATACTTCGTCAGCTACTACGACTACTATCAGCCCGAAGCCTATGTGCCGCGCACCGACACCTTCATCGAGAAGGAGTCCCAGATCAACGAGCAGATCGACCGGATGCGCCACTCGGCCACCCGCGCCCTGCTGGAACGCGACGACGTGATCATCGTCGCCTCGGTGTCCTGCATCTACGGCATCGGCTCGGTGGAGACCTACTCGGCGATGACGCAGGAGCTGCATGTCGGCCATGAGTACGACCAGCGCCGCGTGATGGCCGAGCTCGTCGCCCAGCAATACAAGCGCAACGACCAGGCCTTCCAGCGCGGCACCTTCCGGGTGCGCGGCGACGTGCTCGAGATCTGGCCCGCCCATCTCGAGGATCGCGGCTGGCGGCTGTCCTTCTTTGGCGAGGAGCTCGAGTCGATCACCGAATTCGACCCGCTCACCGGCGCGCGCACCGGCGATTTCGAGCAGGTCCGCATCTACGCCAACTCGCACTACGTCACGCCGCGCCCGACGCTTCAGCAGGCCGTCAAGAGCATCAAGGCCGAGCTAAAGCAGCGGCTCGACCAGCTCAACGCCGAGGGCAAGCTGCTGGAGGCGCAGCGACTCGAACAGCGCACCAATTTCGACCTCGAGATGCTCGAGGCCACCGGCGTGTGCGCCGGCATCGAGAACTACTCGCGCTACCTCACGGGCCGCGCCCCCGGCGAGCCGCCGCCCACCCTGTTCGAGTTCATCCCCGACAACGCCATCGTCTTCGCCGACGAATCGCACGTCTCGGTGCCGCAGATCGGCGGCATGTACAAGGGCGACTACCGCCGCAAGGCGACGCTGGCCGAGCACGGCTTCCGGCTGCCGAGCTGCATGGACAACCGCCCGCTCAAGTTCGAGGAATGGGACGCGATGCGCCCGCAATCCATCTTCGTGAGTGCCACGCCCGGCCGCTGGGAGCTCGAGCAGAGCGGCGGTGTCTTTGCCGAGCAGGTCATCCGCCCGACGGGGCTCGTCGATCCGCAGGTCGAGGTGCGCCCGGTGGCCACCCAGGTCGACGACCTGCTCGACGAGATCCGCCGCGTCGCCGCCAACGACCTGCGCGTGCTGTGCACCGTGCTGACCAAGCGCATGGCTGAGGATCTCACCGAATACCTGCACGAGCAGGGCATCCGCGTGCGCTACATGCATTCCGACATCGACACCGTCGAGCGCATCGAGATCCTGCGCGACTTGCGGCTCGGTGCGTTCGACGTGCTGGTCGGGATCAACCTGCTGCGCGAAGGGCTCGACATCCCTGAATGCGGGCTCGTCGCGATCCTCGATGCCGACAAGGAGGGCTTCCTGCGCTCGGAAACGTCGCTCGTGCAGACCATCGGCCGCGCCGCGCGCAACGTGGACGGCCGCGTGATCATGTATGCCGACACGGTGACAGGCTCGATGAAGCGCGCCATAGACGAGACGGAGCGTCGCCGCGACAAGCAGCTCGCCCACAACGCCGCTCATGGCATCACCCCCGAGACGGTGCGCAAGAATATCGGCGACGTCATGGCCGGTGTGTGGCAGGGCGACACCGACATGGCGCGTGTCACGGCGAAGGTCGATGCGCCGTTGCCGGGCGAGAACCTGTCCGCGCATCTCGACGGGCTGCGCACGCAGATGCGCAAGGCCGCGGAGAACCTCGAATTCGAGGAGGCCGCCCGCCTGCGCGACGAGATCAAGCGGCTCGAGGCCGTGGAGCTTGCCGTCGCCGACGACCCGATGGCACGGCAATCCGAAGTCGAGGCTGCGGTGGAGGCCTCCGGCGCGGCGCGCGGGCGCTCGACGGCCGGGCGCGCGGGTCAGCGCGGTGGCAAGAAGAAGAAGGGCGGCGCACGCAGCTGACCGCGACGGGCGGGAAAGCTCGCCAGCCCCGCATCGCCGGCCGGCACCACACGAAAATTCCGATCGCCGTTCCCTCTTGACGCCAATACCGCCTCAGCGAGGATGGCACTGGAAGCCGGAGCAGCAGGGCGGGCAAGGATGGCACAAACAGGTGAGGCGCCCCCCGCCGGTCAGGGGTTTTCCGGCCCGCTTGCCATTCAGGCCGCGAGGGCCGATGCGCCGCGCTTCTGGCCATTGCGACTGCAGCGCATCCCTGCAGCGGCTGGGCTGTGCACGGCGATGGGCCTGCTCGTGCTCTTTTGGGGGCTTGCGGGGCCCGAATGGCCGCCGATGGACATGGCGGATGCGGGGACGTCGCTGTTTTTTGCGCTGTCACTGGCCTTGTTGCTTGAGCTCGCCGCGCTGATCCCGCGCGCCGCGCAGCGGGACTTCGACGTGCTGGCCCCTGCGCTGTCGCTTGACGGCGCGCAGCGGTCCCGATTGCGGCGTGCGCTGGTGCGCTACGAGCGCGGTGCGCTATGGCTCAACGGGCTGATCGGCATAGTTGTCGGGATCGGGCATGTCGCCCTGACCGGTGGGGGCTGGGGCGCGGCCATGCGTGATCCGCTCGAACTGGCATTCGCGTTCTGCACCCTCGCGCTGTGGGGACTCATGGCGCAGACCGGCAGTGTGCTCGTCGCGAACGCGTTGCTCTTTGCCGAACTGGGACAGCGCAATGCGCGTGTCGACATCCTGGCGATCGATCGGCTGCGCCCCTTTGCGACGGCTGCCCTGCGGCCGATGCTTCTGATCATGAGCCTGCTGGCCGCCTATCCGTTGATGCTGCTGGATGCGGATGCGGTGACGCTCGAGACAGCTATCGGGCCGGTCGCGACCGCGTTGCTGGCATTGGCCGCGGTCTGGCTGCCGCTGCGGGGCCTGGCGCGACGCATCGCGATGGCACGACAGGCGGCGCTTGCGCGTATCGACACAGACGTCGCGGCGATATGGGCGGGCGCCGCGCCGCACAGCGCGCCGGCCGATGTCATGCGGCTGGAGGCCCTGCTCGCGCTTCGGACCCGCATCCTGGCGGCGCCTGCGCTGCCCCTCGGCACCGGTGGAATCGGTCGGGGCCTGGTCTACCTGTCGTTGCCACTTGTGACCTGGGGCGGGAAAGGCTTCGCCGAGGCGATCCTGGACAGGATTTTCTGAGCGCCCGATCAAGGATCCGGCTCGGCCGGCATTCCTCATGACCATCGGCCGGATCGGCGGGGTACCGCGCTTCACATATCGTCGGAGCGTGCCTGTGACTTGCATGGCAGGGGTAGAGGGACTCGAACCCCCGACACTCGGTTTTGGAGACCGATGCTCTACCAACTGAGCTATACCCCTGCAGGCCTTCGCGGCGTAAGCCAAGCGCGCCCTGAAATCAAGAGGGCAATGCCCCGCAAACGCCCGGTTCTGCCTGCACAGAGCATTCGCGCTCACGCCCTCGCGCGGGCCGAAAAACACGCTGCCCTCCGCGCGTTCCCGCGCCCGCCGGCCATGCGACAGGCATGAAAAACCGGCGCGCGCGTAAGCCGCGCCGGTGTGCCCTCGGGCTGAAGGGTCACGGGGCGTTTTGCCCCGTGCCCGGCCTTGGTTACGCGATGATCTTCGAGACGACGCCGGCGCCGACGGTGCGGCCGCCTTCGCGGATGGCGAAGCGCAGCTTCTCC
>LFIK01000125.1_pt1 | contig 50450 bp, 48 predicted proteins | sample 643401 | NCBI WGS metagenome assembly LFIK01 (sample SAMN03777447, study PRJNA286221) | soda lake metagenome | biome: soda lake; feature: Kulunda steppe; material: water; isolation source: sample T5-Br brine of Lake Tanatar-5 | place: Russia: Kulunda steppe | collected 2010-07
AAACTTCACCCACACCGCATCGGTCTTGCGGTCGTGATACTCCACCTCGGCCTCGGCCAGCGCGGTCTTTTCCACCGGCGACCACATCACCGGCTTGGAGCCCTGATAGAGCGTGCCGTTCATGAGGAACTTCATGAATTCCTCGGCGATCACCGCCTCGGCGTGGAAGTCCATGGTCAGATACGGGTTTTCCCAGTTGCCGGTGATGCCGAGGCGCTTGAACTCGTCGCGCTGCACATCGATCCAGCCCTCCGCGAATTTGCGACATTCGCGGCGGAAGGCCACGGTGTCCACCGCGTCCTTGTCGAGCCCCTTGGCGCGGTACTGTTCCTCGATCTTCCACTCGATGGGCAGTCCGTGGCAGTCCCAGCCGGGCACATAGCGCGCATCGCGGCCCATCATCTGCTGCGAGCGCACCACCATGTCCTTGAGGATCTTGTTGAGCGCGTGGCCGATATGGAGATGCCCGTTGGCATAGGGCGGGCCGTCATGCAGGATGAAGGGCGGCCGGTCGCCGTCGCGCGCAGCCTTCTCGCGCAGGCGGTCATAGATGCCGATCTCCTCCCAGCGGGCCAGCCAGCCGGGTTCGCGCCCCGGCAGGCCCGCGCGCATCGGAAAATCGGTGCGGGGCAGAAACAGCGTATCCTTGTAGTCGGGCGTATCGGCGCACATTGCGGCGGTCCTTCGCGGAATTTCGGTGGATGGGCGCGCCGGCGCGCGCGGTCGGTCCCGGCCACCCCGTCTCAGGGCGCCGGGCCGCTAATTCGCTGCGCAAGGGGCGGGCGATGCGTCATGGCCCGGTGTATAGGACGCCGCGCGCAGGGCGTCCAGAGGCGCACCGCGCCCGCGCCGATCTCAGGCCACACCGGCGCGCAGGCAGTCGTGGATATGCAGAACCCCGACCGGCGCGCCGGCCTTGTCCACGACCATCAGCGCGCTGATCTTGCGCGCATTCATCAGCGCAAGCGCCTGCACCGCAAAGCAGTCCGGCGTCACGGTGACCGGATCGCGCGTGGCGATCTCGATGGCGCGATGCGTCATCAGGCTGTCCATGTTGCGCCGCAGGTCACCATCGGTGATCACCCCGGCCAGCCGCGCGCCCTGCATGACCCCGGCGATGCCGAAGCCCTTGGCCGTCATCGCCAGCAGCGTCTCGCCCATATCGGCATCCGCCGCCACCAGCGGCAGATCGGAGCCGCCATGCATGAAATCCGCAACCCGGCTGAGCTGCGCGCCCAGCTTGCCGCCGGGATGCAGCAGCTGAAAATCGTCGGCGCGAAAGCCGCGCTGCGTCATCACGCTGACAGCAAGGGCATCGCCCAGCGCCAGCGCCAGCGTGGTCGAGGTGGTGGGCGCCATGCCGATGGCGCAGGCCTCGGGGATGTCGGGCAGGATCAGCCGGTAATCGGCGGCCTTCGCCAGCGTGCTTTCGGGGCGCGCGCACAGCGCGATCAGCGGAATGTCGAACCGCCTTGTATAGGCGACCAGGCTGCGCAGCTCCGCCGTTTCGCCGGAATTGGAGATCAGCAGGCAGATATCGTCACGCGTGACCATGCCCAGATCGCCATGGCTGGCCTCGCCGGCATGCAGAAACAGCGATGCCGTGCCGGTGCTCGACAGCGTCGCCGAGATCTTGCGCCCGATATGGCCGGACTTGCCCACCCCCGCGACGATGACGCGCCCGCGGCAGGCGATGATGCGCGCGACGACATCGGCGAAATCGGCCGGCATCGCCCGCGCCAGGATGTTCAGCGCGTCGGCCTCGGCCTCCAGCACCCGCTGCCCTTCGCGCAGCGCCGCCGCCGGATCGATCCCGTCACCCGTCATGATCTTCCTCCATTGCGTGCCAGCCCTGCGCGCGCCCGTCAGTCGATGCCCATCGCGGCCAGATACCCTTCGATCAGCGGCACGTCGGAGGGGTTGTTGAGCTCCCAGAACTTCGCGCCGCCCGCCGCGACCTCGACACAGGCCACCGGCCAGCCGTTTTCGAGAAAGCGCAGCTGCTCCAGCCCCTCCAGCCGCTCGAGCGGCGCGGGCGCCCAGCCCGAATAGGCGCGCAACGCCGCGGGCCGGTAGGCATAAAGCCCGACATGGTGAAACACCGGCACGACGCCGTCGACCTCGGTGCGCCCGTCTGTGAAGGGCAGCACCTCCTTGGAAAAATAGAGCGCGCGCCCGGCAGCATCGAACACCGCCGTCGTCGCCCCGACCCGCCCCGCGCGGCGGTCGGCGATCAGATTGGCCAGCGTCTCGGCGTCGCAGCGCAGTACCGGGGTCGCCACCGCGAGCCGTTCATCCGCTGTCAGCCGGTCGATCAGCGCGGGCACGAATTCCGCCGGCGTCAGCGGCGCATCGCCTTGCAGATTGACCACGATATCGGCATCGATCCCGGCGCGCGTTACCGCCTGGGCGACCCGTTCGGTGCCGTTTGCGCAGGCCGTGTCCGTCATCACCACCTCGGCACCGACGCGCCCCGCCTCGGCGGCGATGCGGTCGTCATCGGTGGCCACCAGCACCGGCAGCCCGCCCGCCGCCGCCGCCGCGGACCGCGCAGCGCGGATGCTGCGCTCAAGCAGCGTGCGCGCCGCTCCCGATGCGCCGCGCAAGGCCACAAGCGGCTTGCCCGGATAACGCCGCGATCCGTAGCGCGCCGGGATCACGATGCAGGCCCGGCTCATGAGGCCGCGCCCGCCTTGGTCAGCAGGTCGAGCGCGGCCAGCTCGCCGATGAGCCCCTGCATATCGGCCAGCGGGATCATGTTCGGCCCGTCCGACGGCGCGGTATCCGGCTCCTGATGGGTTTCGATGAACAGCGCCGAAACCCCCACCGCGCAAGCCGCGCGCGCCAGCACCGGCGCAAAGCGCCGATCGCCGCCCGAACGCCCGCCGAGCCCGCCCGGCGCCTGCACCGAATGCGTGGCGTCAAACACCACCGGCCAGCCGGTTTGCGCCATAATCGGCAGGCTGCGAAAATCGGTCACCAGCGCGTTGTAACCGAAGGTGGTGCCGCGCTCGCACAGCAGGATACGGCGGTTTCCCGTGCTCTCGATCTTGGCGGCGACATTGGCCATGTCCTGCGGCGCGAGGAACTGACCCTTCTTGACATTGATCGCACGCCCCGTCGCCCCCGCCGCCAGCAGCAGATCGGTCTGCCGGCACAGGAAGGCCGGGATCTGCAGCACATCGACCGCCTCGGCCACCGCCGCGCAATGGCCCGGCTCGTGCACATCGGTCAGCACCGGCATGCCGAATTCGGCGCGGATCCGCGCGAGGATCTCCAGCCCCTGCTCCATCCCCGGCCCGCGCGCCGCGTCGAGCGCGGTGCGGTTGGCCTTGTCGTAGCTGGCCTTGAAGATCGCGCGGGTGCCCGAGGGTGCGCAGGCCTGCAGAATGCCCTCGGCCATGCGCCGCGCATGGTCGAGGCTTTCGAGCTGACAAGGCCCCGAGATCAGCGCGAAGGGGCGGTCGGCGCCGATCTCGATGTCGTCTATGGCTACGATCTGCGACATGGCCTCCCTTTCGCTGGCCCGCCACGGCGGCGGCCGGGCACACCGGATCGCCCGCGCGCTCCGGATACGCGCCGCGGGTGGCGACGCGCGCAACGCGCCGCCGGTTATTGGCATGTCCCCCGCAGCGCCGCAAGGGGCGCGGACTAGGGGCCCCGCTGCGGGAAGAACAGCGGTTTCGGCGCGTCGATGCGGGCCAGGACGCTGTCGCCGCGGCGCAGGATCACATGGTCGCCGCCCTCCTCGAAATCGATGGCGACCGCGAACTGGCCCCACCAGAACGGTGTATCGGCGTCGATCCCGGCCTCGGCCAGCCGCGCGATCTCTTCCGGCGCGGAGACGAGCGCCGGCTCGGGCGCGAAGCGGTACTGCGACAGCACCTGCCCCGAGGCGGTGCGCAACTCGGCGATGTGATCGCCCTGCCCGCGCGGCGCCGGGTCGGGCATCTGATGGGTGCCCTCGATCACCACGCCGCCATCGCCGGGGCGCAGCACGCCATGGACCATGAAGCTGGGAAAACCGGGCTCCGGCATCTGCGCATGTGCCGCAGACACCAGCATCGGCCAGCGCGCCCGGCCTATCCCGTTGCCTGCCGGCGTCACCGCGCCCTGCTGCACTCCCGCCCCGCCCGGGGCGAAGGCGTCAAGCAGCTGTTCGTAATGGTCTTGACGGATGAACACCTCGTCGAGCGGACGCACGGCCGGGAACATCAGCGGAAACAGCCGCTCATGCTGCTGATTGCCATGCTCGGAGGATTTGTTCCAACCTGCCAAGCCGTCACGACGCAGCCGGAACCCGTCGATGCCGTCGTGATGGCCCAGCGGGCCGATCTCGTCGACCGCGCTGATCTGACTCAAATGGCCGGGCTGATGATGCAGGCCGAAGGCGTGGCCGACCTCATGCACGACGCCATGCGCGATCATGTCGCGCGCGATAGCGGCCGCCGAGGTCATGTTGGCATCAATCGGCATGCGCACCACCCGCCGGTCGAAACCGGTTTCGGGATCGGGGCGCACATGCACGCCGCTCATCGCCGCACCGGTGTCGAGATAGTTCAGCGGATGGATCGCGACCAGAACGTCGTGCGGTCCGATCTGGCCGGCATAGTACCGTCCCAGCCGCAACAGCATCCGGTTGATGATCGATTCCGCGCTGCGCAGGATGCTGCTGTTCGTGGCGTCCGAAAGCGCATGCAGCGCGGCCTCGACAGCGTCGTCGTCGCCGGAGAGGTACGTCTTCACGGTGTCGGTTTCGGTGAAGGCGCCGAGCCAGGCCTGCACCGAATCGACAACCGGCATGACCTGCGTGGAAAACTGCGCCGCATCCTCCATCATGGCCTGAACGCGCACCATGTCCGCCGGGCCGATCCCCTCCGACCACTCCCCGACATTCAGCACCACCCAGTAAAGCCGGAACGGGTCCGGCGGGGTGCCGTCCCAGATCGGCGCGGTGCGCTCGAACTCCCAGCTCAGCGCGGCGCGCGGCGCCGGATAGACGTCATGCGCGGCGAGCGTCAGTTCCAGCGTGGCGGCGCCGGAGCCCTCGGGCACCCAGCCATAGAAGTTGAGCGTGTCGCGCGCGTCGCGCAGATGCTGCGGCGTCGCGACCTCGTCGCGGTGGCGCACCGCCAGGAGGGTGGTCTCGCCGACATCGTGGTCGCGGCCGAACTGGTCCTCGACCCGGAAGTGATCAGGGCCGAGGCTGATTTCGGCCGGAAAGTCGGGCACCTGCCAGGCCGGGCTGATATGGTCGTGCAGGTCCCAGTGCACGCCAAGGCGCGTCAGCGCGGGCTTGCCCTCGACAAGCGGCGCGTTGCGCGAGGTCTGGTACACATCGAGCGAGAAGGCGCCATCCTCGGCAGCCTGCGCATCCAGATCGACGACGGTGTGGAACTCCCAGCTTTCATCGGCGGGCAGCTGGCTGCCATCGAGCCCCTGAACCCCGTCCTCGCCGCCGCGTAGCACGACGCGGTAGCGCACGCCCGGATCCAGCGCCGCGGCGGGCGTGAAGCTGTAGCTGTGCCCGCTGCCCGCAACCTCACCGGCAACGACCAGCCAGTCGCCCTCGCTGCGGGCCGGATCATAGATGTCGCGGCTGCCGCCGAGAAACCCATCGAGCAGGTCGGGCGCGGCCGGCGTGTTGATGTCGCTCAGATCGCTGCGCAGCCGGGTCGTGACCTCCAGCGCCTCGGCGACGCTGTCGGCGGCGACCGGCTCGCTGAACCGAAAGCGGATGGCAGGGGACTTGAAATCCACATTCGCACGATCCGGCGGCGGCGAAACCTCGACAAGCTCAAGCGCGTCATCATCGTCGCGCAGCGGCGGGTCCGACACCGGGGTAAGCGTCACATGCTCGACGAAGGTGACGTCGTGACGCGGGGCGCTTTCGCGGATCTCACCCAGCATGCGGTCAGGCTCGATCATGATCAGCGCGATCTCGGTCACGCCGCCGCGAAACTGCGCATGTCCGGTCAGACGCGGCAGCTCCGACAGCGGGCAACCCGCCAGCGCGCGCAGCGTGGACTGTGTAAAAGGGGGGTCGATGCGCTCTCCGTCATCGGTCACGACGGAGCGCAGCTCGGGCAAGGGCTGCTCCGCCCCGCCGAGACGGAACGACGCGGCCATCCCCTCGGGTCCGAGAATCGGCCGCCAATAGGGGTAGTCCGGCGCGGATTCGGCCCCGGCGACGGGGCGGCCCACCAGCCGCGCGGGCCCGGTGCGCCGCATCACGAAGCCGCCATCGTCCTGCGGTTCCGAGCGGGTGACAATCCTGTCCGGGCCGAGCAGGGCGTAGCCGTTGATGCGGCGCAGATACCACGCGCCATGATCTACACTGGCGATACGGCGCGACAGCGCGTCCAGCGCATCGGGGCCATGGGCCGCGCCGCACAGCGGCATCGCCTCCTGCGCCTGCGCTGCCGCCGGCAGCGACCCCAGTGCCCCGGCGACCAGCGCCGCCACGATCACGGCCTGCCCGCCCCTGCGCGGAGCCCGGCGAAAGCATCGCATCCCATCCCTCCCCTTCGCTATCAGGCCCGAATGCCACGGATGGCATTCGGGCCTCGTCCAACAATTTATTGCGAAGAATCAGCGCCGGGGCAAGGCGGCGGCGCGCGCGGCCCGTCCTTTTGCGATGTCGCGGACGGCGCGGGCACACCGGTCGTCGATGCGGAGCGCGACATGGCGGCACGCGTGTCGCGAAGCGCCGCACCGATACCCTCGAATACCGGAATGCGCGGCGATGTCTTGCGCCAGACCAGCACCACCTCGCGCGGCCACGCCTCCGGTAGCGGCACGATCTGCACGTCGCTGCGCTCGGCCGCGCCGCCGGCAACCGCCAGATCGGGCAGCAGCGTCATCCCCAAGCCTTCGCTGACCATGGACACGAGCGTGGTCAGGCTGGTCGCGGCAAAACTCTCGTCCTGCTCCAGCAGCCCCTCGGGAAAGGCGCCGAGGGCGTGACGCTGCAGGCAATGCCCGCGCTCCAGCAACAGCAGCCGCGTTCCGTCTTGCGCCAGTGCCGCGCTGTGGCCGGGCGGGGCGGCAAGATGATAGCCGTCGAGAAAGAGCGACATGTGTGCGAGCGACCCGATCTCGAAGGGCAGCGCAATCAGCGCGAGGTCGAGCCGCCCGGTCGCCACCCCGTCAAGCAGGCTCTCGGTGAGTTCCTCGCGCAGATAGAGCTGCACGCGCGGATAGCGCGCCCGGATACGCGGCAGCGCCGCCGGCAGAAGATACGGCCCCGCCGTGGGAATCGCGCCCAGACGCAGCGCCCCCTCGTCGGGTCGCAGATGGGCGGCGGCAATCTCCTCGATCTCGCGCGCGCCGAGAAGCACGCCACGCGCGCGCTGCGCGATCTCGCGGCCGATCTCGGTCATCATCACGCTGCGGCGCGTACGCTCGACCAGTTGCAGCCCGAGCTGATCCTCCATCGCCTGCAGTCCCGCGCTCAGGGTGGACTGCGTCACATGGCACTGCTCGGCGGCGCGGGTGAAATTCAGCGCCTCGTCGATGGCGACGAGAAAGCGCATCTGGCGCAGGGTCAGCATGCGAGTCGCCTATTATCGATTCTATCGATCATAGATATGCTTTTTATTCGTTTCATTTGCCGCGCGCAAGCCACTACCTCTGCGTCATCACATCAATGGAGAGACTGATGACCGACATGACACCAATCGCGATGCCCCGCCTGAACGAGGCCGCGCCCGATTTCGACGCCCCGACCACGCATGGGCAGAAGCGCCTCGCCGACTACCGCGGCAAATGGCTGGTGCTGTTCTCGCACCCGGCCGATTTCACGCCCGTCTGCACGACGGAATTCATCGGCTTCGCCAAGCGGCAGGAGGACTTCGCCGCGCTCGATGCGGAACTGCTGGGCCTGTCCATCGACAGCACGCATTCGCACATCGCCTGGGTGCTCAGCATCAAGGAGAAGTTCGGCGTCGCGATCGACTTCCCGATCATCGCCGATCTGAACATGAAGGTCGCCGCGTCCTACGGCATGATCCAGCCGGGTGCGTCCGACACCGCCGCCGTTCGTGCCACCTTCATCATCGACCCCGAAGGCGTGCTGCGCGCGATGGTCTATTACCCGATGAATGCCGGCCGCTCCGTCGACGAGATCTACCGGCTGTTGCTGGCGCTGCAGACGGCAGATGAAAACGCCTGCGCCATGCCGGAAAACTGGCAGCCCGGTCAGCCCGTCATCGTCCCCGCGCCCAAGACCCCGCAGGAAGCGGAGGCGCGCAAGTCCGAAGGATATGATACCGTGGACTGGTATTTCTCGACCCGCATGTTGTGAGGCGGGGCGCGGCGCCGGGACACAGTGACGCTGATACCTCCTGCCACCTTGTCCTTGCGCCGCGAAGACCGATTTTCCAGGGGCGGCCGGGTCGCCGATTCGGCGCCGGCCGCCCCGCATCCGCGTCGTCACGTTTTCGGGGCGTGGCCATTGAACTGAAAGGATGACATCATGGAAGCGTTCGATACCCTGCTGCTGTCGCGCATCCAGTTCGCCGCGAACATTTCCTTCCACATCCTGTTCCCCACGGTCACCATCGCGCTGGCCTGGGTGCTGGTCTTCTTCAAGTGGCGCTACAACCGCACCGGCGATTATGACTGGATGCGGGCCTATTTCTTCTGGGTGAAGGTGTTCGCGCTGTCCTTCGCGCTCGGTGTGGTGTCGGGGATCACCATGTCCTTCCAGTTCGGCACCAACTGGCCGGGCTTCATGGAAAGCGTCGGCAACATCGCGGGGCCCTTGCTGGCCTATGAGGTGATCACGGCATTTTTCCTGGAAGCGGTGTTCCTGGGCATCATGCTGTTCGGGTTTCGCAAGGTTCCGGGCTGGCTGCACACGTTCGCCACCGTGGCGGTGGCGGTCGGCACGCTGTTGTCGGCGTTCTGGATTCTGGTGCTCAACAGCTGGATGCACACGCCGCAGGGCTTCGAGATGCGCGACGGGGTGGCGCATGTCACGAGCTGGATGGAGATCATCTTCAACCCGTCGATGCCCTACCGGCTGATCCACATGCTGCTGGCCTCGGGGCTGACGGTGGCATTCATCATCACCGGCCTCTCGGCGCTGCGCTGGCTGCTGCGCGACCGCTCGAACGAGCTGCGCAAGACCATGCGCGTCGGGGTGTGGCTGGCCGCGCTGCTGATCCCGGCACAGATCTTCATGGGCGATTTGCACGGGCTGAACACGCTGGAGCATCAGCCCGCCAAGGTCGCGGCGATGGAGGGCAACTGGGAGACGCGCTCCAACGTGCCGCTGGTGCTGTTCGCCCTGCCCGACGAGGCGGCGCGCGAGAACCGCTTTGAGCTGGCGATCCCCAATGGCGCCAGCCTGATCCTCAAGCACTCCGCCGACGGCGTGGTGCCGGGGCTCAACGATTTCGTCGCCGATGACGGCACCATCGAGCATCCGCCCGTCGCGCCGGTGTTCTGGTCTTTCCGGATCATGGTCGGGCTCGGTTTCGCCATGCTGGCACTGAGCTGGGCGGCGGCTTTCGCCATGCGCGGCGGCCGCAGCATGGAGGGGCTGCCCCGTCCGCTTGTGTGGCTGTTCGTGCCGATGGCGCTGTCGGGCTGGGTGGCCACCCTGGCGGGCTGGTACACCACCGAGATCGGGCGTCAGCCCTGGCTGGTGAACGGCGTGCTGACGACTGACGCCGCCGTGGGGGATGTTGCGCCCGGCATGGTGATGAGCACGCTGATTTCCTATCTCGTGGTCTATGCCGTGCTGCTTGTCGCCTATATCGGGGTGCTGATTTATCTCACCCGCAAGCAGGCGCAGGGCAACGAACCCGAGCCCGGCGGCGAGGGCGCCGCCCGTCCCGAAGTCAACCCCATTCCCGCGGAGTGACCCCATGACCCTGTTCGGAGACCCGACCGTCTGGCTGCCACTGGCCTTCGCCGCCCTGATGGGGCTGTCGATCCTGATCTATGTGATCCTCGATGGCTACGATCTGGGGGTGGGGCTGCTGTTTCCCTTCGCCACCCCCGATGAACGCGACCGTATGGTCGCCGCCATCGGCCCGTTCTGGGACGCCAACGAGACCTGGCTTGTGCTCGCCGTCGGCCTGCTGCTGGTGGCGTTCCCGCTGGCGCATGGGGTGATCCTGACGGCGCTGTACCTGCCGGTGGCGATCATGCTGATCGGGCTGATCCTGCGCGGCGTGTCCTTCGAGTTCCGCGTCAAGGCGCCGGCGCCGCACAAATGGGCGTGGAACACGGCGTTCTTTGCAGGATCGCTCATGACCGCGACATCGCAGGGCTGGATGCTGGGCCTTTACGTGATGGGGCTGGACTACACGGCCCTCAACATCGCCTTCGCGGCGGCCGCGGCGGTGTTTCTCAGCCTGGGATATGCGCTGATCGGGGCTGCCTGGGTGATCCTCAAGACCGATGGCGATCTGCAGCGCAAGGCCGTGACCTGGGCGCGGCGCAGCATCTGGGGTGTGGCCGCGGGGATCGGCGGGATCTCGGCCGCCACACCGCTGATGAGCCAGCGCATCTGGGACAAGTGGTTCAGCGTGCCGGAGTTCTTCCTGCTGGCGCCGCTGCCGATCCTGTCGATCGTGCTGCTGGCGGTGCTGTGGTTCGGCCTGCGCCGGCTGCCCACGCAGAATGACGAATTCGCCTGGCTGCCCTTTACCGCCACGGTGGGGTTGATGGTGCTGGCCTTCGTCGGGCTGGCCTATTCCTTCTACCCCTATGTGGTGCCCGACCGCATGACCATCTACGAGGCCGCCGCCGCACCGGGCAGCCTGTTCATCATGCTGATCGGGGTTCTGTTCGTGGTGCCGGTGATCATCGCCTACTCGGCGCTGGCCTATTGGGTGTTTCGCGGCAAGGCGACCGAGCTGCGCTACGACTGACGCGGCGCGCCGGTCCCGCCCTGACGCGCGGACCGACCCCGGCGCCCCGGGCTTCCCCGAACCGGCGGGACGCGCTATGCCGGGCGGCGCGCGCGGCGCGGTGCCGCGCATCGGCGAAGGGGAGACATCACGATGCCGGATCTCGTGCTGCGCGGAGCCAACCTGCCCGACGGGCGCGGTCCCGTCGACATCGCCGTGGCCGATGGGCGCATCACCGATGTGGGGCCCGCCCTCGACGTGACGGGTGCGCGCGAGATCGACGCAACGGGCCGGCTGGTCGCGCCGCCCTTCGTCGATCCGCATTTTCACATGGATGCGACGCTGTCGCTGGGCTCCCCAAGGCTGAACGTCTCGGGCACCCTTCTGGAGGGGATCGCACTTTGGGGCGAACTGCGCCCCACCCTGACCCGCGAGGCGATCGTCGAGCGCGCCCTGCGCTACTGCGATCTCGCGGTCAGCCGGGGCTTGTTGTTCATCCGCAGCCATGTCGATGTCAGCGATCCGCGGCTGGTCACCGTTGAGGCGCTTCTGGAGGTGCGCAAGAAGGTGGCGCCCTGGATCGAGTTGCAGCTGGTGGCCTTTCCGCAGGACGGCTATTTCCGCGCCCCCGAAGCGCGCGGCGCGCTTGAGCGGGCGCTGGACATGGGCGTCGATGTTGTGGGCGGCATCCCGCATTTCGAACGTACGATGGCCGACGGCGCGGCCTCCATCGCCGAGCTGTGCCGCATCGCCGCCGAGCGCGGGCTGCCGGTGGACATGCATTGCGACGAGTCGGATGACCCGCTGTCGCGCCATGTCGAGACGCTCGCCGCCGAAACCATCCGCCACGGGCTGCAGGGGCGCGTCGCGGGGTCGCATCTGACCTCGATGCATTCGATGGACAATTACTACGTCTCCAAGCTGATCCCACTGATGGCCGAGGCGCGGATGCATGTCATCCCCAACCCGCTGGTCAACATCACGTTGCAGGGGCGCCATGACAGCTATCCGAAGCGGCGCGGGATGACCCGCGTGCCCGAGCTGATGGAGGCGGGCATCAATGTCGGCTTCGGGCATGACTGCGTGATGGACCCCTGGTATGCGATGGGCTCGGGCGACATGCTCGAAGTCGCGCAGATGGCGCTGCATGTGGCGCAGATGACCTCGGTGGCGGCGCGACGGCGCGTCTTCGACGCGGTCACGGTCAACTCGGCACGGATTCTGGGGCTGGAGGGCTATGGGCTGGAGCCGGGGTGCCGGGCGGATTTCGTTGTGCTGCAGGCGCGCGATCCGCTCGAGGCGTTGCGCCTGCGTGCGCAGCGGCTTTACGTCATCAAGGCCGGTCACGTCATCGCCGAGGCCGCACCTGCGGTAACGCATCTTTTACTGCCCGACCGACCCGGCACGCTGGATGCATCGCTGATCGCACCGCCAAAGAACTAGGCAAGTTTGACCATCCGGTATAATTTCTTGCCATTGCGGCTTGTCCGAACCGACGACACGGCGCTACGCTGCGCGGTGCACGGGGGAAAACACCGTGAGCCGGGCCGCACCGGGCGCGCATCGGCATCATAACAACAGGGAGACTTCGACATGACATCACGCGCACACGGACTCACCCCATCGCGTCGCGCACTCCTGCTCGGCGGCGCCGCGATCGCGGCAGCGGCCGCGACGGCCACGGTCGCGCAGGCCGACGACCCGCTGCGCGTGGCCGGCATCCATGCCTCGCCGGTGGAGAATGCCTGGAATTCGCGCCTGCACGAGGCGCTTCAGGAAGCCGCCGCCGAGGGCGTCATCGACTACGTCTTTTCCGAAGGGGTGTCGGGCACCGACTATCCGCGCGCCATGCGCGAATTCGCCGAACAGGGCGTCGATCTGATCGTCGGCGAATCCTACGCGGTCGAGCGCGACGCCCGCGGCGTTGCCGACGACTACCCCGACACCGCCTTCCTCATGGGCTCGAGCGGCGAGCCGCACGGCGACAATTTCGGCACTTTCGGCACCTGGAATCACGAAGGGGCCTATCTCGCCGGGATGCTCGCCGGGGAGATGACCGAATCCGGCGTCGTCGGCTCCGTCGGGGCGGTGCCGATCCCGGAGGTCAATCTGCTGATCAACGCCTTCGCCGCGGGCGTGACCGAAACCAACCCCGACGCGCGGCACATGGTGTCCTTCATCGGGACCTTCTTCGACCCGCCGCAGGCGCGCGAGGCCGGGCTGGCACAGATCGACTCGGGCGCCGACATCCTCTTCGGCGAGCGCATCGGCACCGCCGACGCCGCGCAACAGCGCAACGTCCAGTCGATCGGCTCGCTCATAGACTACAGCGCACGCTACCCGGACACCGTGTTCGCCAATGCGATGTGGTATTTCCGGCCCATCCTCGACGCCGCCATCGCCGATGTGCGCGCCGGCGAACCCACGGGCCGCAGCTACACGCCCTACAGTTTCATGGCCGAAGGGGGCAGCGACATCACCTATGTCGAGGAGGCCGTTCCCGCCGAGGCGCTGGCACGAATGCATGAACGGCGCGACGAGATCATCGCCGGCGAATTCGAGGTTCCCGTCAACATGGACGAACCGGGCTGAGCCATCACCATCGCGCCCGGCGGCGGGCACTCCCGCTGCCGGGCGGCCGCGGCGCCTGCCGATTTCGCGGGCGCCACGGACCGGTGCCCGCGCCATGTCTGATCGCCGGAGAGTCCCGTGACCGAATCCCCTGCCCTGCGCCTTTCGGGCATAACCAAGCGCTTTGGCGACATCGTCGCCAATGACGGCATCTCGCTCGAACTCGGGCGCGGCGAGGTGCTGGCGCTGCTGGGCGAGAACGGCGCGGGAAAGACCACGCTGATGAGCATCCTGTTCGGTCATTACAGCGCCGATGCGGGCACCGTCGAGGTCGAGGGCCGCGAGTTGCCGCCCGGCCGGCCGCGCGCCGCCATCGACGCGGGCGTCGGCATGGTGCATCAGCATTTTTCGCTCGCGGCGAACCTGACGGTGCTCGAAAACGTGATGACCGGGACCGAGGCGCTCTGGCGGCCACGGTCACGGGTGGCGGCGGCGCGGCGCAAGCTGATGGATCTTGCCGAGCGGTTCGGCCTGCATGTCGACCCGGATCGCCGGCTCGGGGATCTGTCCGTGGGCGAGCAGCAGCGCGTCGAGATCCTCAAGGCGCTCTACAACGAGGCGCGCATCCTCATCCTCGACGAACCCACCGCCGTGCTCACTGCGCCGGAGGCCGAGCGGCTGTACCGCATCCTGCGCGGCATGGCGCGCGAGGGGCTGTCGCTGATCTTCATCTCGCACAAGCTGCACGAGGTCCTCGAAGCCGCCGACCGCATCGTCGTGCTGCGCGGCGGGCGCAGCGTCGCGCAGCGACCGGCCGACGCCACCACCAAGGACGAACTCGCCGAGCTGATGGTGGGCCGGCGCATCACGCGCCCGATGCGTGCCCCCGCAACCCCCGGCAAGCCGGTCCTGGAGGCGCGCGAGCTGAGCGTCGCGCGGCGTGAGGCGACCGGGCTCGACAAGGTGTCCTTTACCGTGCGCGAGGGCGAGACGCTGGGCATTGTCGGCGTGTCGGGCAACGGGCAATCCACGCTGGGACAGGTGCTTTCGGGGCTTCTGGCGCCGAGTTCGGGCGAGCTGCACATCCTGGGGCGCCGGATTACGCGGCCCGATGTGCGCGCGCTGGTCGAGGCCGGCGTGGGCCGCATCCCCGAGGACCGCAACCACGAAGGCGTCATCGGCGCGCTGTCGGTGTGGGAGAACGCCACGCTGGAGCGCATCGACTCGCACCGCTTCTCGCGCCTGGGCGTGATCGACCGCGCGGCCGCGCGCACCTTCGCCCAAAGGGTGATCGAGGCGTTCGACGTGCGCGGCGGCGGCCCCGACCACCGCACGCAGCTGCTGTCGGGGGGCAACATGCAAAAGCTGATCCTCGGCCGCAACCTTATGGACGGGCCGCGCCTGCTCATCGCCGCGCAGCCCACACGCGGACTGGACGAGGGCGCCATTGCCGCGATCCACACGCGGCTGCTCGAGGCGCGCGAGAGCGGCGCGGCGGTGCTGCTGATCTCGGAGGATCTGGACGAGGTGATCAATCTCGCCGACCGGGTGCAAGCCATCGTCGGCGGGCGCCTGTCGCCCGAGATCCCGGCCGAGCGCGCGGATGCGCGGCAGCTGGGCCTCATGATGGCCGGCGACTGGAGCGCCGGCGCACAACAGGAGCTTCAGGATGCGCCTTGAGCCCCGCCCGTACCGCTCGACGACGCTTGCGGTCGCCGCGCCCGTCCTGGCGATCCTGACGGCGCTGGTCCTGTCGGGCGGGCTGATCGCGCTGGCGGGCGCGCCGGTGATCGAGGCCTACCGCCAGATCATCCTCGGCGCCTTCGGCACGCGGCTCGCCATAACGGAAACCCTCACCCGCGCGACCCCGCTGATCCTGACCGGACTCGCCGCCGCGGTGGCGTTTCGCGCGCGGCTGTGGAACATCGGCGGCGAAGGGCAGTTCTTCATCGGCGCCATCGCCGTGGCCGCGGTCGGGGCCGAGCTGACCGCCGGCCTGCCCGCGACAACGGCGATCCCGGTGCTCATGGTGGTGGGCAGCCTTGGCGGCATGGTGCTGATGCTGATCGCGCTGGGGCTGCGCCAGCGCTTCAATGTCGACGAGGTCGTCACCACGCTCCTGCTCAATTTCGTCGCCATTCTCTTCGTGTCGATGCTGATCGACGGGCCGCTGAAGGACCCGATGGCCTTCGGCTGGCCGCAATCGGTGCCGGTGGCCGACAATGCGGTTCTGCCGCGGATATTCGATCGCGCGCGCCTGCATGTCGGGCTGATCGTCGCCATCGCGCTGGCTGTCGTGATCTATCTGGTGCAGGCGCGCACCGTGTTCGGCCTGCGCTCAAAAGCGGCTGGGTTCAATGCGGGCGCGGCGCGCTTTGCCGGGGTACCGCTCGGGCGGACGCTGGTGATGGTGGCCTGCCTTTCGGGCGGGCTGGCCGGCCTTGCGGGCGCCATTCAGGTGATGGGCGTGCGCGGCTATGTGACCACCGACATCTCCCCGGGCTTCGGCTATTCGGGGATTGTCATTGCCATGCTGGCCAATCTCAACCCCATTGGCGTCATCGCCGCCGCCTGCTTTGCCGCGGTGATGTTCATCGGTGCCGACGGCATGAGCCGGGCGGTCGGTGTGCCGGCCTTCATCGCCGATGTCACCGTCGCGCTGTCGCTGCTGACGATGCTGGTGGCGCTGTTCTTCACGCAATACAGGATTCGGCGCTGATGGAACTTCTGATGATCCTCACTTCCGTTGGCCTGTGGGAGGCGGTCCTGCGCATCGCCACACCGCTGATCTTTGGCACGCTCGGGGCCCTTCTGTGCGAACGCGCCGGGGTGCTCAATCTGGGGATCGAGGGCATCATGGCCTTCGGCGCGCTGATCGGCTGGCTGGTGGTGTTCAGCGGCGCGGGGCTCTGGACCGGCATGTTCGTGGCTGCGCTGAGCGGCGCGATGTTCGGCTTCGTGCATGCGGTGCTGACCGTGCCACTGGGGCTTTCGCAGCATGTCGCGGGGCTGGGGATTACCTTGTTCGCCTCGTCGCTGGCCTATTTCGTGTTCCGGCTGACGGTGGCGATCGAGGCCTCGCCGCCCACGGTGCGCCCGTTCCAGCCTGTCGATATCGGCCCGCTGGCCGACATCCCCTTCCTCGGCGACGTGCTGGCCAGCCAGACAGCGCCCACCTATCTGGCCATCGCCATCGGGCTGGCGATGATCTATGTGCTGTTTCGCACGCCCGTCGGGCTGGCGATCCGCATGACCGGGGAGAACCCGCATGCCGCCGATTCGCAGGGCGTGAACCCGGTGATGGTGCGGTTCGCCTGCATCATGGCGGGCAGCGCGCTGATGGCGATGGGCGGCGCGTTCCTCACGCTCGCCGCGTTCAACAGCTTCTTTCCGACGATGATCCAGGGGCGCGGCTGGGTGTGCATCGCGCTGGTGGTGTTCGCCTCCTGGCGGCCGGGATGGGCGCTGTTCGGCGCACTGCTCTTTGCGCTGTTCGATGCCTATCAGCTTCGCCTGCAGGCGGCGCTGGAGAATACCGTGCCCTACCAGCTTTTCCTGATGGTGCCCTATATCGCGGCGATCACCGCGCTGGCCTTCATGGCGCGACGCGCGCGCGTGCCGCAGGCCCTGATGAGGCCCTACCGCCGCGGCGAACGCTGAAGCGCGCGCGGCCGTCGCGACGGGTTGGACACGGCATGCGTGCGGCTTATGTGCCGGGCGGGGCGGCCGAATGCGCTCCCGCCGCGCAGCGGGCGAAGGACCGGACGATGCCACCATGTTCAGGATGACACCGACCCGGTGGCTGACCGCCGCGGGGTTCATCGCGACCGCGATCAGCTTCGGGCCGGCGCGCATGGGCTTCGGTCTGTTCCTGCCGACATTTCGAGACGACTTCGCGCTGACCTCGACGCAGGCGGGCCTGATTGCCAGCCTCGGCTTTCTGGCCTTCCTTCTGGCTCTTCCCCTTGCGGCATGGCTCGATCTGCGGGTCGGCCAGCGCGTGCCTGTGGTCACCGGCGCGCTGTCGGCAACCCTCGGCTTCGCCATCGTTGCAGGCGCGACAGGCAGCGCCACCCTTGCGGCGGGAATCGCGCTTGCCGGCGCCAGCGCGGGGTTGTGCTGGGCGCCGTTCAACGACGCGGCCGAACGCGTGGTGCCGGTGGCATCACGCCCCGGGGCGCTGTCAGTGGTTTCCACGGGCACCACGCTTGGCGTGGCGGCGGCGGGCGCGCTCTTTCTTGCGGCCACGCTGGGCGAACTCCACTGGCGCCCGGCATGGGGCCTGTTCGCGGTCATCGGCCTCGGCGCGGTGCTGCTGACCGCCCGCGGCCTTCCGAAAGGGATCGAGGGGGCCCATGCAAGCAGGTTCGGCAGCGCGCCTTTCCTGCACCGCGACACCGCCCCGCTCTACGGCGCCGCGCTGTGTTTCGGCGTGACCAATGCGGTCTTTCTTTCCTTCGCCGCCGATCACGTCGTGGCTTCCGGCGGGCTGCGCGGTCTGCCGGACCGGACCGCCGCCGCGGTGATCTTTCTGAGCTATGGCATCTGCGGACTTGTCGGACTCGCGACCGGGCGCGTCGAGGCGCGGCTGGGGCTGCCAGCGCTGCTGGGAACGATCTTCGCGGCCTTCCTCGCCTCGCTCCTGCTGGTGGCGATGTTGCCGGGCAGCTGGGGCGCTGTGCTCGCCTCGGCCGGGCTGCACGGCGCGGCCGTGATGATGATCAGCGCCGTCCTGTCATTCTGGAGCCTGCGCATGTTTCCGGGCCGGGGCTCGCTGGGATTCACGGCGGCGCTGATCGGGGTTGCCTCGGGCAGCGTGATCGGCCCGGCCGCCGCCGGCGTCCTGGCCGACGCCGCAGACCTCAAGACCGCGTTGCTTGCCGCCGCCGCGATCCCGCTGGCCGCGATGATCGCCTTCGCCGAACTCGCCCGGCGCGACCGATGAGATCGCGAGCGCCGCTGCCTGCCAAGGGGTTTGCGCTTTCGCGTGGTGGCCGGACCCACCCATGGCCCTTATGTTCCGGCAGCCGTAAACTGAATTGCTGTCGGCGACTGCATGACGCATTGGATCGCGATTGCCGTTGCCGGACGAGGGGGCATGCGACAGTTCGAGCAAGCGCGATGCCCGCACCGCAAGCGTCCCGGGCGACGCCGGGGGCCATCCGGCGCGACATGCGCCAGCCGTGAAATGGAAGGGAGAGTGAGCATGAAGGAAGATACGAGCGCAATTCCGACCCTGCGCGAGGCACTCGAACAGCCCTGCAAGCATCGCGACATGGATCTGGCGCTGGAGCCGATGCCGAATTACAGCAGCACGCCGGACGGCCCAAACGGGACCCCGATCTCGTTCTGGGCGGCGTGGGATCTGAAGGATCGCCCGCGCCGGATCGCCCTGCTGCTGGATGATTGCCAGGAAGAATACCGCCCCTATGCCGGCGGCATTCTGCCCAATCTGGAAAAGATCCTGAGCAGTTTCCGCGACGCCCGCTCGCGCAGCGACGGAGTCTGCATCGCATGGAGCGCCTGGAGCCGCCGGTTCGATGACGGGATCTCCAACGCCATGGACCGATGGTACGGCCCGCGCGGACTGCGCCCCGACACCCCCGAGAACGCCGCCTACATCTTTACCGGCGCGCCCGGGCTGGAGCCGCTGGCGGAGATCGCGCCCACCGAGGACGAGGTGGCCGATGGCTGGTTCTATCATGGCAAGCATCTGGACATGTTCTGGACCTTCGACGCGAACGGCGAATCCTATCTCGACCGCAAGCTGAAGGCGCATGACATCGATACCATCGTCATCGTGGGGCTGTGGACGGATGAATGCGTCCTGAGCACCGCCTATGCGGGCAATTCGCGCGGCTATGATGTCGTGGTGGTCGGCGATGCCGTCGCCACGGCGACCGATAACCAGAAAACGGCCCTGACCGTGGCAAACAGCACGGTCGCCAAGGTGCTCTCGACGCAGGAGGTCGTGCGCTACATGCAAGACGATTTCGTCACCGGCGAGGCGGGCGCGGTCAAGGGCACGCAGTTCCCCGACGGGCGAAAGGACGGCTGATCCCGTGCACCGACGCTGCCGCGGGGGACCGGCGCAGCCGGCGCGTAACGCCGGGGTCCGCCGGTCTCTCGCCACAGCGCCGCGCGGCGGGTACGGTCGGGCCCGTTCCCGCGCCCGGTCTTGCCTCTGAATTGTTATACTATTACACACCCTGCGAATCTGCAGGAGACGAGGCATGGGACGCATCCCGGTGACGGTGCTCACCGGCTTTCTGGGGGCGGGCAAGACGACGCTGCTCAACCGGTTGATCAAGCAGCCGGGCTTTGGGGACACCGCGATCATCATCAACGAATTCGGCGCAACGGATGTTGATGGCACGCTGGTGTCGCAAGTCGAGGATCGTGCCTTCGCCACGACGACGGGCTGCCTGTGCTGCACGGTGTCAGGCGATGTCCGCTTTACGCTGCTGCGCCTGCTCGACGAAGCCGAGCGCGGCGTCGGGCCGATGTTCTCGCGCGTGGTGATCGAGACGACCGGTCTCGCCGATCCCGCACCGGTGCTGCGCAGCTTCATGACGACCGAACGCATGCGCGCCTGCTTTGCAATCAACGCCGTCGCCGCCGTGATCGACGCGCAGCAGGGCGAGAGCCATCTGGCACGCTTTGACGAAGCCGTGCGACAGGCCGCGCTTGCGGACCTGCTGGTGATGTCCAGGACCGACGCCGCCGATGCGGGGGCGCAGGGCCGGCTCGGCGCCAGGCTGCGCGGGCTCAACCCCGTGGCTTCGATCTGCCCGGCGGACCGGATGACCCCGGCCGCCCTGTTCAGCGTGGCGGCGCGGGACCCGGCCGGGCGGGCGCCGGATGCCGCCGCATGGCTTGGCGTGCCGCGACCCGGCCCGCAGGACGATCCCGGCGCACGGCATGGGCCGGCAGACACCCATGCCGCGCATCATCACCGCCACGCGCATGACCACCCGCATGACGTGAACCGCCATGGCGACCGGGTCTCGGCCTTCTGCTTCACCGCCGATTCGCCCATCGCGCTGGCGGACCTCGGAAGGGGGATCACCACGCTGCAATCGACCTTCGGCGCCGATCTGTTACGCATCAAGGGGTTGGTGGCCTTGCACGAGCACCCGGCAGGGCCGGGGGTCGTGCATGTCGTGGGCCATGTGCAGACCCCGGTCGCGCTGCGCGACGCATGGCCCGAAGGGGTCTCGCAGACCCGCCTGGTGATGATCGTCAGCGGCGCCGCGCGCGAGACGGCACCGGATCTTTTGCAGGCCTCGGTGCCGCAGCTGCGCCGGATCGGCGCCGATGGCGCCGCCGCGCGGACCGCCTCTCAGACCGAGACCGAGCCGATGCTGGACCCGCCGCAGACGTAAAGCGTCTGACCGTTGACAAAGCCGTTTTCCGGATCGGCGAAAAACAGGAAGGCGCGGCTGACATCGTCCACCTCGCCCAGCCGGCGTACCGGCACGCGGGTTGCGATCTCGGCCTCCTGCGCGCTGTCGCGCGGGATGATGCTCCAGAAATTGTCGGTGCGGATCGGTCCCGGCGCGACGACATTCACGGTAATGCCGTGCGGACCCAGCTCCAGCGCCCAGGTCCGCGCCAGCCCGATGATGCCGGCCTTGTTCGCCGCATAGGCCGAGCGCGTCGCCGCCCCCAGCGCCGCGCGCGAGCCGTTGAAGACCACCCGCCCGAAGCCGCGCGCCTTCATCGCCGGCAGGAAGGCCTGCAGCAGCGTGGTGGGGGTGGAGAGCTGCAGCTGCGCCAGCGCGACCACATCGCCCGGATCGGCCTGCTCGACCGGGTTGGGCCGGATCACCCCGGCATTGCTGATCAGATGCGTGACCTCATGGCGCCCGGCGATATCGGCGGCAACGTTCGTCGCAGCCTGCGCATCGAACAGGTCGGCATGGATATGCTCGAACCGTTCATGCGTGAATTCGGGATCGTCGATCGCCACCGATATCACGCGGTAGCCGCGCTCCAGCATCTTCTTGGCCAGATCGCCGCCGATCCCCTTGCTGCCGCCCGTTATCACGGCCGTGTAATACGTCATCGCTTTCCTCCTGACTGTCCCGGTATCAGCGCGAATACCCGCAGCGGGCTTCCCGTGCCATGTCTGATCTTCAGCGGCGCTGCAACCAGAACCGCGCCGGTGGGCGGCAACCGGTGCAGGTTTCGCAGGCATTGCAGCCCGTAGCGCCCCGCCCCGTGCAGAACGTGATGCGCCGGAAAGGGCAGCGGATCATGCGACGCCTGCCCGGCATCGGTCCCGACCGTCTCGGTGCCGAAGCCACGAATGCCGCGATCCTCTACCAGAAGCCGGATCGCGGCCTCGTCCGGCCCGGGGGAATGCGCCCCGTCCGCGCGCATGTTCAGATACTCCGCGCCGCTGCGCTGCGACCAGTCGGTGCGCATCAGCACCCAGCTTCCCGGCGGGATGCGGCCATGCCGGTCCTCCCAGGCGGTGACATGGGCGGGGGTGAGGCGGAAATCCTCATCCGCCGCGGCGGCAGCGGCGCAGTCGATCACGCAGGCCCGGCCCAGGAAATGCCGCGCCGCGATCTCGTCGGTGTGGCCGTGCGGGACGTCGCGCCCGGTAATCCAGTGCGCCGGCGCGTCGAAATGCGTCCCGGTGTGTTCGGACATGGTGATGTCATGCCATTTCCAGGACGGCCCGCGATGGTCATAGGCCGAGACTTCCTCCATGCGAAAGCGCGCGCATTGCCCGAATTCCGGCGGCAGCACGATGACCGGAAAATCCGGGTCCAGCGTGTGGGTCAGGTCGACCGTCTCGATCGCGCCACCCTCCACCGCCTCGGCCAGATCCTGCAACAGCGCGGCACCCGTTCGTGCTTGTGTCATCCGCCCATCCCCTGATCGCCGATCTCGCGCTCCAGCACCTTCGCGTCGCGCCGCCAGCGTGCCGCCAGATCGCGGGCCACATCGCCGCACCAGACCTCCTCCAGCCCGTCCTGCAGCCCCGCGACAACTGCGCGCGCCAGCGCGCCTGCGGTGACCTTGGGCGGCGGCAACGGCTGATGCCAGTCATCCTCGGTCGGGCCGACATACACGCCCATGACCCGCACCGCACCCGCGCGCAGCTCGGTGCGCAGCGCCTGTGTCAGCGACAGCGCCGCCGCCTGCGAGGCGCAGAACGACGCGTGATCGGGGGCGTTGACCAGCGCATAGGCCGACAGGATGTTCACCCAGGCCACGGCGCTGTTGGTGCCATCCGCGCCGCGCCCGCGCATCGCCGGCCCGAAGGCCTGCGCCAGCCGCATCAGCCCCAGATAGTTCACCTCCATCTCGCGCGCGGCAAAGACCGTGTCGCCGCGCGCGAACACCCCGCCGGGGCGCAGGAAGCGCGCATTGTTGATCAGGATGTCCACCTTGCCGCCGATCTGCCCGGCAAGCCGGGTCACCGAGCTGGTATCCGTCACATCGAGCGGCACCAGCGTGACCGCGTCCATCGAGGCCAGCGCGGCGCGCCCCGCCCAGGGGCGCCAGGCCTCGGCCTCGCCCAGATAGACATGCGCCGCGCCGGCCTGCAAAAGCGCGCGGCACAGCGCCGGCGCGTCGGGCGCGCGCGCATCGGTGATCAGAACGCGGCGGTGGCGCGGGTCGGCGGTCAACGCGCGCAGCTGCGGATCGTCCTGCATGTTCGGTGTCTCCTCGGCGGGCAGGGCCATGATGACCCCCTGCCCGGCCTTGTCCAGCCGGTTGATCAGCCGCACCCGCCCGCGCGGCGGGCAATCGCCGTGCAGATGGCAGATCACCGATGGCCCGGCATCGAGCCGCACGGTGCCGGTGCGCCAGGGCATGCGTTCGCGGAAATAGCGGTCGGGCGAGACATGGATTCGCGTGGCGGCCAGCAATTCGCCCCCGGGCGCGACATCGCGCCAACTCAGCGCCAGCGACAGGCAGGCCCCGCAGGCGTCGCGCGGCGGATACTGCACGGTGCCGCAGTCGTCGCAATGCTGCAGCATGAAACGCCCTTCGGCCGCGGCCGCGGTCAGCCCCAGCGCCGCGCGGCTGCGCGCCGCCGGCGGCAGCATCGGCGTGGGCGTGCGCGCCTGCGGGTCCTTGCGCGGCGGCGGGGTCAGCGGGTCGGTCATTGCGCCGCCTCCAGTATCGTCGCGGCCGAGCACACGCCGCGATCGTAGTTGATCATGCCGAAACCCGACACCATGGCGCGGCGCGCCTGCGCCACCTGCGTCGGTCCGGCCTGCGCGGTCACCTGGCGCAGCGCCTCGACGAGGCCCAGAAATCCCCCCGCCGCGCCCGCCTGCCCCGCCGAAAGCTGCCCGCCGGAGGTGTTGTGTGGGAAATCCCCGGTCACGGTCAGATCGCGCGCGGCCACGAAGGCGGGGCCCTCGCCCTTGGCGCAAAAGCCCAGATCCTCGAACTGCATCATCGAGATCACCGGATAATCGTCATAGCTTTGCATCAGATCGATGTCCCCGGGCCCGCAGGCAGCCATCGCGTAAAGCTCGGCGGCATCCACCGCCCAGCCGCCGCGCAGCTGAATCGGGTCGTCGGGGAAGGCGTTGTGCCGCTCGATCGTGCCGGCGATGCGCGCGAAGGACAGCGCGCGGCGCGCGGCCTCCTCCTCGCGCATGACCAGAAACGCCTCGCCGCCCGCACAGGGCATCACGCAGTCGAACAGCGCCAGCGGATCGGCGATGGGACGCGCGGACAGGTAGTCCTCCATCGTCAGCGGCGCCTTCATCAGCGCCAGCGGATTGCGCAGCGCATTGTCGCGCTGCGCAATCGCGATGCGGCCGAAATCCGCACGCTCGGCGCCGTAGAGCTGCATGTAACGATCCGTGAGCAGCGCGAAATTGGCGTTCGGCCCGCCGAAGCCGTAGGGGTAGGACGCATCGATGGCAAAGCGCGAAAAGGCCGCGAGCAGCCGGCGGAAACTGTCGATCTGATTGGTGTCGCCGGCGATGCAGGCCACGATATCGGCGTCGCCCGCCTGCACCGCGCGCGCCGCCCGGCGCAGCGCGACCACGCCGCTGGCCCCGCCCATCGGAATGCTGTCCAGCCAGCGCGGCTGCAGCCCCAGATGCTGAGTCAGCCCGACCGGGGTATCGGGAAACAGGGTGAAGCTGGCCACCGACAGCCCATCGATATCGAGCGGGCGCAGCCCGCCCGCCCTCAGCGCCCCGGCAAGCGCGCGCGCCAGCCACCAATGCGCCGTCTCGGTCGAGTAGCGCTGGTAGGGCACCGTGAAGGGCGCCGCCAGGACCACGCCGTCATAGGGCTGGCGCGCCATTATGCGACCTGCCGGCGTTTGCGCGCACGCGTGTCGATGGTTGCGGGATCGTCGAGCAGCCGCGCCGCGAGCGCGCGCAGCTCGGCGCGCTGCAGCTTGTTGGTGGCGGTCAGCGGCAACGCCTCGACGAAGGCGATATAGCCGGGCACCTTGTAATAGGCGAGCTGGTCGAGCGCCCAGTCCACGATGCGTTCGGCCAGCGCCGCATCCGGCGTCGCGCTGACGCTCAGGCAGGCAAAGACCTCGTCGCCGCGCAGCTCGTCGGGCACGGCGGTCACCGCCGCCGCGGTGATGTCGGGGTGGCGCATCAGGACCGATTCCACCTCGACCGCCGCGATGTTCTCGCCCGAGCGGCGGATCACGTTCTTCTTGCGATCGACGAAGAACACCATGCCATCGGCCTCGCGGCGCACGATGTCGCCGGTGTGAAACCACCCGCCCTGCCAGACCTGCGCGGTGGCCTCCGGATCCTTGTGATAGGCGGTGAAGAACCCGCGGCGCGGCTGCGCCCCGGCGCGCCGCACCAGCAATTCGCCCGGCGCGCCCGGCGCGACATCGGCGCCGGCGTCATCGACGATGCGCAGCTCCAGCTCCGGGCCCGGCCGGCCCAGACAGCTTTCGCCGACGCGGCGCGGACGGTCATTCGCCGCGATCACCGCCCCGGCGCCGGTCTCGGTCATCGCCCAGGCCTCGACCAGCGGAAAGCCGAAGCGCGATTCGAACGGCGCATGCAGCTTGGGGTCGATGCCGGCGCCGAAGCCGAAGCGCACCTCATGCGCGCGGTCTTCGGGGGTTTGCGGCAGGCTCATCAGCATCGACGGCATCACGCCGAGATAGTGCAGGCAGCTCGCCCGCGCGGCGCGCACCGACTCCCACCAGCTGCGCGGGTGAAACCGGTCGAGCACCGTCAGACACCCGCCCACGGCGATCATCGCCATGAAGGAATAGGCCATGGCATTCATGTGAAAGACCGGCAGCGGAGTGAGCATGCGCTCGCCGTCCTCGTGCAGCGCACACACCCCGCCCGCCCCGGCGTACCAGCGCCCGGCCTCCAGAAAATAGTCATTGGACAGCAGGCATCCCTTGGGCCGCCCCGTGCTGCCCGAGGTGTAAAGCACCGCCGCCTCGCCCTGCGCCGGCGCGACGTCAGACTCGAAGACCGGGCCGCCGCGCGCCTCGGGCAGCGCCGCGCCGAGCGCCGCCACGGGCATGTCGTGCCCCGCCGCCTGCGCCGCCGCGCGCAACCCGTCGAGCCGCGCCGGCGTCACGACCGCAAGCGCCGGGGTGACATGGCCGATCATGTACTCCAGCTCGGCATGGCGCAGATCGGGATTCACCGGCACCACCGACGCCCCGGCCCGGTTCAACGCCAGCCAGTGCAGGAAGAAGTCGGGCCGGTTCTCCAGCAGCAGCATCACGCGACATCCGGCTCCGCACCCCGCCGCTGCATAGGCCGCGTGCAGCGCCGCAACCCGGTCCGAAGCCTGAGCGTAGCTGATCTCGCCCGCCGGAATGTCGTAGATTTCAGCGGTCTGCGGCAGGACATTCAGAAAGGGCCGGTCCGGCCAGCGCCACGCGGCGGCGGCGAAGGCGTCCTGCACGGTGGTGGCGTCCATCGGCATCATGGCAGCAACTGGATATTGCCGAAGGCCGCGTCGCAATTGAGGATATCGACCCGCTTGCCGGCGATGCGCAAGGCCCCGTCGCGCCAGACCAGATCATGCCGCGCCGTCAGCGCGAGCAGGAACTGATCGTCGAGCCGGGTCTCCACGTAATGCATCTGCGTCATGGTGGCGTAGCGCCCGGCCTCGTCGTCCACATGGTCAATGAAGGGGCGGTTGAGCACATGGTGACACCGGCTCTTGGGCTTTTGCGAGAAGGTACGCGCGCCTTTCAGGCGCTCCACTCGCAAGCGCAGCATGAACTGGTCCTCATACAGCAGCGAGGTTTCCATCACCGGATCCTGCTGGTTGTAGTTCAGCGGCATCCAGTAATGCCCGTCCTCGGTCCACAGCGCCAGCCATTCGTCGAAGCGCCCCTCATCGAGCATGCGCGCCTCGGCATAGACGAAATCGATCAGATCGTCGCGCGTGGGGCGGGTCATTGCGCGGCCTCCTCTGTCTCGGGCATCCGCGCGGTCATGAACTTCACCCAGGCGTGGAACTGGTTGCGCATCTGGCGCTCGGTCGTGCCGTTGAGCACGGCCTCCTGCTCCAGATCCTCGCCCTCCTCATAGAGGCGCTGCACATTGACCCATTGCTGCCCTTCGGCGTGCAGGCCCTCCTGGGCGCGCTCATACATTTCCAGATCGTCATGCCCGACCATCGAAGTCGGCGCGTTGATCATGCGGTTGTACATCGCGGTGCGCGCGACCATTTCATCGGGCGCGCCCACCAGCCGGAAGATCCAGCTTTCCACCAGTGTCCTGTCGGCGGCGAGCGGGATGAAGTTGCGCAGCTGCTGGATCGGTCCCTTCACCATGATATTGGGGAAATAGACGGTGTTGTGCCGGCTCTCGCCCAGGATCTGGCGGGCGCGATCCTCGCCATAGGCGGCGACCATCTGGTCGAAATAGCCCTGAATCTCGGAGTAGTCGGCGTGGATGGAGGTGTTCACCCCGGTATGACCATGGCCGTTGGGCCAGGTGCGGATGCCCATGTTCTCGAAGAATTCATAGGGGCTCATGAAGGGCGCGATGATCTCCATCGCCGGCGGTTTCGGCGTGCCCTCGGGCTTGTCCATCTCCTCCCAGATCTTCACCGCGGTGCCGGCGCTCGATTCATGCGCGACCATGGGGTGGCAGGTATCGGTCTGGTTCTCGACCAGCATCTTCCAGTTGCAGCGATGCATGTAGCGCAGCGGCGCGCCGACCACCTCCAGCCGCCCCTCGGGCGCGCGGTCGACCATGTTGTCGATCGAGGACAGCGCATCGCCGAAATACTCCTCGAAGGAGATGCCCTCCGGGGCGAGGCGGGCGAAGACAAAGCCGCGATAGTTGCGCACCGCGCCCACGGCCTCCATGCCCTTGGCGGCCTCGGTCCGGTCGAGTCCGGTGCCGTCATACCCCTTCTTGAGCGGGATCGCCAGAAGGCAGCCATCGGTCTTGAAGGACCAGGCATGATACGGGCAGCGAAAGAACTTGCCGGTATTGCCCGTGCGGTCGATGGCGATCTTGGTGCCCTTGTGCGGGCAGCGGTTGTAGAGAACGTGAATCTCGTTGTCCGAATGCCGCACCTGGATGACGGGCTGATCGCCGATCTGGGTGGTATAATAGTCGCCCTTGTTCGGGGTCTGGCTGTCATGCCCGACATAGACCCATGTGTTGGCGAAAAGGTGGCGCATCTCCAGCGCGTAAACCTCGGGGCTGATATAGATATCCCGATGCACCTGATACGGCGTGACCAGCGCCTCGATGGCGGCCCGGTCGGGGTAGTGTGCGCTCATCTCGCGTCCTCCCTACAAGTCGAGTTTCAGTCGCGGCGACTTCGCCCGGCTGACGCAGATCTGCATGACATTGCCCGCCGCGCGCTCGGCCTCGGACAGCACGACATCGCGGTGATCGGGCGTGCCTTCCAGAACATCGGTCTGGCAGATGCCGCAATCGCCGCGCTGGCAGTCATGGATCAGATCGACTCCCGCAGCCTCCAGCACCTCGATGATGGTCTGGCCCGGCGGAATGGTAAAGACCTGCCCGTTCGATGCGAGTTCGACCTCGAAGGCCGTGTCGCCCTGCACGGGCGCGGCGGCCTCGAACAGCTCGAAATGCACGCGCTCGGGCGCCACGCCGGCGGCCTCCGCCTGCGCGCGGGCCGCGTCGATCATCGGGCGCGGGCCGCACACATAGAGATGCCCGCCCGGCGTCATGCCGGCGATCAGCGGCGCCAGATCCAGCGGCCCGCCGGCCTCATCGTCGCAATGCACCTCAAGGCGATCGCCGTGCCGCGCCGCGAGTTCGGCCCCGAAGGCCAGCGCCGCGCGCGAGCGCGCAGCATAGACGAAGCGATAGGGACGGCCCTGCGCCTGCAGCGCCCCCGCCATGGAGATGATCGGTGTCACGCCGATGCCGCCGGCGATCAGGAGCGCGGGCGCGTCGTCCCCGGCAAGCGGGAAATCGTTGCGCGGCGCCGAGATCGTGACCCGGTCGCCCGCGCGCAGCCCGTGCATGTGGCGCGAACCACCATCCCCCGCCTCTTCGAGGCGCACGGCCACCCGCAGGGCCTGCGGCGGCTGCGGTCCCGGCCCGTCTAAGGCGATCAGCGAATAGGGCCGCGTCGTCCCGTCGGGCAGCGTCACCTCGACATGGGCGCCGGCCTCGAAGGGCGTCAGGGCGCCGCCATCGGCGGGCACCATCTCGATGCTGCGAATCAGTTCCGCGACCATCGCGCTGTCGCGCACCGTCATCTCAAGGGTCGTCATCCGCTGCTCCCGCCAGTCCTGCCCGGCCGGCCATGCACGGCCCCACCGTCAGGGGCCGCCGGTGCGGGCCTGTGCGCACCGCGCCGCCATCCGGGCCGTCGAAGCATGAAATATCATGGAGTTTTCTGTCAAGATTTAAGTGTGAAAATGTGAAACTTCATATTTCTCTTGCCCCGAACAGGCACGCGTGGCTACCATTCATCGCAGAAAACCAGCAGGGAGAATGCAAATGCAGGGATTCATTGGAACCGCGACCGCCAGTGCCATCGCGCTGGCCGCCATGGCCGGCAGCGCGATGGCGCAGGATGTCACGCTGCGCCTGTCCAACTGGCTGCCGCCCACGCATCCGATCGTCAGCGACATCATGGTGCCGTGGTCCGAACAGGTGGCCGAAGCCACCGAAGGGCGCGTCGAGGTGCAGATCCTCGATGCCGCGCTGGGGCCGCCGCCGGCGCATTTCGACCTCGCCGCCACCGGCGCGGCCGATCTGACCTTCAGCGTGCATGGCTATACGCCGGGGCGCTTCGTGCTCAACGAGCTGGCCGAGCTGCCCTTCCTGACGCCCAACTCCGAGGCGCTCTCGGTGGCCTATTGGCGGCTGTTCGAGGAAAAGCTGGCCGAGCATGGCGAGCATTCCGGCGTCAAGGTGCTGGGCGTCTGGGGGCACGGCCCGGGCCATCTGTTCACCACGCGTCGTGACGTGACGCCGCTGGACGCGCTGGAAGGGGCGCGCATCCGTGTTGCGGGCTCGATCACCAACCAGCTCGTCGAGGAGATGGGCATGGTGTCGATGCAGGCACCTTCCTCCGAGGCGTATGAACTGCTGTCGAACAATGTCGCCGACGGGATCGTGTTTCCCTACGAATCGATTCCGTTCTTCCGGCTCGACGATCTGGTGTCGAATGCGCTGCGCGTGGAGGGTGGCCTCTACAACGTGTCCTTCTTCTTCGTGATGAATGAAGGCCGCTGGAACAGCCTGTCCGAAGAGGATCAGGCCGCCATCGAGAGCGTGTCGGGCGAGGCCGTCGCCCGCATGGCCGGTCAGGCCTGGGACCGCGCCGACGCCGAGGGGTTCGAGGTGCTCGAGGGCAAGGTCAACTTCCACGACGCCACCGAAGAAGAGATGGAGCGCATCCGTGAAGCCGCCGAGGCCATCTATGACGGTGTGCGCGAACGGGTCAGCGAGCGCGGCGTGGATTTCGATGCCGCGATCGAGTTTCTGCAGGCCGAGACCGAGAAGGTCCTCGCTGAATGACAACCCCACGCGAAGCCGCAGAGCGCATTGCGCGCGCTCTGCGGCGCCACACGAGGAAACTGACGGCGGGGCTGGTCGGCACGCTCCTGCTGCTGCTGACTGCGGTGACGCTGGTGGATGTCATCGGGCGCTATGCCTTCAACGCCCCGCTGCCCGGCGGCACCGAGATGACGCAGCTTCTGGTGATGTCGATCGTCTTCGCGGGGCTGCCCGCGATCTGCCTCGATGACGCGCATGTCACCGTCGATCTGTTCACCAGCGTGATGCCCGACTGGCTGCTGGAGATCCAGCTTCTGGTGGCGCGGCTTTTCGTGGCGGGCATTCTGGGGCTGGTGTGCTGGCAGCTGTGGCTGCACGGGCTGCGACTGGCGAGCTGGAACCAGACCACGATCTATCTGGGGTTTCCGCTCGCACCCGTGGCGCAGGCCGCCAGCGTGATCTGCGGTGTCTCGGCGCTGATGGTGCTGATGATGGCGGTGTTCCGGCTGCCCCGCGAACAATAGGAGAGCGCCATGGACTGGCCGATCGGCATGCTGCTGCTTCTGCTGCTGCTGTTCGCGGGCATCCCGATTGCCTTCGCGCTGACCTTTGTCGGGCTGGTGGGGGTGATCAGCATCATCGGCCTCGATCCTGCGCTGGCGATGCTCGGCCAGGTCTATTTCGACAGCGGGCGCAGCTATACCCTGTCGGTGGTGCCGCTGTTTCTGCTGATGGGCAATTTCATCGTCCAGTCGGGCATCGCCTCGGAAATGTATGACGCGGCCAATGCCTGGCTGCGCCACCGCAAGGGCGGGCTGGCCATGGCGACGGTGGTGGCGTGTGGCGGCTTCGGCTCGGTCTGCGGGTCGTCATTGGCGACCACGGCGACGATGGGGCGGATCGCATTGCCGGCGATGCGCCGCTACGGCTATTCGGACCGGCTGGCCACGGGGTCCATCGCGGCGGGCGGCACGCTCGGCATCATCATCCCGCCTTCGGTCATCCTGATCATCTACGGCATTCTCACGCAGCAGGATATCGGCGCGCTTTTCCTCGCCGGGTTGCTGCCCGGGCTTCTGGGCGTGCTGGGCTACGTGATCGCGGTCAAGCTGTCGGTGATGATCTGGCCGGAGAAATTCGAGGATCTGCCGGCGCTGCCCTTGCGCGACCGCATCCGGGCGTTGCGCGGGGTGGCCGGGGCGCTGGGCTTGTTCGTCTTCGTGCTGGGCGGGATCTATCTGGGGGTTTTCACCGTCACCGAAGCGGCCGGGATGGGCGCGGGCGGTGCCATCCTGATCACGGCGCTGCGTGGCAAGCTGACCTGGCGCGAGACGCTGCAGACCCTGCTGGAGACGGCGAAAACGACGGCGGTCATGTTCTTCATCCTCTTCGGCGCGCTGTATTTTCTCAACTACGTCAACCTTGCGGGGCTGAGCACGGATCTGCGCGGCTGGATACTCGGACTCGACATGCCGCCCCTGGGCGTGCTGCTGATGATCGTGCTCATGCTGCTGGTGCTCGGCGCCTTGCTGGAAAGCCTGTCGATGATCCTGCTCACGGTGCCGGTGCTGTTCCCGGTCGTCACGGCGCTGGGCTACGATCCGATCTGGTTCGGAATATTCATGGTCCTCGCCGCCGAGCTGAGCTACATCACGCCGCCGATGGGCATGAATGTCTTTGTCATGCGCGTGGTCGCGCGGGAGGTGCCGGTCCAGACCGTCTTCAAGGGCGTGCTGCCCTTCGTTGCGATGGATCTGGTGCGGCTCGCGCTGATCGTCTTCATACCCGCGATCGCCCTTTACATTCCGAGCACGATGTAGCCATGCCGCTTGAAGACGACGCACACGGCCATCCCCCGCCCGCCCCGGAAGACACCCCGCCGCCGCAGGGCCGCGAGGACCGGTTTCTCGATGATTACCTGCTCTTCCTGCTCGCCTCGGTCAGCGCGGCGGCGAGCGAGGAGTTCCACGCCATCGTGCGTGCGCACGGTCTCAAGGTGCCCGAGTGGCGGGTGCTGGCCTGCCTGCACGATCGCGACGGGCAGATGGTCACCCGCCTCGCCGCATTGGCCCTGATGGAGCAGTCGCGGCTGACCAGGGTGCTGGAACGGATGGATGAGCGCGGACTGATCACGCGGCGCGGTGACGCCGACGACCGCAGGCGCGTGCGCGTGCACCTGACGGCGAAGGGCGCGGCGCTGGCGCAGAACATGGTCGCACAGGCGCGCGCGCATGAGGCGCGAACGCTGGCCCTGCTGCCGGCCGCGCGGGCGCGTCAGCTCAAGGCAACGCTGCGGCGCATGCAGGAACTTCTGGGCGCGGTGACGCCGACACAGCACGACGAGCCTGACGGCGACACCTCGGCGTCGTGACGCTGCGGCGCGGCGCCGTTCAGCCGCGCGGCGTCACCCGCAGATGGATGCCGTCGCGTGCGCGCACCGTCAGATGCGCCACCGGCACCGGATCGCGCCCCGGCACGCGCTCGAACTGAAAGGCGCGCGCCAGCATCGCGAGCAGCAACACCCCCTCCGCCATGGCGAACCCGGCACCTGTGCAGACACGCGGCCCGGCAGAAAACGGGATATAGGCGTCGCGGGCGCGGGCGCGGCCGTTCGCGGTCTGCCAGCGTTCGGGGTCGAAATCGTCGGGCCGCTCCCACAGGCGGGTGTGTCGATGCAGGTGCCACGGGCTGACAACGATCTGCGACCCTTGGCGCACCGCGCGGTCGCGGAAGGTCTCCGGGCAGGTGTTCTCGCGTACCATCATCGGCACCGGCGGGTAGAGCCGCAATACCTCGCGAAACACGTCGCGGGTGAAACGCAGTCTCCCCAGCACGCCGAAATCGGCCTGCGCCCCGTCCAGCGCGGCCGTCGCCTCGGCCGCCACGCGCGCCTGCGTCTGCGGATAGAGTGCGAGGATATAAAGCGCCCAGGCCAGCGCCGACGCACTGGTTTCGTGCCCGGCCAGAAAGAAGATCGCGACCTGATCGACCATCTCCTCTTTCGTGAAACGTTCGCCGGTGACCGGGTCGGTGGTGGTCATGATCTTGGTGGCCAGATCATCCGGCGCCGTGCCCGCCTCGATCGCGGCCAGCCTCTCCTGTGTCAGCCCGGCAATCAGCGCGCGGATCTCGCGCGCGGTGCGCAGCGTGCGACGCCGGTGCAGCCGCGGCATCCAGCGCGGCAACGGCAGGAAGGCGGCGATGTTCAGGATCGGCTGCATGCGCTGATGAGCCCGAAACCGCGTGAAGACACGCATCGCCGTCTCATGTTCGATGGGGATCGAGAACAACGTGCGGAAGATGACATCGGCGGCGGCGTGGCTGGCCTGCGCCTCGATCTCCATCTCGCCGGGCGCGGCCGCGACACGGGCCACCGCCGCCTCGGCCGCTGCCCACATTGCCGGAAAGGTATCGCGCAGCCGCCCGCCCTCGAAGGCCGGATCGATGATCCGGCGCTGGCGCTTCCAGGTTTCGCCATTGGTCACGAAGACCGAGTTGCCCAGAAGCGGGGTCAGCCCCTCGCGAATGCGGTTCGACTTGGGGAAATCGTCGGGGCGCTCCTTCAGGATCAGATCCACCAGCGCGGGCTGGTTGCACAGATAGGACCGGAAGAAAGGGGTGCGGAACTCGGCCATCCAGGCGCGGTAGAGGCGCGCCGGCTGCGCCGACAGGATATCGCGGCGAAACAGCCGCATGTAACGCCACAGCGAGACGCGGTCGGGCCGCGGTTCGGGTTTCGGGGGGGCGCTCATGCGGCCTCGCGCGCCGTGTGCGGGGTCAGCACCTCTTCCTTGCGACTGGCCGAGGGGCGCCGCCCCCTGATCCGCGCGCGCAGCGTGCACGGCCCCGCGGTGATGGCGAAATAGTCGTAATCCCCGCCACCGTCGAAGGCGCACAGATACTGGAAATGCAGCCGGAAGAAGCGCCGCTTCAGACGCTTCCAGGTTTCGGGGCGCAGGGTCTGGCTGAAGGCCGCCGACACCACCAGCGGCCAGCGCTTGTCCGGCGGCGACGCCCCGCTGACCGCGACCGGATCGCACAGCGCGTAGCAGCAGCCATCCCCCGGCGCCGACACGTCGAGCCAGGCGATATCGTCGCGTGCGGCCAGCAGATGCAGATCGCCGCGCAGCCGCGTGGCGGCGGGCAGGAAGCTCTGCATCGGCACCGCCTGCCCCAGGGTGAGGAAGGCCAGCGCCGGCCCGTCATCGCGCAGCACGCCCGCGCGGACCAGATCCGCCATGATCGACACCCCCAGATGCGCCCCCGAGGAATGCCCGACCACGAGCACCTCATCGACATCCTCCTGCAATGCCTCGCCGATCATGCGCACGAAATCCGCGATCCGCGCCTCCAGTTCGGGCGGGTTGGCGCCGCGATACCGGGCGGTGAAGGCATAATCATGCAACAGGTAGTAAACGAAAAGCTTTCCATCCAGACGGCGAAACTGCCGCAGCACCAGAGGCACCAACGCCGCCCCCGCCAGCCCCGACACCCAGCCCGGCACCGCCAGCCCGCCAAGGCGATACACCGCCCAGCCCGCGCCCAGCGCCAGCCCCAGCTGCCCCAGCAGCATCACCACCGGATACATAGCCGTGATCACCGGCCCCCGACGCAACCTGAAAAGCCGCAGCATCGCGCCGGTGGACAGATAGATCCAGAAGGTCCGTAGCAGCAGCAGATAGGTCGCCAGCACGCCCATATCCATCGATCGGCGAACGATATCGGTCCAGATCAGGATGCGGAACTCGCTGCGGGTTCGCTGCCCCTGCATGCGCGCCTCGACATGCCAGCCGTAGGGCCCGTCATCCTGCAACGGCGCGATCTGCAGCTCATAGCCCGACAGTTCGGCCTGCCGCGCGCCCTCGCGGCGGTACAGTTCGCGGTATCGACGGGGCGGGAACGGATCATAGCCGGGGATGTAGAACACCCGCCGTCGCCGCACCCTCTCGCGATCATCCGTCCCACCCATGCCGTGTCCCGCCGCCTGTGCCGTCCCGGCGCAGCCTAGCGGCGGAATCCGGCAGGAGTAAGCCCCGGCCGTGACACGGCGCGGGCCTTGAGCGCGGGTCGGGAGGGCGGGCACGATCAGCCGATGCGCGCCATCGCCGGGAAGGTTTCCAGAAGCCACCACGAAAAGGCCGTGAACGCCCCGGTCAGCATCAGCACCCCGACCAGCAGCAACAGCGCCCCCATCGAGCGTTCGATCACCTTCATGTGGCGCTTGAGCCGCGTCATGATCGCCATCGAGCGCTGCACGAACACCGCGGCCAGCAGGAACGGCAGCCCCAGCCCCATCGCATAGACCCCCAGCAGCGTCGTACCGCGTGCCACATCGCTCTCGGTCGCCGCCATGCTCAGGATCGCGCCGAGGATCGGCCCGATGCAGGGCGTCCAGCCGAACGCGAAGGCCAGACCCAGCACATAGGCCCCGAAGGCCGATCCGCCCTTGTCGCCGGCATCCAGCCGCGCCTCCCGATCGAGAAAGGGAATCCGGAACACCCCGACAAAATGCAGCCCGAAGACAATGATGATACCCCCGGCGATCTGCGAGAACAGCACCTGATTTCGCAAGAACAGATTGCCCATGGTCGAGGCGGTGAACCCCAGCATCAGGAACACCGTGGACAGCCCCAGCACGAAGAACAGCGCCGGCAGGATCGCTCGACGCCGTGCGCGGCCATCGCTGGTCAGATCGTTCATGCTGATCCCGCCCATATAGGCCAGATAGGGCGGCACGATGGGCAGGACGCAGGGGCTGAGAAACGAAATCCCGCCCGCCGCCAGCGCGATCAGCATTGCCGGCAGCAGCGCTGCGTCGAAAACGTCGAATCCGAACATGCGGCCTCCAGTAGCTGCGCCCGTGATATGCCATCACGGGCGCCGCGTCACGTGACCGAAAGTCACATTGGCGTTTGAGGCCGTGTCCAGCGACGCATTGCCGCGCCCGGCGGGGGCGGGTCAGATCTCGCCGCGAAAGAGCTGATCCATGGTGACCGATGGCTGGTCGCAGCCCGCCTCGCCGACGATCCGTGCCGGCACACCGGCGGCGGTCTTGCGCGGGGGCAGGTCCTGCAGCACCACCGACCCCGCCGCGATGCGGCAGCAATCGCCGATGCGGATATTGCCCAGGATCTTGGCGCCCGCCCCGATCAGCGCGCCGCATCCGACCTTGGGATGGCGATCACCGTCTTCCTTGCCGGTCCCGCCCAGCGTCACCGAATGCAGCATCGAGACATTGTCGCCCACCGTCGCCGTCTCGCCGATGACGATGGCATGCGCGTGATCGATCATGATGCCCTTGCCGATCCGCGCGCAGGGATGGATATCGACGCTGAACAGCTCGGAGGCGCGCATCTGGATGAAGGAGGCGAAATCGACTCGCCCCTGCGCGCACAACCAGTGCGCGACGCGGTGCGCCTGCAGCGCGTGAAATCCCTTGAAGTAGAGCAACGGTTTCATGAACCGGTTGCAGGCGGGGTCGCGCTCATAGACGGCCACGAGGTCGGCGCGGGCCGCCTCGCCCAGCCAGGGATCGTCAGCATAGGCCGCATCCGCGATCTCGCGCAGAAGCTGCGCGCTCATCTCGCGCGATTCGAGCTTGAGCGCGAACCGATGCGCCAGCGCCCGCTCCAGCGTGGCATGATGCAGGATCGAGGAATGGATAACCCCGCCCATAAGCGGCTCGTCGCGCACCGCCTGCTCGGCTTCCTCGCGGATGCGGCTCCAGACCGGGTCGAGCGGGTGCAGATCCGCCTGCTGCTGCGCCATGTTGATAACTCCCCTCGCATCGACCTTTCGGGGGACATAGGCTATCACGCCACCAAGAGTAGAGCACAAGAGGCGATTCATCACATGGATACGACCCGGCCTGCGTTGTCCGGCGCAACGCGCCACCGCGGCCGGCACACGCAGGCGCGTCACTCGGCCGATGTCGCGGGCCGCAGCGACCCGGGCGCGCGTCCGACCCGGCGCCGTCGCCGCACCTCCGTCAATACCAGGATGAGCGCCTCCAGATAGGCGATATCGTCGAGGAACGGTTCGGGATCCGGCTTCAGCCTGTGCGCCGCCGCCATCAGGCTGCCATTGCCGAGGACCGGATGCGCGCGGCCCGTCGCCTTGCGGTGGCCTTCGGCCCGCCGCGCCGCTTGCAGCAACCCGCGCAACACCGCAGGGCGCCGGCCGCGCGGCACGCCCCGCAGCACCCGCGCCGCGGCGATGACATCGCCCATCAACACCTTGCGCATGCGCCTCCTTTCCGAATCCGCCGGATTGCCACGGGCCGCGCGGCACCGCTTGTCAGATCTGCACCGACATCCGCGCCACCGGACCGGGACCGAAACGGCGTGACAGCTGCGCGACCTCCAGCATGAGCGCGTCGCCCGCCCCGATACCGTCCCCCGTGAGCTTCTGCGCCGGATAGTGCCACTGCGGCGCGTCAACGATCTGCTCGCGGAGCATGTTGCCTTGCGTCAGAACCCGAACGAGGTAGCTCTCCACCTCTTCGCCCAGCGGCACATCCGGCCCTGTCCAGCTGTCGCCATCGATGCGGGTGCGGCGGACCCAGCCCAGATCGAGCCCGCCATCGGCGCGCATTCTGGCGCGCAGATGGACCGGCGCATACGGCCGGAGCCCGACGCCGAGGAAGGCCTCGATATGCGCACGATAGGACGGGTCATCCAGCGGAAGCCTTGCGGGGCCGTAGCGCAGATGCTTCACCACCCCGCGCGCCGACGCCGGCAGGTCAAGTTGCACCAGCGCCGCGTCGACCATCATCACCACGCTGCCCGGGGGCCAGCTTTCGGGCAGCAGGGCGTCGGTACCGAAGCGTCCGCGCAGGCGCAGCGTGAGATCATAGCGCCCCGGCGCGACAAGGGTCGCATCCGCGAACTGGAACAACTCCCAGTCCGTGCCGGGATCACCGCTGCCGATCGCCATCAGATTCGCCCCCGCCAGCACCTCGTCGCGCGCCGCCGAGGCAAGCTGCGCCCCCGGCGCCATGCGAACCCGCAGTGCCGGCCCGCGATCCCAGCGGTCGGACGCAGCACGCAGCAGCGGCGTCTCGCTCACGCCGATGGTCGCACGCCGGGCGATCACACGGTTGAGCTCATGCCCGTGATCCTGCGCCGCCATGTAGACCGCCGCCGAACCCGGCCAGGGCGTCGCGGTCACGGCGACATGGGGCGCGTGTTCCACCTCGTCGCCCCTCATCAGGGGCAGGTCCGCAAAAAAGGCATCCACCGGGACCGGCGCGGCAAAGGCGCGCTGCGGCACCGGGTCCTGCGTCGCATCGGACGGACGGTGGATCGCAGGCTCAACGCGCACGGCCTCCACCGCGCGCGCAGCGCCATGCTCCACCCGGTCCAGCCGGTAGAGCCGCTCGCCCCCAGCCCCGCCAAGCCGCACGACATCCCCGGGCTCCAACCCGATCGACGGCGGCAGCGCGAACTGCGCGACATCACGCGCCACCCGCGCCTCGGCCAGCCAGCGCTCGGCGATGGCGCGCCCTTCGGCCCGCGTCAGCACCATCGGCAATTCGGATTGCGTGACAGTCGTGGTCGTCTCGTCGCCGAACACCGCCTCGGCAGCGCGCGGCGCGTAATCGCCCTCGGCCTCGACATGCGACAGCCGCACGCGCCCGGCCGTCTCCGCGGCCGGGGCACGCTGTGTCTGCAGGGCTGCCTCCTGCCCCTGCGGCAGCGCCAGGGCATCAGGGTCGAGCTGCGCAACCGGCGCCGTGCCGCGCATCCAGAAGCGCAGCCTGCCCCCGCGTTCGGCCGCTTCCACCCCATGCGCCAGCATCAGCGGCTGCAACGCTGCACGCGCGGTCTCGGTGCTCGCCACATCATAACCGCGCACAACCCCATGCAACCGCGTCACGTCGATCTGCGTGAGCCCAGCGCGCGCGCAGATATCCGCGACGACGGCGTCTAGCGGCTGCGCCGCCGCGCGCCCCGAAATCCAGTGCCCGCGCGCCCAGTTCTCGCCATCGCTCCACAGCGCCCTGTTGCCGGGAAACCAGGGAAAGGGCCGCGCATCCCAGGCCCAAACATGCGCGCGCCGGGTGTCCACCATGCGGCCGGCATACAGATCCGACACCGGGTTGTGCGCCGGATCATCCCAGTACTCGGCCATGGCACGCAGATACTGCATCTGCATCAGGTCATCGCGCCGCCCGCTGGAGAAATGCGGCAACGCCGACTCCGCGGATTTCGGATCGAGGAACTTGTTGGGCTGATTGCTGCCCTTGTCGATGGCCGCACAGCCCAGCTCGGTGAACCAGAACGGCTTGGAGCCGGGCACCCAGGCTGTCGGCGTCTCGCTGCGCACGCCGTCGATGCGCTCGTGATGCGGATTGCGCCACCAGTTCAGCAGATCCTTGTAGCGCCAGACCCATGGCTCGCCATGTTCGTCGTCGGTGATCGGCGTGCGGCGCTGCGCGGCACGGGCCTCGGGCGAGGCGTAGAACCAGTCATACCCCTCGCCCCCGGCCACATTCGCCTTCAGGTAGTCGAGGTTGTAGATCGACCCCCAATCGGCATCGCGATGGTCGTCATCGTCGCGCCAGTCCGACAGCGGCATGTAATTGTCGATGCCGATGAAATCGATCTCGTCATCGGCCCAGAGCGGGTCGAGGTGGAAATAGCGATTGTCCGCCCCATCATCGTAGCCGAAATACTCGGACCAGTCGGCGGCGTAGCTGATCTTCGTATCGGGGCCGAGGATGGCACGCACATCCGCCGCCAACGCGCGCAGCGCCGCCACCGCGGGGAAGCTGTCGCCGGCCCCGCGCACCTGCGTCAGCCCGCGCATTTCCGAGGCGATGCAGAACGCCTCCACCCCACCCGCGGCGGCGCACAGATGCGCATAATGCAGGATCATGCGCCGCAGCCCGGTATCGGGCGGTCCGGTGTAGGTGACTTGGGTGCCCGCGACGCTGAAATCCGACACTTCGGCATTGCCGAAGAACGCCGCCACCTCGGCCTCGGCCTGCGCGCTGCGGTCGGGCGTGCCGTCGCGCCCCGGCGCGACCGACAGGGTGATGCGACCACGCCAGGGCAGTTCGGGCTGATCCGGTGCACCGGTCCAGGGGTCGGGGCGGCCATTGCCGGCCAGCTGCTCCATCAGGATGAAGGGATAGAAGACCACGTCCTGACCGCGCGCATGCAGCGCGGCGATCGCCTCGATGACGGACGCGTCCGACGGCGTGCCCCCATAGACCGGGCGGGCGTCGATCTGCGGCACCACATGCGCCTGCCCGCGGTCGATGCCGGCGACGCGCCAGGGCATCTGCTCGCCGTCCTGCACTGTCTGTTCGACCCCCGGGCGCAGATTGCACGCCCCCATGCGTAGGTCGTCGCCGAACCACGACACCACCAGAACCGTGGAACCGCAGCGCGGCAGCTCACGCTCCAGCGCATCGAGCGACACCTCCAGATCGCTGCCACCCGCCGGCGAATTGACATTGATCGCAGTGCGCGCACCTGGCCCGCTGCGCAGCGTCACAGGCGTCGTCGCCAGCGCGTACTCGCCCGTGCCCGGTATCAGCGCCACGGCGCGCACGGCATCCGCCAGCGTGCCCTGATCCGGCGCCCGTGCCGCGCGCAGCACCTCGAAGGAGAACTGCGGCACCCGGTTGCCGAACCGGCCCAGCGCCAGATCCTCGATCACCACATAGGCGGTGCCACGGAAGGCAGGGGCGGCATCGGCGCCCTCGACCGCGGCGATGCGCGGGTCGGGCAGCTGGTCCTCGCCGCCCGTATAGACGCGCATGCCCAGATCGTCCTGCGCCAGCTCCTCGCCATCGGCCCAGACCCGCCCGACGCCGAGGATCTCGCCCTGCCCCAAAGCCAGCGCCAGGCTCACGCTGTAGGAAAATTCGGTCACCCGGGGTCGCGGCGTACCCTTGCCGCCGCCCGAGGTTGTCGCGTCCTCGACGAAGCGCGAGGCCCAGATCACCTGTCCGGCCACCCGGATACGCCCCCATTGCAGCGCGACGGGCGCCCCCTCGCTGGCGCCGGTCACACGGAACCGCTCGACCCGGCCGGTTTCCACCGCGTCGCCGCCCAGACCGAGCAGCCGCTGATCGATCATCCGCCCGACCACGGCCCCCGCGGCGCGGCCGACAACCGCCCCCGACAGCCCCAGCACGCTGCCACCGATGCCGGCCCCGGCCGCAGCCCCGGCCGCCGAAAGCACGAGTGTCGCCATCAGATCCCTCCCAGAGTGCAATCCGACCGGCCTGAAACGAGGATCGGAAAAACTGCACGAAAAACAATGACCAGAGACGGCAGGTCGATCCTACGTGATCGGCGCCGACTCCGGCGGAAACGCGAAACGCGCCACGATCCGGCGGCGCCAGGGCGCAGAAAGCGGGCTTTCCAGAACACCGTGACCGGTATAGGCATGAATGAAGGCCGCCTGCGCCCCGGTGGCCGATTGCACGCCCAGATGCTTGGCCACCGCCCCGGCGCGCATCCGAAACAGCAGCACATCCCCCGGCGCGGCCGCGCGCAGCGGTTTTGGCCGCAGGTGCCGCGACGCGACACGCCACAACAGCTCATCGCGCGCAGGTTCCGACCAATCCGGGGTATAGGCCGGCACTGCCTCGGGCTCGGCACCGCAGCAGGCGCGCCACAGCCCGCGCAGCAAGCCCAGGCAATCGCACCCCGCCCCGCGCAGGCTGGCTTGATGCCGGTACGGCGTGCCGATCCAACGCCGCGCCTCGGCGACGATCTCCGCGCGCCCGCTCATTGCGCCAGACTCCCGCCGTCATTGCGCCCGTCCGAGCGCGGCACCGCCATCAGCCAGTCCTCGCCGGGGATGAAGGGAAAGCCGCGGAAATTGACGAGGTTGCCGAACTTCAGCCGGCAGGTCGATGCGCGCTTGTCGCATCCGGCGATCAGCCGCAAGGTGTCGCCTGCGCGCAGCGGCGCGGCAAGCGCCTGCCACAGCTCGATCCTGCGCGCCCCGTCCGCGGCCAGCCGGTCGTTCTTGATCACTCCGCCAAGCCCGGCCGCGGGACCGTCCTGAACCTGCAGATGGCCCGTCTCGAACCAGCGATCCTCGAAGCCCGCAAGCTGCGCGAAGCGAAAAACGCGCCGGTCCTCGACCGTCTCGGCCGGCTGCAGGGCCGAAAAGCCCGGCGCCGTGACATCGAACCGGCATTGCGCATCCCCCAGAACCGCGGTGCAGTCGGGCTGATAGATCCGCCCCTGCGGCTGCCCCAGCGCCTCGGCCAGGCCGCGCAGCTCGGCGCGAAAGGCGGCTCCGACGCGCGTGATCTCGCCCAGCGTGCCACGAAAGATCAGCCGGCGCTGCGCCACATCCGCCCAGTTCACCTGCCAGATCCGCAGCTCGGCACCATCATAGCGCCCGGCCAGGATATCCGCCTCGGACAAGCCGGAATCGCACAGCGCCCCCGACGCCTCGGTGTTGTCCACGGCCAGGCCGGTGCTGTGCGCAAGCGCGCTCGCGCTCAACCCGGCCCCGGCGCGAAATCGCACCCCCGCGAACTCCAGATCCGCGTCGTGATCGGTAAAACCCAGCTCGACGCCATCGGTGCGGCGCAGCGCCCAGGCCCGCGCCACCGTCGTCGCCCCTTCGGCCATATGTGCCTCGAACCCGGTCATAGCCGCAGCTCCACCACCGGAACCGAGGGCACCTCGCCGGCGCGAAAACTCGCCACCGAAACCTGGATGCGATCGGTGTCGAACCGCACCGGCACGTCGAACTCGTAACCGGCGGTGATCTCGGCGCCGCGCGGCGGCGGGGTGTCGAACTGCAGCTGCCCGGTCGCCGCGTCGAGCCACCAATGCACCCCCTCGACCAGCACATCGCCGGCTTGCGCCACCCGCACCGTGTCGGCGACAGGCTTGGTGATGGGGCGCATGTAGCGCTGCGCCCCCGAGCGATAGGTCTTGCGCAGCGCAAAGTCGCGGGTCACCCCGTCGCCGGTTCCGATCAGCTGATCCAGCGCATCCACCCCGCGCGAGGCGCGCGACGACTTGTAATCGGCCCAGTCGCGCCAGCGAAAGCCGTGCAGCTGCCCGCCGCGTGCCTCGAAGAAGGCGATCAGCGTCTCCAGATCGTCGAGCGAGCGCAGCCCGAGCCCGGCGTCATACCGCCGCCGCCCATGCGCCCAGGGGGTGTTGCGCTCTTCGAAGCCGTTGGCCAGCGTCACGATCTCGACGCGCCGTTCCGGACCGCCGAGCGCGCCGAAACTCAGGCTCGCGGGAAATCTGATCTCATGAAATGCCATGCGTCACCTGTTGCGCTGTCCGCGCGCCAGGGCCCGGCCCATCTGCGCGGCGATCTGCGATTGCGACCGGCGGAATCCTTCGACATCGGGGGTGCTGACATTGATCACCACCTGTGCGGGACCGCTGCCGCCCTGCGGCGTGGCCTGCACACCCAGCCGCCCATCCGGCCCGCGCGCCAGCGGCATGATCGCCTCCGGCCCCGCCTCGCCCATCAGCCCGGTGGCGCCGCCGCGCATCGCAAACCCGACCGGCCCGGTCACCACGCCGCCCTGCGCGAAGGGCATGACCCGCCCCTGCGCAAAGCCGCCCCCCTGCGCAAAGGGCGTCAGCGCCGACATCGCGCCCTGCAGGCCGCGCGCCACGGCCCCGCCCAGCGCGTCCTGCACCGGCCGGACCGCCACCGAATAGACCGAATCCGCCATGCCCCGCGCCACCTGACGCATCGCATCCGACAGCTTCACCCCCTCGAAGGCGACACCGTCGAAAGCGCGGCGCAACCCGCCGCCAATGGACCGCGAAAGCGTGTCCACCTCGCGGCCGGTGAAGACCATGCTGCGATGCATCGCCTGCAACTCGCCGTCAAAGGCCGCCGTCATTGCCGCCGCATCACCCAGCCGCATCTCCAGCGCCTGCAGCTGGTCGTCGAAGGCGTCTGCCTCATCCATCATCCGTCCCTTTCGTGATGTCGGGAAAGCGGGCGGCCAGTTCCTCCAGCCGCGCGCGCGTCACCGGCGGCGTGCCCGATTCGCGACCGAGCATCATCTGCAACTCCAGCGGCGTCAGCGCCCAGAAATGCGCCGGCGTCAGCCGCAGCTCATGAAGCCCGGCGCGCATCAGCGCCGGCCAGTCCAGCCCGTTCATGTGGCGTGCACGGGCGCGAAGGCGCGCGCCAGCAGCAAGGCGGCGACGCGCGCCGCCTCGACAGGGCCGCCGCGGATCTCGGCGCAGCGCAGATCCGCAGCCGTGCCCATCCACCCGCCGCCACGCAGCCCCGCCACGATCAGCGCCAGCACATCGCGGCTGGTGAACCGCCCCGCCTCGAACCGCTCCACCAGCCCGACCAGCGAGTCCGCCTCCAACCCGTCCTCCATCTCGGCCAGCGCGCCCAGCGTCAGCTTGAGCACCCGGCGCTCGCCATCGAGCCACAGCGCCACTTCTCCTGCATGCGGATTGGCCATGATCACAGCGCCGTGAAGCTCAGCGCACCGGCCGAGGCCAGCGACAGCTCATAGGTCGCCTCGCCGTTATGCGTGCCCGCATACTCGATGCCGCTGATCTGGAACCGCCCCTCGACAATGCCGAAATCGGGCATCACGACCTGAAAGCGCGGCATCTCGCCATCAAAGAAGATCTGGCGCGCGCGCTCATCGGTATCCGCATCGCGAAACACCCCGGACCCCGAGATCGTCGCGCTCCGGACCCCCGCGCCGGCCAGCAGCTCGCGCCAGCCGCCCTGGCTTTCCAGGCTGGTGACATCCACCGTCTCGGCGTTGAAGCTCACCCGCGTGGCGCGCAACCCGGCCACGGTGGTGAACTGCCCGTCCCCCGTCATGTCCATCTTGACCAGCAGGTCCTTGCCGCTTTGAACCGTCATCGCTCTCTCCACTCTATCCGCCCGACCGGGCCGCGCCCGCGCCGGCCCTGCTCAACCGTCGATGCGCGCCGCAAAGGTCAGATCAATCCGCCGCATCGCGCCGCCGCCGATGCGCCGCGCGGTGGCACTGCGAAACCACAACCCCACCAGGTGCCCCTGGGTCAGGCTCAAAGGCGCATCGATCAGCGCCTCCGACACCGCCGCCGCCACCTGTTTCGCCGACCGAAAGCTGGCGGCCGGACTGACAACGCTGACCTGGAACCGGTGCTCGGCGCCCGCCCCGCTGATGTCCGAACGGTCGCGCACCTCCTCGCCGCCCAGCAGGACATAGGGCGCATCGGGCACGCCGGGCGGCACCGCATCATGAATGGCACCACCGATCAGCGCTGCCAGCGTGGCGTCCTGCGCCAGCCGGTCATGCACCGCCGTCTGCAGCGCCGCCGAAGCCGCATAACTCATGCCACCACCTCCTCCTGCACGGCGTGGCAGATCAGCCAGTCCGCGCCATCCTCGACCACCGCACGGATGTGAAACAGCCGCGCGCCGGCGCGGAACCGCTGCCCGGGCTGCGGGCGCGACGGCGCGCCGGGTGGCACCGCGCGCAGCGTGATCTCCCAGCGCACGCGCGTGACCGGCGCCGCGGCGCAGCCGCCCGACCCACCGCCCTGCCCGGCCGAGCGCGCGCGTACCTGCCCCCACAGCTCGCCCAGCACCAGCCAGCCGCGCACCACGCCGCCAGCCCCGTCCGGGACATCCTGCGGCGCCTCCAGCACCAGCCGTCGGTCGGGACGGACCCGCGCGCTCATCGTGCGCCCCCGCCGATCAGCCGGATCGTGCGCCAACGCTCGATCAGCGCCAGCACCCCGAAGGGCATGGCCGGCGCGCCCGCATCCGCGGCCAGCCGACGGTCGTGATACTCCGCCCCCAAGAGCAGCACCGCCTGCGCCAGATCGGCGGGCACATCGGACCAGCCGGCGCCGAAGCCGGCGGTAAATTCGATCTCGGCCGCGCCACGCGACGGGATCGCCGGCAACAGGGCTGCCTCCGGACGCAGACGCGGCCGGTGGGCATCGGGCTCCAGCGCATAGCGCGCGGGATCGATGACGGTCTCGGCACCGTCAGCGTCGATCAGGCGCAGCGCCTCCACGCTCTGGACCGGGGCCGCAGGCAGCGCCTGCGATGTCGCGTCGCGCCAGCGCGTGAGCCGCCAGCGAAAGCCGCGCGCCAGCAGCACCTTGCCGGTGCGCGCCTCGATGGCGGCCAGCGCGGCGCGCAGATACTGCACCAGCAGCGCATCCTGCACATCGTCATCGGAAAACCCGCGCCCCAGGCGCAGATGGTCCTTCAACGCCGCGACCGGCAGCGCCGGCTCGGGCACGCCGGTCAGCTCGCTCAGATACATGCCATGTCCTTTGCATTGTGTGGGGCGGGCGCGCCCGGCCCGTATCGCTCGCACGGAAATTCGGAGCAGCCGGACGATACGAACCCCAAGGCGGGCGCGCCCGCGCTTCGCCCCGGCGTAACCGGGGCGAAGTCCGCGTTCCGCCGCGCGTCAGGCGTCGGCGAAACGCAGCAGCTTGATCGCCTTGAAGTCACTCACATCACCGCCGACGCGGCGCGTCGCGTAGAACAGCACATGCGGCTTGGCCGAGAACGGATCGCGCAGCACCCGCAGGTCGGGGCGCTCGGCCACCGTGTAGCCGGCGCGGAAATCGCCGAAGGCGATGGCCGCACTGCCGATGTCGATGTCCGGCATGTCCTCGGCGATGAGCACCGGATATCCCATCAGGCGCGCCGGCTCGGCCGCCGACAACCCGTCCGACCACAGGAAGCGTCCATCGGCGTCCTTCATCTTGCGCACGGCCCCGGCGGTCTTGGAATTCATCGCGAAGATCGCCCCGGCACGGTAATTCGCGCCCAGCGAATACACCAGATCGACGATCGCATCGGCCGGGGCGACGCTGTCGAAATCGCCGTCGGTGCCGGTGGCGATATAGCCCAGATTGCCCCAGTTCCAGGACGCCTCCGGAACCATCGGATGGTCCAGAAAGCCGCGCGGCTTGTCGATCCCGTCGCCGCTGATGAAGGCGGCCGCCTCGGCCCGCGCGAACCGCCCGGCGATGCGGTCAGCCAGCCATCCCTCGATATCGAAGGCGCTGTCATCGAGCAGCCGCTGGCTGGCCTTGGGCATCGCCGACAGCTCATGCAGCGGGATGGTGATACGCTCGATCGCGGGGGCGTCGGATTCCGCCGCCGGCCCCGTCTCCGTCGCCCAGCCCGATCCGACCTCGGTGTGATCCACCAGCACGTCGAAGCTGGTCGCCTCGACCCGCACGACATTGGCCACCGACCGGATGGAGGCCGAGGCGTGGAGCACCCCGCGAATTGTCTCGGCGGTCTGCGGATCGACGAGATAGCCGCCCTCCGCGGCAACGGCGCTGTTGAGGCCCTTTTCCTCGACCGGCAGACCGCGCAGCGGCTCGTCATCGCCCGATCGCAGATAGGCCGCAAACGCCTTGCGGTGGGGCGCGCTGTCGTCATGCGCGGTGGCGAGGGCGGGCCGTGCGGCGGCTGCGGCGGTCTGGGCGTGCTTGCGGTCCAGCATGGTCAGTCGCTCATCCTGTTGTTGAAGCTCTGTCTTGATTTCATCGCGAAAGTTACTGATTTCTCGAAGAAACCCCTGCATCGCGGATTTTGCCTCCGCGCCGGGTTCCGGTGTTGGCGCAGCGTGCGACGCCAGGCGCGGCACGGCGGCCGGCTCGGTCTTGCTCATGTCATGATCCCGTTTTTTTTGAAAGGTATCGCGCCCGGCTCCCGGGCGATTTCGGCCCGTTGCGGGCCGGCGCGCCAGCCCGGTTCAGCGCCGGGCCAGCGCCTCGCGCGCCGCCTCGAAGGTGGCGGCCATGTCGCGCAGCGCCGCCGCCTCGGCCGGGTCGGCCTTGGCACCCACGCGCGCCTGCGGCTGCATCGGAAAGGTGACCAGCGACACCTCCCACAGCTCCAGCTCCATCAGCCGGCGCCCGCCGGCATCGCGCTCGGCGCGCCGCGTGCGATAGCCGATGGAAAGACCGTCGATCGCCCCCGCCTCCAGCAGCGCCAGCGCCTCGCGCCCGCGCGCCACATCCGTCAGCAGCCGGCCACTGACCCACAACCCGTGCCCGTCCTCGCGCACCGTGTCCCACACCCCGATGGGCTGTGCCGGATCATGCTGCCACAACAGCCGGACCTGCCCGCCGGTGGCCCGCAATGCCTCCAGTGATGCGGCATAAGCCCCCGCGACGACCAGATCGCCGCCCTTGTCCCGCGTGCCGAAGACTGAGGCATAGCCGCTCAGCCGCGCGTCATCGGTGACCACCAACCCGTTGTCGGGGCGATGAAACTTGTGCTCCAGCACGTCATCCGCGCTCATTGCATCTCCTTTTTCGTTACTGTGCGGGCAGCGCACCGGTGCCCAGAAGCGCCAACCCGCCATGCGCCAGCACCGTCGCCGCGACGCCATACACCGCCAGCCAGAGCCGCCGCTCGACCCGCTCCAGCGCGGCCTCGATCCGCGCCAGCCGCGCATCGATCGCGCTGTGACGCTCCTCGGCGACGCGCTCGCTGGCGTCCAGACGCGCCTGCGCGACGTCGAAACTGTCATAGAGGTAGCGCGATCCGCCAACCGCGCGCCGGGCGCTCATGCGTCCTCCGGGCGCGGCGGCAGACCCAGCAGGCTGCGCTTTTCCGCATCGGTCAGGAAATCGGCGCCGCCAATGCGGCTCCATTGCTGTTCGCGCTCGGCCGACAGGGCGGAAACGCGGTCGAGATCGGGCGCCAGGCGCAGCGACTCGCCGGCAAACTCCGACAGCCAGTGCGACAGCGCCGCCATCACCTTGCCCGCCAGCGGCAGCACGGTCAGCCGATAGAGCGCGCGATTCGCCTCCTGGTAATTGGCATAGGTCGCATCCCCCGGTATGCCCAGCAGCATCGGCGGCACACCGAAGGCCAGCGCGATCTCGCGCGCGGCGGCCTCCTTCGTCTTCTGGAACTCCATGTCCGAGGGCGAGAACCCCATCGGCTTCCAGTCGAGCCCCCCTTCCAGAAGCATGGGCCGCCCGGCATTGCGCGCGCCCTGATGCTGCGACTCCATCTCGGCAATCAGGCGGTCATACTGATCGGGCGCCATCACCCCCTGTCCATCCGCACCGTGATAGACGATCGCGCCGGAGGGCCGCGCCGCATTGTCCAGAAGCGCCTTCGACCAGCGCGACGCGGCGTTGTGCACATCCAGCGCCGTCGCCGCCGCCTGCATCGGCGACAGCCCGTAATGATCATCCTGCGGATGAAAGCTGCGGATGTGACAGATCGGCGGCAACGTCCCCGTCATCTCGAAGCGATGCCTGCGCGCGCCGACCACGTATTCGTACCCCACAGGCCAGCCATTCGCGCCGGGGATCACGCGCATCCGGTCCGAGCGCAGCACATGCAGCTCCTGCGGCACGGCCCTGTCGCCGCCGCCCACCGCCTCGACATAGGCATCGCCCGACAGCAGCATCTGCGCAAAAAGCGCCTCGAGCAATTCGCGCCCGCCCTGCGCCGGGTTGGGCCGTCCCAGAAGTTCCAGCACCGGGTGCGTGTCAAACCGCGTCGATGCATCCTGCAGCACCAGCGGCAGATCGGCCGCCGCCTCGGCGATCAGCCGAACCGCGCGAAACCCCACCGGGTTGCCCTGAAACCCGTTGCGGATCAGCGAGACGGTGTCGCGCGGGGTCCAGGCCACGCGGCCCGACCCGGCCCATGCCACGGCCGGACCCGCCGCGACCGGGCCGGCGGCCGAGCCCTTGGTCTGCCCGGCCGCACCCGCCGCGCGGCGCAAGAAATTCAATACCATCGGGGACTCCCTTGTTGATGCCGGCGCAGCCGCGCCCGGTCACAATCCACGAATGCGCGGGCGCAGCCACAGCGCGGCGGGCCGGATCATCACCTCATGCAGCGCCCATACCAGCGCATCGACCCGGTCCGGGCTGCCCTCGCCGGCATAGCCATGCAGCGTCATGCGGCACATCTGATCCTCCAGCGCCGCCAGCGGCGCGGCATGCATCACGCGCGCCTGCTCATAGAGCGCGGCGACCGGCTCGGCGCGCGCGACCTTGCCCCGCGACGCCCGCACCGCGCGAAACGGCAGCTGCGCATCGACCTGACGCAGCACGCTTTCGACCCTGTCCCCGCCCTGATTCAC
>LFIK01000126.1_pt1 | contig 50395 bp, 49 predicted proteins | sample 643401 | NCBI WGS metagenome assembly LFIK01 (sample SAMN03777447, study PRJNA286221) | soda lake metagenome | biome: soda lake; feature: Kulunda steppe; material: water; isolation source: sample T5-Br brine of Lake Tanatar-5 | place: Russia: Kulunda steppe | collected 2010-07
GTGTAGGTTTTAAACGCACCGATAAAGGATGTAATGGTGATGTAAAAAATCATCGGTGATAAGAGTGGGACAGTGATCCGTCTAAAGATGCGATAACGTCGTGTTGAATCTACGCGCGCCGCATCATAATACTGTTTATCAATGTTTTGTAGGCCACTTAAGAACACCATGATTCGGAAGGCTAATGAAGACCAGGTTGTAAAGACTAAGAAGGCAATCATCGCCCAGCCCCAAGACGCCCCTAAACCAACCCAGTTGATCGGACTAATGCCGACCCAACCGAGCATCAAATTCACTAAACCAAAATTACGGTTGAAAAGGAAAGCAAACGCCATCCCAATCGCAATCGCGTTGGTCACATAAGGGAGGAAGAAGATGGTTTGAAAGAATCCTCTTAACTTTAGGACCGAGTTTAACCAGACCGAAACTAAAAGCGCAATGACCACCGCTAAAGGTACCGAGACAAACGTAATGATGAAGGTGTTAAGCATCGCGTCTCTAAAGTTAGGGTTACTAAAGACAAAGCGGAAGTTTTCAGTGAGTGTAAAGCCTTGCCATGTGCCTTGAAGGTAGTTGAAGTCCTTTAAGAACGCTAAGAAAAACGCGTTCACAATAGGGTAGAACGTAAAGATAATCAACAATACCATGGCAGGGGCCAAATAAAACCAGGCCTTTATATTATGCTTATCTTCTAACATACATTAGATCCTTTCCCCAGTCTCTGCGTCGAAAAGGAACATTTTATGTGGTTTGACACTTAGTGCAATGTTTTTACCAGGTGTAATTTTTTGATCTGCATCGACAATCGCGCGGAATGTTTTTCCTTCTCCTTGTGGGTCTTTAATAATCAATGTTGTGTCACGACCAATGGTCTCAACAAACTCCACTTCCACTTTAAAATCACTCGTTTTAGTGATTTTAAAGCCTTCTGGACGAACCCCTACACGAACAGGACGATCACTGAGTTTGCTGTCGCCGATCGCAGCGTCCACCACAAGAATTTTTCCATCTTTGATCTGTGCGTCAAACATGTTGATGGGTGGGGTCCCTAAGAAGCGCGCCGTGAACTCATTGATAGGTTCATCATAGACGCCTTGTGGTGACCCTTTTTGCTGCATGATGCCGTCTTTCATGACGACGATTTCATCACTGATGCTCATCGCTTCTTCTTGGTCATGCGTAACGAAGATGGTCGTGATGCCGGTTTCTCTTTGAATCCGCTTAATCTCTTCGCGTGTTTGTAAGCGTAAGCGCGCATCTAAGTTTGATAAAGGCTCATCTAACAATAAGACACGAGGTTTCTTAACGAGCGCACGCGCGATCGCCACCCGTTGTTGTTGGCCCCCTGAGAGTTGTGCAGGTTTACGTTCCATCAGTTCACCAATGCCCACAAGGTCTGCGATGTCTTGTGCTTGTTTAAGTGCTTCTTGTTTTGGCACTTTAAGGTTTTCGAGTGGGAACATGATGTTTTGTCTGACGGTCATGTGTGGGTATAACGCGTAGTTTTGGAAGACTAAGCCAATGCCGCGTTCTTCGGGGGGTACGGTGGTAACGTCATCGTCCCCAAAAAAAATGCTGCCTTCGGTAGGCTTCAGCAATCCTGAAATCATATATAAAGTGGTTGATTTACCGCAACCGGATGGCCCTAGTAAACCAATCAGTTTACCCGAAGGGATGGTGGTGTCTAGTTGGTTAACCGCAATGGTTTCCTCTTGTTTTTTTGACTGAAAAATCTTCGTCAAATGGTTTAATTTGATTTCCATTTTTATCTCCTAACTGATGTCAAATTAATCACGACATTATAGTATACTATAAAACGCTTACATGAAAAACAAAAAATCAAAATTTTACATAAATTAACAAGACCGACTTAAGAAGAGATTAAGTCGGTCAAAATGCCACTGGTGAAAACCCACCAAACAGCGAATACTATGAGGAAGAAAAAAGCGATTTTTGTTGCGAGTTTAAGCCAGTGATAAATTCCTACCACAGCGATGCCTAAAATCGCGACCAAAATCAATACTTGGGTCAAAAAGTTTTGTGCGCTGATCGTGGTGTAGGCCCAGTCAATGAGAGATTGCAAAGGAATGAGTGATTCTAAGAATTCATCCATGTTTTCAATAAACGGAATGTTCATCTACATGCCCCCTATTTATTTTTGATAAGCCTTGCGGCCCTCTAAAGCCTTTAACAACGTGATTTCATCAGCATATGAGATGCTCCCACCCGCAGGTAGTCCATAAGCGATACGACTGACAGTAATGTTCGTTGGCTGCAGTAATCGTTCAATGTATTTCGCGGTGATTTCGCCTGCATCATTTAGGTTGGTAGCCAATATAACCTCTTCGTGAGCATCGTTTTTTAAGCGTTCTAATAGTGGTTTTAGGTTGAGTTGATCAGGACCGATGCCTGAGGATGGTGCAATGACGCCACCAAGTACATGATAGAGTCCTTGATAGGTGTGGGTCTTCTCAATCACGACCACATCTTTGACGTCTTCGACCACCAAAATCTTTCGTTGATCTCGGTCTTGGTTAGAACACAGTTGGCATTGTCCTTTCGTAGTCAAAAAACCACATACAGGACAGGGTTTAATATCGCTTTCAAGGGCGCTTAAGACTGCTTTAAAGCGTTCTAAATCCTCAGGCGTAAAGGTGGTTAACGTATGGAGCGCATAACGTTCTGCGGTTTTGGCCCCCACACCCGGGTAGCGACGAAATTGTTCAATCAAGGCCTCAAGCGCTTCAGGGTAGCGCATTAAATTAAGCCGCCCATCCCTTGTTGAAATTGGCCCATGGTATTGGCTGTTTCATCGTCAATTTTACGCATACAATCGTTGACGGCCGCCACGACCGTATCTTGTAACATGTCAATGTCTTCAGGGAGGTCAAACGCGTCTTGATCGATGGTTAAAGACACCATTTCTTTTCCACCATTAAACTCTACATTGACCGCACCGCCACCAGCGGTGCCATAAAAAATGGAGGCTTCCAGTTCTTTTTGCGCTTTCATGATATCTTTTTGCATTTGTTGCAATTTTTTCATCATATTAGGGTTCATGTTAATCTCCTTTCTTTACTTTAACAACGTCGTCTCCGAAAAGATCACGGGCTTCTTTTTCAGCGCCGTTCATGACATCAGAGTAATCGTCGTCTGTTTTCGTCACAATTTTCAAACTAGGGTGGTCAATGGGTGTTAAACGAATCCACTCATTTTCATCTTGACGGGTTTTAAACTGTTTCACAAACTCGTCACTGATGGGTTCCCATACCGTCTTAGGCAACGCTAAAAAGCGAATGTCTCGTTGATAGTATTCACTAAGCAAGTCAACAACCTTTTCGTGCGTTTGTGCCTTCATCATCCGATTACAAATGGCGGGCGATTCATAGGTCGCAATGACCATGACACCGTTGGTCGCCACTAAAGTGCCATCGGTGATTAGCTTAGCCACACTCAACTGACTGCCTTTAGCGTAGCGTTCCAAATCATACCATCGTTTGTTCATATCAATCCGCGCTTCGCGGTCCCCGGTGTTTAAAACGTCTTCAACAAACTGAATGTCATAAGGGTCGTAGGTTTTGTGATAAAACCGGTCGTAAAGGGTTTGAAAAGGACTGCTCGGTTCAGCGGGTGGTGTGTCTTTCACTTCAACTTCATCCGTTAAAGGCGGTTCTTCTTTAACTTCAGGGGTCGTCTCTAACGCTAATTCTTCCTCTTCTATTGAGGTTTTCGGTGTATCCTCAAAAGACGGTTTGAAGGTTTCAAATGGATCCTCTTTTTTAGTCTGGGAAACGGCTTTTTCTTCTACTTTTTGAGTGCTTTTTTGTTCCAAGGATTCAACGCGTTCAAACAAGGTTTTTAGATCGTGTTTGACACTGATATGCGTGTCTTGTTGATCGTCGATCATACGCATGAGCGCTAAATCAAGATAAAGTTTTCCACTGACGCCAAACCGCATGTTTTGTTTGGTTTGATGAAGCACATCAAGGTAGTAAAAAACTTTGCTTGGTTTTAGTGTTTTCAAATACTCGAGGTACGTTTCTTGATGTTGTAACACAGTAGATTCGTCGTGCGCATCATAAAGATGCATTAAGACATCACGGTAAAAATGGATGGCGTCATCAATGAAACGATGACTTTCTTTTCCGCTTGCAAGCAAACGTTCAATCTGTTTGAGCGCGTTAACGAGTGCGTTTTCTTCAACCGCTTTAGCGATCTCTAACATGGTGTCATGCGCAATCGAACCACGGATGGTATGGACGTCATTCGTGGTGATGGTCCCATCCGAAAAGGCGTGGGCTTGATCGAGTAAACTGATCGCATCGCGCATCCCGCCATCAACGGACTGAGTGATCAAATTCACTGCCTGAGCGTCAATGTTGATGCCTTCTTTGTCAATGATGTCTGTTAAACGTTCGTGCATTTCCGCCTCTGAAATGGCGCGGAAATCAAAGCGCTGACAGCGTGAATGAATGGTCGCTGGAATTTTATGTGGCTCGGTGGTGGCTAAAATGAAGATGACATGCTGTGGTGGTTCTTCTAACGTCTTTAAAAGGGCGTTAAAGGCGCCGGTTGATAACATATGGACTTCATCCACAATGTAGACTTTAAAACGTCCTTGAGAGGGCAAATATTTAACCTTATCGCGAATTTCTCGAATCTCATCGACCCCATTGTTGCTCGCGGCGTCGATTTCGATCACATCATGGACAGTGTTTTGCTCAATACCAAGACAATGGTCGCATTGATTACAAGGGTTGGCGGTGGGGGCTTCAACACAGTTGACCGCTTTCGCAATGATTTTAGCAATCGAGGTCTTGCCGGTTCCTCTGGGTCCACTAAAAAGATACGCATGCGAAAGTTTATCCGCTTTAAGCGCATTTTGAAAGGTTTTTGTGATGTGTTCTTGACCCGCGACTTCACTAAAGTCTTTTGGTCTGTACGTACGGTATAAAGCTCGGTAAGACACCGTCGTCATCCTTTCTGTTTCGGACTTTGATCTTCCTCAATAAGCGTGAGTGTTTCTTGAACGATGACTTCGACCACTTCTTTGGTGAAGGGGTCTTGATTAAAGCGTTTTGGAATTTGTTGAAACGCGTCAACATTTTTGGGATTGTCTTTAAACAGTCGATAAATGTCGAGTAACGCTTTTTGGAAAGCCTCATTTTTACGTAAGCGTTTAAAATCTTCGGGCTGAAGCTGCAAGCTAACTCTTGCCATACTTGAGACATGCATGTTGAACTGTTTTTCATTACGTTTGGGCGCTTGTCGTCTAATTAAAAAACTCAACATAGTTTCATAAGTGACTAAAAGAGCCAACACCATAAAGGGTAAGACCCATAAATCACCAAGACCTTCAACAAAGCTCATATCGTCACGTAAGACACGCACAAGCCCGTAGATAACAACGACCACGCCAGTCAACACAAAGGCGCCAAAATAATATCTAAATTCTTTTTTAAATGGAATGGGTTTCATCGTATCACCTAGGTTTCATTATACACCAAAATCCCCCTTTTTGGTTGCCATATATGGTATAATTTTAGCAGGTGATAAGAATGATAAACGATACCATTGCAGCAATTTCAACGGCGCTAGGTCAAGGCGCCATCAGCATCGTAAGAATGAGTGGAAAAGACGCTTTTTTGATTGCGTCTAAAGTCTTAAAAGGCTTGGATGTATTAAACGCGAAGTCTCACACCATTCACTACGGACATGTCGTCGAAGGTGACCGACTCATCGATGAAGTCTTGGTGAGTGTGTTTCGTGCGCCTAAATCATTTACCACTGAAGATATGATTGAAATCAACACCCATGGGGGTGTTTTCGTCGCACAAAAAGTGTTAGAGCTCTGTCTTGCGCATGGCGCAAGACCCGCAGGCCGCGGAGAATTTACGGAGCGGGCGTTTTTAAATGGCCGCATTGATTTAACGCAAGCCGAAAGCGTCTTAGATGTGATTGAATCTCGCTCAGAACTGTCTTTAACCCTCGCCAATCAAGGCCTCTCTGGCAAAATCTATGAAAAAATCGTCGCCTTTAGACAAACGCTCTTAGACATCATCGCTCAGATTGAAGTCAACATTGATTACCCTGAGTACGACGATGTTGAAGAAATGACCCACACTTTGATTGTCCCTAAAACGCAAGCGTTAGTTAAAGACATCCATGTGTTGCTTGAAAAAGCGCAACTTGGACAAGTGATTAAAGAAGGCATCAAAACCGCCATAATTGGGCGTCCTAATGTTGGTAAATCCTCCCTTTTAAATGCCCTTTTGAACGAAGACAAGGCAATTGTAACCGAAATTCAAGGCACCACACGTGACATCGTTGAAGGGACCATCACCGTCGGTGGGGTGATGTTGCATTTGATCGACACTGCGGGCATCCGTCAAACCACGGATCGCATTGAACAAATCGGGATTGAAAAAAGCCGTAAAATGGTCAAAGAGGCTCAACTTGTCTTAGTTGTGTTAAACCAAAATGAACCTCTCACGGAAGACGATGAAGCGTTGCTTAAAATGACCGAAGATAAGAAACGTATCGTCATTTTAAATAAGAGTGACTTAGACAATAAACTTGGTTTAGCGCTTCCTGAAGCCATTCCCCTAAGTGCCTTACTCGGCCATAACTTAGAAGCGTTAGAGAAACGTATTGAAACATTATTTTTTGAGGGTGCGTTGCCGACGTTTGATCAAACAACCCTCTCCAATGCGCGTCACATCGCGAAGGTGACACAGGCGAAACAGTCCTGTGAGGCCGCTTTAGATAGTGCGCTTGAGGGGATGCCAATTGACATGGTTGAAATGGATTTAAAATTGGCGTGGGAAACGCTCGGAGAAATCATCGGTGAAAGTAAAGACACGGCCCTTTTAGATGCTTTGTTCTCACAATTTTGTTTAGGGAAGTGACCGTCGTTGGCGGTGACTTCTTTTCATTTGATTGAATGATATTGAATTAAAAATAATTTTATGGAATTTTATTGAATTGTGTGTTAAACTAAAGCTCTAAGGAGGTGAGGTTATGGCGTTTCAATGGACATCACGCAAAAAAAGTGACGGTATGGCCACGTTATACGAAACAAACATCACACTGAATAAAAGTGCCAGTGCTTATTTCGAAAAAGCCTACCGTGTGTTGCTTGGATTTGACCCCGAAGCCAAGCGGATTGCTGTGAAGCCCATCTCAAAACAAGAGTATGAACGCGGAACCATTCCTGAAGAAAAGCGTCACAAAATTTCTTTAAGACCCTCATACGCAAGGGTCAGCAACAAACGTTTTATGCAAGAAGTCGCAGTCATGTTGGGCCTTACCTTAAAAGACAGTGCTGCCTTGAAAGTCAGAACAGAGTGGTCGCTTGAAGACAAAGCCTTAATTATTGACCTCAAGCAACTCGAAGGAGGAAACGTATGAATGAACTTGCCATTGCCTTTATGGTGCTCTGGTTCGTCCTCATCATCGGCGCAGCCGTTGTTGAAGTGTTGACGATGGACTTAACCAGCGTATGGTTTAGTATCGGTGCTTTAGTTGCCTTCATTTTAGGGATTGTTGGGGTCAACCCTATCGTGCAACTACTGGTCTTTATTGTCGTATCCGTAGCGTTATTGTTGAGTGTTCGACCACTCGCTAAAAACTACTTTCGCACCAACATCATCTCTACCAACAGTGATCGCTTAGTCGGTCGAACCGCCATTTGCACGAAACCGATTGAAGCTGGCGCTCGGGGTGAAGTCAAAGTCGAAGGTAAGATTTGGACGGCGATATCGAATGACGCGAGTGCGATTAACGAAGGTGATAAAGTGGAGATTTTAGCGATCGAGGGTGTTAAATTGATCGTGGTTAAAGTATGAGTGCAGGGTTTTTTCGTCGCTTCGGGAGTGTCATCATCGATACGGTCATCCTCTTAGCGATTGTCTCGACGTTGTTCTCGTTTATCGGAGGACCATTGATTCGCGGTAGACTCGATGATTTTGAGACGCTTTATCCTTCCTTCATTGAAGCGCAAGAAGCACGCTTAGATGATGTGCGAGAGGCCCAAAACCAACGAGATTTAGGGCTCATAAGCGAAGCTCGATACGAAGAACGCTTGGTTGAAATCAACGCTTTTTATGATGAGAACTATGCGGATGAAGCGGCCCTTTTTGGGCAATATGTTTTAGCCATCGGGACTTATTATTTCATCATGTTAACCTTGTTTAATTACTTGTACCACTTAGGCTTCAAAGGGCGTACTCTAGGACGTAAACTCTTTAAGCTCCAATTGGCCGGTAAGGTCACTTGGTGGACGCTCTTAATGCGTGAAGTATTCTGGAAGTATTTTTATTGGACGTTCACGTTGTTCTTTGGGTTATTCCTCGATTTCATCTTGATTGGAATGACACAATCACACAAAACGATTCGTGATTATCTCACAAAAACACGCGTCATCATTGAAGACACACTGTATCCGTTTTAAACTAAACTAAAACAATAGGAGGACATTATGCCAGGATTTGGAATTATTTTACTCGTCATAATCATTTTAGTCGTCATTGGTTACATTGCTACTCGTTTTACCATTGTCACACAGGCCAACCGTTTCATCATTGAGCGCTTAGGGGGGTATTACACCACTTGGGATGTTGGTCTTCACTTTCTCATTCCGTTTATTGATCGCGTCAAAGAGCGTGTGTCGATTAAAGAGCAAGTGGTTGACTTTGATCCACAGCCTGTCATCACTAAAGACAACGTCACGATGCAAATTGACACCGTAGTCTTCTATCAAGTCACCGATCCTAAGTTGTTCACGTATGGGGTCAATCAACCGCTCAAAGCGATTGAAAATTTAACCTCAACGACGCTTCGTAACATCATCGGGGACTTAGAACTCGATGAATCCCTCACCTCACGGGACATCATCAATGAAAAGATGCGCGGCATCTTAGATGAAGCGACCGACCCTTGGGGCATTAAGATCAACCGAGTCGAAGTTAAGAACATCATTCCACCAAAAGACATCCGTGAAGCGATGGAAAAACAAATGCGCGCGGAACGTGAAAAACGTCAATCCATCTTAATAGCCGAAGGTAACAAGCGTTCAGCCATCTTGAATGCTGAGGGTGAAAAAGAGTCTCGCATCCTTAAAGCCGATGGTGAAAGACAAACCCGTATCTTAGAAGCTGAAGGTCAAGCGGATGCAATCTTGAAAGTACAAACCGCAACCGCGAAGGGTATTGAAATGATCCGTAAAGCTGGCGCAGACGAAGCGTTCTTACGCTTAGAAGCGTACAAAGCCCTTGAAAAAGTAGCGGATGGTCAAGCAACGAAACTCATCATTCCCTCAGACTTACAAGGGATGATTGGTTTGGCTTCCAGTGTGGCTGAAGCCATCTCAAAAGAACCAGCCAAACCTAAAAAAGCTTAATTTATCACCACTAAAAACCCTCGTTCATTAACTTGAACGAGGGCTTTTTTGTCCGATTTGTTTGAGTTTAGCCCAAAGATAAGGGGGAAAGAACAACACATTGATCAAGACAACGACACTTATTCGTATGGGAAGTGCCACCGGGTTTTGGGTTAGAAGACCATAAAGTAAGGCGACCGTACTAAAGACCATGGTGACGTATTTGATCGGGTGGCGTTGTGGTTTTACCATCAACGACACGTAAGGGGTAAAGTAAAACACATACAGGTATGTGGATAAATCACGCTGAACGATCGACAGAAGGCCATACAACCACAACACAAACAGCGGTATACCGTTAACGACACGTGAGCGCATGTTCCCAAACGCAAGCACACTCCATAAAGGTATGAGCATCCACCACCACATCATCTCAAAGAGGCGGCCGTTTAAAAACCACAGCCACCCACTCATAAACGTGATGGCCATCGCAAGACCAATCAAAAACCAGCGTTTTGGATAAGATTTAAGTGTCAATGAGACGCACCTTCTTTAACCAGGGTTTTTTTGTCCAGCGAATGAAGACCATGATGCCACGGCCAATTTCATCACTGGCTAAGGCGATGAAGATGCCTACTAAGCCTAGGCCTAGATAAAGCGCTAAAAAGTACGCTAAAGGCAACATTATCCCCCACATGCTGATAAGACCGATAAACACAGGAAATAGCACATCGCCTGTGGCCCTTAACGCTTGAATCACTACTAAGTTTGAAAGCCTCCCCAACTCTAAAAAGATGACGATAAACAACACTTGTTGTCCGACGCTCACCACCGTTGGATTCGTACTTAATAACCCTAACAAGGTTGGGGATAACACGTACATCATCGTCGCTAGGCTGAAAACAATAATCAACCCGATGCGCATCGACCGAATCGTGCGTATATAGGCCGCATCATCGTCTTTAGCCCCGACAAGCCAACCCACCATTACAGCGTTTCCTTGACCCATTGAAAGCGCAAAAATTAAGACTGGCGTCATAAGATTAAAGACATAAATTTGGGTCGTTAAAGCGAGCGTACCGATGCTGTTCATGAAACTTAATAAGACGACTTGTGAACTTTGATAGATGAACTGCTCAGCCGCACTCGGCAGACCGATGCGGATGATTTTTAGCGCGTGCATCCGTATCGGTCGTAAACGTAAAATAAACGGATGAACACCATGTCTTTTATACATAACCATCAGGGAAAGCGCTAAAGCAAAGGCTTTTGACGTTAATGTTGCGATGGCTGCGCCAGTCACCCCTAATCTTGGAATAGGGCCTAAACCAAAGATGAGCACGGCGTTTAAGAGGATGTTTAGAACGTTACTAATGCCCACAATGGTCATCATCGTTTTGGGTTCTCCGAAACTCTTAAACGATTGACCTGCGGCTTGCGTCATAGCCATCATAAATAGGCCCAGTGACACAATGCGTAAATACATCCATGCGTCATCAAAAATCACCGGGTCAGCGCCCACAGCTCTTAAAATAAATGGGCCAAAGATGGCGATGAGAATGCTTAGAGTAATCCCGATAAAAAAGGTCCCAATAAAGCCTGCACGGACCGCGCTTTTGGCTTCTCTTTCTTCCTTTGCGCCAATGTATTGACTGACCACCACACCGACGCCAATGGCGATGATGTTGAGGACCACTAGAAACAAAAACATGATGCGGTTGGCGTTTCCAACCGCCGCGACCGCAAAATCACTGAATTGACTTAACATCAGCGTGTCCGCTATCCCTAACAACATGAAGAACGACAACTCGATGTAAATAGGCCACGTTAAGCGAAACAGTGACGTTTTTTGGGCCATACTAAAACTCCTTTAAAACTTACAATTTTTGGGGGTTCTTGGGAAGGGTAACGTATCACGAATGTTTTCGATGCCTGTCACATACATCAACATCCGATCAAAACCTAAACCGAAGCCAGCGTGAGGGGTCGATCCGTATTTTCTTAAGTCTAAATACCATGCCAACTCTTCTGGATCAACATGCATATCAACCATGCGCTGATAAAGCAAATCATAACGCTCTTCACGTTGTGAACCGCCGATAAGTTCGCCGGCCCCCGGCACTAATAAATCCATCGCTGCGACGGTCTTTTGATCGTCGTTCATGCGCATATAAAAGGCTTTAATGTCTTTGGGCCAATCAATAATATAAACAGGCCCCCCGACGTGCTTCACTAAATATTTCTCATGTTCAGTGGCTAAGTCACCTAACGCCTCTGGCGTACGTTCAAACGTGACCTCAGCCCCTCTTAAAAGGTCAATTGCTTGGGCGTGTGTAAGCACTTTAAACTCGCTATTTAAGACGTGTTCCAGTTTTTGAATAAGCCCTTTGTCAACAAACTGATTGAAAAAGGCCATCTCTTCCGGCGCTTCTTCTAACACGGTTTGGATGAGAAACTTAACCATCGTTTCTGAGAGTTTAATCATATCGTGTAAATCTGCGAAAGCCACTTCAGGTTCTAACATCCAAAACTCACTCGCATGGGTGGTCGTATTTGAATTTTCTGCTCTAAAAGTAGGGCCAAAGGTATACACTTGACGAAACGCCTGCGCAAAAATCTCAGCTTGTAATTGTCCTGAGACGGTGAGATGCGTTTTCGCACCAAAGAAATCTTGGCTATAGTCAACACTGCTGTCTTTATGGCGTGGTGGGGTCTCCATCGGCAAGGTCGTCACGTGAAACAACTCCCCAGCGCCTTCCGCATCTGAGGCCGTTAAAATGGGGGAAGCCACATGCATAAAATGGCGTTCTTTAAAAAACGTATGAATCGCGTGATGAAGTATGCTGCGCACACGGAAAACGGCTGAAAACAGATTGGTTCTGGGTCTTAAGTGCGCGTGTGTTCTTAAAAACTCACGTGTGTGTCGCTTGGGTTGAATAGGGTAATCTTCAGGACTATCCCCCACCAGCGTGATGCTGGTCGCTTTAATTTCAAACGCTTGCTTCGCTTGCGGTGTCAGTACGAGTTGACCCGTCACTTCAAGCGCCGAACCTACGCGGATTTTTTGTAATTGTTTAAAGTTATCTAGATGCTCTTCGTACACCACTTGTACGGTATTAAAATGCGTGCCATCGTTCAAGTCGATAAACCCGAACGCTTTTTGGGCGCGATTATTGCGCACCCACCCGTGCAAGGTCACGAGGGTTGGTTCGAGTGAGGCTTGTTGCATGAGTTGTCTCATCGTTGTTTTCATGATTGTTCCTCCTATTCATAAAAAAACACCGCCCCTATTGGATTAAGGACGATGTTTACCGCGGTACCACCTTAGTTCATACTAGCACTTGACTCGTTAACGCCGAGATACGGATGGGTCTACTTTATTCTTCCATCACTCGTGGGTGTTTATCGATCTCGGGTTATCCCCCAGCTTGCACCGTCCTGAGGTCGCTAATGAAAGAGCCAAAATCGCGTCGTCCACTTATCGTTTTAAGATTAATTTCATTATACAAAACCGTGTCGGTTTGTCAATTTACTTTGCTTCAAAAAGTCCGCTGAGTGATTCGTTGTTTAAAATATTTAAAATGCCTTGACCTAAAAGGTGTGACACTGTGAGTTGCACCACTTTCGAGGTTTTTTGGTGTTCTTTTAGTTCAATCGTATCGGTACAAATGAGTTCTTCAATCTCACTGTTGATGATGCGCTCTATCGCCGGTCCCGAAAACACGGGGTGTGTACACGCAACAAAGACCTTTCTAGCGCCCGCTTGTTTAAGGGAATAAGACGCTGCTTGTACAGTGCCTCCTGTATCAATCATATCGTCAATGATGATCGCAATACGGTTTGAGACATCCCCAACAATCCCCATCACCTCAGAGACGTTAGGTTTGGGACGACGTTTATCGATGATTGCGATGGGACAATTTAAGATGTCGCCTAGTTTACGCGCTCTAACCGCGCCACCATGGTCAGGGGCGACCACCACAAGATCTTCATCGCCAAGACGTTCTTTAATGTAGTCCACCAAGATAGGCATGGCTCGGAAGTTGTCGATGGGGATATCAAAAAATCCTTGAATTTGCGCCGCATGCAAATCCATCGCTAAGACTCGTGAAGCGCCCGCGACTTGAAGCAAATTGGCGACAAGTTTCGCGCTGATGGGTTGTCTTGAACGTGCCTTGCGGTCTTGTCTAGAATAGCCATAATAAGGCATGACAACGTTAATACTTTTGGCGCTGGCACGTTTTAAGGCGTCGATCATAATCAAAAGCTCCATGTAGCTTTCGTTGACAGGGTCATGCGTCGGTTGAACAACAAAGACGTGGTGCCCACGGACCGTTTCTTCGATGTCGAGTTGAATTTCCCCATCCGCAAAACGTGTCACTTCGCAGCGACTGAGGGGGATTTTAGTATACTCTGAGATGCGTTGCGCTAAGCTCTTGTTAGCATTTAGACTAAATAGTTTGACCTTGTGTCCGTTATACGTTGCCATGAACTCGCCTCCGGTTTTATTCTCAATGTCATTATAACGAAGATTTAAGCAAAATAAAATGCAACTTCCAAAAAAGCTGCATTTATTTCCCTACTCCTCAATGGGTGGTTCATCTGGAATCTTTTGGTATGCCTCAATGACAATACCTTCGATTAAGGAACGGGTTTCTTGGTTGATGGGATGCGCGACATCTTTAAATTCCCCATTAGGCATTTTTCGGCTTGGCATAGCAACAAACAAGCCTTCTTTACCATCGATGACCCGCAACTCATGGACCACAAAACAATCGTCTATGGTGATGGCCGCAATCGCTTTTAAACGGTTTTCACCATTAAACTTTTTGACTCTAACATCTGTAATGTTCATTTGTCAAACCCCCGTGCGAATGTGTGGCTCTTTAATATATGGGTAAGTATATCATAAAAAGGTTTGTAATTCAAAGTGTTTTATTGATATCACGGCGCATAGGTAAGGGATTCAACGCCAATTCTCTTGAATGAAGCGCGTCAAAGCCACAAAATCATCGACACTCATCGCTTCTGCACGCACATCGTAAGGAAGCTCGCGTGATTCAAAGAAAGGTTCAAAGGCTTTCTTTTCAAGTGGGTATTTCTGCGTTAGATTGTTCGTTAATGTTTTGCGACGTTGGGCAAAGCTTTGTTTGATCACATCAAAAAACAAGGCCTCCTCATCGGCGTCTAACGCTCTAACAGGTTTGATGCTTAACACCACCATGGCTGAATCAACGCCTGGTATAGGCTTAAATACTGTCTTAGGAACTTTAAAAGCGTAGTGGGCGTGGGAGCGATATTGGACCGCCACACTTAAGGCGTTGTAATCTTTTGTTTTCACAGGTGCACATAAACGCATCCCAACCTCGTGTTGGACCATGACGACGATGGTGTGAACCAACGTCGATTGTTCTAAGAGTCTAAACAAAATGGGTGTTGTGATGTAGTAAGGAAGATTGGCGACCACGATGACCTCATTAATCTTAGGATCAATCGTTTTTAAATCAGCGTCAATATCCCGCTTTAAAATATCATCTTCGATTAAAATTAACCCCTGTGATTGATAATTTTCTTCAAGGTTTGGAATGAGGTCTTTATCGATTTCATAAGCGACCACACGGCCTGCTAATTTAAGGAGGTGTTTGGTTAAAGCACCCGTGCCTGGACCAATTTCTACGACCGTCTCGTGCCCTTTTAAGTTAGCAAGACGAACTATTTTCTCTTGCATCCCTTGATCCACTAAAAAGTTTTGACCAAAATATTTTTTTGCTCTAGGTTGCATCATTCACCGCCTCTTTGATTTGATCTAGTGTTATATGATGTCGGTTTAAAGTGTGGAAAAACGCCTTTGCGTTGCCCATAGGAAGATGGAAATGGCGCGCTATAATAGCTCTGTTTTGTCTTGCGTTTAGTGGTAGTACACAGTAAGAACGGTAGGCTTCTTTGGTTAAGGTTTCACGTGAAACCTTTGGTTGATGAATATACTTAAACGCTTCGATTAAGACCTTATCCGAAGCATGTTCAATGCCTATTTTCTCACGATGGTGGTCTTGACAATCCTCTTTTTGTAGATGAATGTGCGCACAAGGTCCGAGATACGCTTCGAGTCGGTTGCGAATTCGGTACCCTGCGCTGTCTGGATCTAAACATAAGATGAATCGATAGCCTTGTTGTTTAAGTTGATCAAGCTCTTCGAAAATGCTTGGTGCTATGTTAGAGCCCCCTGTGATCAAGAGGGTGATATCGGAAAACAGGCGTTTGAGTCGCATAGCATCGTGCTGTCCTTCAACAATGTAGATGTCTTTCATCTTACTCTTCATCCTTAAAATAATTCAATCGTTTTGAATGCACATAGATGGGCATCGCTTTTGGTAGTACTCTAATTTCTTGGTTTCCGCTATTGGCGGCTTCACCATCCACATTCCAAGCACGGTGATGGTTGGTGATTACTTTAACACGCTTCCCTTTGAGATAGGTCACTCCGGGAATCTTTCTTATTTTTAACAAGAACGCCAACAAAAAGAAGACGTTGTTTAACAATGGCACATAAGGAAACGCAATCACGTTCACTTCTTGATCGTCAAGCGTCGGCTGTTTGATCATATCAAATCCGGCGACGTATCGAGAATTCAAAATCAAAATAAGCGCATAAACACCCTGTTTCTTTTGGTCATCCACGTAAATATCAGCCTTGATCATCGGCACAGTAAAGAAGGCTTTGATGCCGACAATAATATAAGCCGCATAGCCCAAATAACGTTTTAAACGACGGTTGGCTTTATAGGAAATATCCACATAGTTGCCAATGGCACTCACATAAGCAAAATAACCTTGAGCGCTTTGCACAACGTCCATCTTTCTAAGGTGATTGGCTTCAATAACCGCCAAAGCTTTGCGGATGTTTTTTGAAATACCTAGCGTGTGTGCTAAATCGCATGCGGTCCCGCTTGGTAGATACCCAATGGGTGGCGGTGATTTAATTTTGGCAACAGCATTCACAATTTCATTCATTGTCCCATCACCCCCACTCACCACGACTAAATCAACCTTGTTAAAGGCCGCCTCTTTATAGAGTTGTGTCGCATGTCGGGGGTACTCTGTGGGCGCAATGTTACACGTGAAACCTAGGGTTTCAAGTTTTGCGACGACTTCGGGTAACGCCTTTTTAAAGGCGGCTTTTCCACTGTGTGGATTGTAGATAATTAGACATTTTTTCACGTTCATCACCGTCGTTTCATTATAGCATAAAAAAGGCGCTTGACGTTAGTTGTCAAGCGCCTGTGCTGCTGTAATGATCGCAAGGTTATACACATCATCGCTGTTACATCCACGCGAAAGGTCATTGACAGGTTTTTTAAGTCCCGCAAGAACAGGCCCAATCGCTTCAAAACCACCTAGTCGTTGAACCATTTTATAACCAATGTTTCCACTGTTTAGATCAGGAAACACAAACACATTGGCTATCCCTGCAACTTTTGAACTTGGAAACTTCGCCTTCCCTACAGAAGGAACCACCGCAGCGTCGAACTGCATTTCTCCATCGACGGCTAAAGATGGATCTAGTGCTTTGGCTTTCGCGGTCGCTTCACGGACTTTTTTCGCTTCATCCGTATTGGCTGAACCGTTGGTTGAAAAAGACAACATCGCGACTTTTGGCTCAATCCCAAACATCTTGGCTGCTTTGGCTGATTCGATCGCAAATGACGCTAAATCTTCTGCGGAAGGATTAGGGTTAATGGCACAATCGCCCATGATGTACACTTGATGGTCTTTTAACATTAAAAAGTAGCCAAACGTTCTAAGGATCCCTGGTTTTGTTTTGATAAGTTGAAGCGCTGGCCTAACGGTTTCTCCGGTTGAATGAATGGCACCACTCACTAATCCATCAGCGTCACCGGTTAAGACGAGTAACGTCCCGTAATAGTTGGGTTGTTTCATACATTCTATGGCTTCGTGTCGTTCTAACTTTCCTTTACGACGCTCTAAAAAAGCGTCTAGCAAAGCGTCGTTGCGAGGATCATTATGAAGGTCAACGACTTGCACGCGCGAATGAAACGCCGTGCCTTCTTTTGCGGCTAAGACGATAGGAATGAGTATGTCTTCTTCCGCTAGTCGATTCACCGCTTCGACTATTCTTGGGTCGTTTCCTTCAGGAAACACCACTCTTTTTTTCTGTCCATTGACTTTGTTTTTTAAAGTGCTTAATACATCTAACATGTTATCCACCTAACTTTCACAATACTCATTATAGACATTTTTTTGTTTTTTGCAATGCACTTGGGCGCCTTTTTGGTACAATGAATCTAGGTGATAACATGTTGAAATACCCTTATGTCTTATTTGATTTAGATGGCACCTTGATTGATACAAACGAAATCATCATTGATAGCTATCGTCATACTTTGAAACAGTACGTTCCACATGAAACATTCAGCGACCAACAAATCATTGACTTTATTGGTCCGCCACTTGAAGTGATCTTCGAACGATACGTCTCAAAAGCGGACGTCACTGAAATGATTGAGGTTTATCGCGCCTACTACCGCGCGCATGAAGAATCGATGCATCGGCTTTATCCTGGTGTAAAAGAAACGCTAAAAGCGTTAAAAAACCTGGGTGTTAAAATGGCCATTGTGACGTCTAAGTATAAAGCAGGTGCTATGCCTAGTGTGCGATATTACGGCCTAGAATCCTATTTTGATGCTTTTATTGGCTTAGATGATGTCACACACCCTAAACCCCATGCGGAGCCCGTGTTAAAAGCCCTTCATTTGCTCGGTGCAAAAGAAAACTCCCCCGCACTCATGATTGGCGATAACCAAGGGGATATTTTGGCAGGGTTTAACGCAGGGATTGAAGGGGTGGGTGTGGCCTGGGCCATTAAGGGCGAAAAGCATTTAAGCGAGGTTAACCCAACCTATCTTATTCACGAGATGTCTGAACTCATTGACATCGTTCAAGGAGGCTAATGTATGTGTATCTTTTGTAAAATCGTAGAAGGTGAAATTCCTGCGTACAAAGTTTATGAAGACGACGAGGTCCTCGCGTTTTTAGACATCACACAAGGCACTAAAGGTCATACCTTACTCATCCCCAAACAACATGTCGACAATCTCTATGAGATGAATGAAGCTCAAGCAGCGACGTTGTTTGCGAAAGTGCCGCACATCGCAAGGGCGTTAAAAGAAGCCTTTAATCCCATTGGTTTGAACTTAGTGAATAATAACGATCAGCCTTTACAAACCGTCTTCCATGCGCACCTTCATTTGATTCCTCGCTATGAAAATGATGGTATGAAGCTAAGTACTCTCAACCGCATGAATGATTTTGAGGAAGACGATTATAAAGCCATTCAAAAGGCCATCGTTAAACATGTCTAAAATTGATTTTACCAATGTGCACCAGTATTTAAATGATTCAAACTATCAATTTATCGACGTCAGAGAACCTTATGAACTTCAAATGGATGGGTTCATTCAAGGCTTTGCGTGCATCCCATTTTACACAACGATGATTCATAAAAACATCATTCAATATGTGCGTGATCCCCAAAAAGAAGAGGCCATCCTTGATCATGAAGCCCTTTTAAAAGTGTTTGATCCGACCAAAGAAATCTATTTGATGTGTAACTCAGGGAACCGTTCGGGTTATCTCACATTGGCGCTTCAGCGTCATGGTTTTCGTGTCACCAACCTTGGCGGCATCCACGACTATCTTGCCTTAAAAAAACAAACCTAGTAGACCCTAGGTTTGTTTTTTTTCTTAAGCGTGGTCGATGAGGTGCTGTAAAACGGCTTTAACCACACGCCCGGTCGCACCCGCCTTTTCTTCGTACGTAACCCCTGCAACATCTAGATGAATCCAAGGGATTTCAGGCTTCACGAAATGGTTTAAGAACGCAGCGGCAACAGACGCCCCGGCGACACGTGGTCCACTGTTTTTTAAATCCGCCACATGCGATTTTAGCCCTTCTTTATGTTCCTCTCCTTGAGGGAGCCACCAAACCTTTTCTTCGGCTTTTTGGGCACTCTCTAAGAAGCTTTTAAGATAGTCTTCGTTGTTTGTAAAGGCGCCAATATGGCTTTTACCTAAAGCCGCGATAACCGCCCCTGTAAGGGTCGCCATATCCAAGAGTTTATGCGCACCTTGTTCTTGGGCATACCATAAAGCGTCCGCGAGCGTTAAGCGTCCTTCTGCGTCGGTTGACACAATTTCAATCGTGGTCCCATCGGCGGCGGTGACGATGTCATCTGGCACAATCGCGTGATCGCCAATACGATTATCGGTGGCTAAAATCAAGCCGTCTACGTTCACTGGCACGTCTAAATGGGCTAACGCTTTCATCACACCCATGACATTGGCTGCGCCGCCCATGTCCATTTTCATGGTGGGCATACTGGTGCTAGGTTTTAAGGAGTACCCTCCCGTGTCATACATCACCCCTTTACCAATGATGGTGGTGAGGGGCTTATCGCCTCCATGTCGGTATTTAATGTGGATGAGTCTTGGGGGAATCAGTGAGCCTTTGTTCACGGCTAAAAAGGCTCCCATCGAACGTTTTTCGATGGCCTCTTTATCTAAAATCTCAACGGTGGTATGAGGGTAACTGGCATAAGACGCCGCAAGTTCCGCCAAATCAACCGCGTTCAAATGCGAGTAAGGGGTGTTCACGAGGGTTTTTGTGAGATTCACCGCTTCCGCAATCACTTGTGCTTCTTTGAGGCTTGTTTCATCGTCTGTGTAAAGCGTGAGTGGCGTGAGTGGTTTGAACGATTTCCCTTTCACCACGTCAAAACGATAGTGGGCTAACGATAACGCTTCGTAAAAACGTCCCTTAGCCTCATCAAAGGTGTCGATCGCAATGGCGATGGGTTGATCGCTTTTAGCGCATGATGCGGCCACCGATTGACGTTTTTTTAAGGTTCCTAGCGCGCTTTTTTTAGCCACATATAGCCGTTTTAGCGTTGGGTGATGCATCGGGGTTAAGAGGGTGAGATCATCCTCTACAAGGCTTTCAAAAGCCACCTCTAAATGTTGTTCTAACGCGCTCAGTAATGGGTGATTCGACGGGTAACACACCACTAACCGTTCAGGTAGGGTCTCAAGGGTTAAACTTTGGGTTTGAATGATCATAATTTCGCTCCTTTTGTCGGTATGATATCGGTCTTCATATAAGGTCTTAAAACCTCTGGAATGATAATTGAACCATCTTCATTTTGATAATTTTCTACGACCGCAATCCACGTACGTCCTACGGCCAATCCAGAACCGTTTAAGGTGTGCACATATTCGGGTTTTGCTTCTTTGTCTCGTTTAAATCGAATGTTTGAGCGGCGGGCTTGGAAATCTTCTGCGTTTGAGATGCTGCCAATTTCGCGGTAAGTGCCATAAGAAGGCAAATAAACCTCAATGTCATAGGTCTTACTCATCGCAAAGCCTAAATCGCCACTGCATAACTCGACCACACGGTAGGGAATCTTTAGCGCTTTTAAAACGGTTTCCGATTGCGCTAACATCTGATCTAACGTGTGGTAAGAATCTTCTGGTTTGGTAAACTGAATCAGTTCGACTTTATTAAACTGATGTTGTCTTAATATGCCGCGGGTGTCTCTGCCTGCGCTGCCGGCCTCCTGACGAAACGCTGTGGTAAAGGCCGTATAGCGTATGGGTAGGTCCTCTAAAGGGATGATTTCATCGCGATGAAGGTTGATTGATGGGACTTCTGCGGTCGGGTTAAGGTATAGATCACGGTCGTCTTTAAGCCCAAACGCGTCGTCTTTGAATTTAGGAAACTGACCTGAACCTAACATCGACGCGCCGTTGACGATGTAGGGCAACAAAATCTCTTGGTAGCCAGCATGGCTATGTAGGTCCATCATAAACTGAATGAGGGCGCGTTCTAATCGTGCGCCCAAGCCTTTATACACCACAAACCGAGAGGCACTGATTTTAGTCGCTCTTTCAAAATCAAGGAGGTTGGCGTCTTTGGCTAAATCCCAATGGGCTTTAGGTTCAAACGAAAACTTAGGCACCTCACCTTCGTGACGAATCACACGGTTATCGGCTTCATCAAGCCCTACAGGAATCTTCGGATGAGGGATGTTGGGCAAGCGTAACCAAGCGTCTTGTAACGACGCTTCTAAGGCTGTTAAGCTGCCTTCTAAGTCTTTTAAAACCTCTTTATCTTGGTCGATGCTCGCGAGTAACGCCTCAACAGGCAACCCTTCACGTTTCATTTGGCCAATTTTTTTGGCGTTTTGGTTACGCGCAGCTTTGAGTGTTTCAACTTGTTGAATGATGTCACGACGTTTTTGATCGTCTTCTAACAGTTGTGTGATGTAAGAAAAATCTTCTCCACGCTGATTTAAACGTTCAATCACGTCTTGCGGTTGGGTGCGTAAGCGTTGAATGTCTAACATAGTTAACCTCCTTAAAATAAAAAAACTCGTCCCCTAGATAAGGGACGAGTTTGAACCCGTGTTGCCACCCTCGTTAAGGCCTAAACCTTCACTCTGACACCGTTAACGAGGTGAATCGGAAGGGATAACCTTCACTCCAAGGGAGATTTCAATGGTTTTCATACTGACTCGCACCACCCGTCAGCTCGCTTGAAAGAAAGACCATTTACTTAGCCTTATCGACGTTTGATAAAAGTATATCAAAGCCTTCGTAGGGTGTCAATTATTCATCGTCCAATAAATCAAAGAGGCTACTGGCTTCTTTCGCCGGGGTTTCTTCCCCTTCTGGGCTTTTAACCTCTTCTTTACGAGGCTCCTCTAAAGCGTCTTCAAACAACGCCGTTTGTTCTTCACTTTCACCCTTGGCAACCAACGCCACCGTGACTAAGGTGTGTCCTTCTTGCATCCGCATGAGACGTACGCCTTGGGTCACTCGGCCTGTTTCTGAGACTTGATCAATCGGCAGACGAATCATCATCCCTTTATCTGAGAGTAAGACGACGTCTTCATCGCCACTGACGCCCATCAATTGAACCAGTGGGCCATTTTTTTCGGTGACATGCAAGGTTTTAACCCCCACTCCACCACGGTGTTGACGGCGGTATAAGGCGGCTAAAGAGCGTTTGCCATAGCCTTTTTCAGTGACCACTAAAATGGTTTGATTTTCATCTTCAATCAAGGCGCTTCCAACAATTTTTTCATCGTTTGAAAGCCGCATGCCAATCACGCCCGCCGCGGCACGGCCCATCGTTCTAACATCTTTAATCGCAAAGCGAATGGCTTTGCCATTGCTTGCGCCTAAAATGATGTCGTAATCTTCGTGGGTCAGTTTCACATCCAAAACGGTGTCGTCTTCTTTTAAATTTAAAGCGCGAATCCCGCTAGGGCGAATGTTTTGGAACTGGTCCAATCTTGTTCGTTTGACAATGCCTTGTTCAGTGATGAAAAACAGACTCTCCTCACCTTCAAAATGACTGACAGCGGTGAGTGATTTTAATTTTTCACCCGCTTCAAAAGGCAAGACATTGACTAAAGGGATCCCTTTAGACGTTCTTGAGAAGGCAGGAATCTTGTACCCTTTAAGCTTATACACTTTCCCATAATTGGTAAAAAACAATAAGAAGTCATGGGTTGACACTGTAATTAAGTGCTCAACCGCATCGTCATCGTGGGTTTTAAAGCCTGTCACCCCAAGACCGCCACGGTTTTGGGTGCGGGCGCTATCTAACTGCATCCGTTTACAATACCCACCTTGTGTGATCGCAATGATGACGTCTTCTTGAGGAATTAAATCTTCATCTTCAATATCTAAATCCGCCGCAAAGGAGATTTCACTCCGTCTTACGTCGCCATAACTTGCTTTAATCCGCTCAAGTTCTTCTTCGATGATTTGGTGTTGTTTGGCTTCGTTAAGAAGCGTTTCTTCTAAATCAACGATGGTGGCTTGTATGTCTTGTAACTCAAGCGTTAGTTTTTCAACTTCTAACCCACTTAACCGACGTAACCGCATCTCTAAAATAGCTTTAGCCTGCACTTCGGTAAGGTCAAATTTTTGCATTAACTGCGCTTCCGCGTCGTCGTAGGCGTTACGGATGACGTCAATCACTTCATCGATTGACGCTAGCGCCTTGAGTAATCCCTCTAAAATGTGTTCTCTGGCTTTCGCTTTATCTAATTCAAATTGACTTTTACGGATTAAGACTTCAATTTGATGTGTGATGTAGTGCGTAATCACTTCTTTTAAGCCTAAAACCTTTGGTTGGTTGTTCACGAGCGCTAACATGTTGATCCCAAAACTCGTTTGTAACGGGGTAAACTTATATAAATTATTGAGGGTAACTTCCGCGTTTACGTCTCTTCTAAGTTCAATCACAATCCGAATTCCATTGCGGTTCGACTCATCACGAAGGTCCGTGATGCCCTCAATCCGTTTTTCTTTTGCGAGTTCGGCGATTTTTTCAATCAAGCGCGTTTTATTGACTTGATACGGGATTTCCGTAATCGTAATGGTGTTCTTCCCGGATTTCCCTTCTGTGATGGTGGCTTTGGCTCTAATTTTAACCGTTCCGTTTCCTGTTTCATAGGCTTGACGAATGCCTGTCACACCCATCAATAAGCCCCCTGTTGGAAAATCAGGGCCTGGAAGATGTTGCATCAGTTCATCGAGCTCAATTTCAGGGTCTTTTAATGTGGCTAAAATTGCGTCGATCGTTTCGCTTAAATTATGTGGGGGAATGTTGGTCGCCATCCCCACCGCGATGCCCGTGGCACCATTGACTAAAAGGTTGGGAAATTTCGCCGGTAAGACCGAGGGCTCTTGTTCACTCCCGTCGTAGTTGTCCACAAAATCAATGGTGTTTTTCTTAATGTCTGCGAGCATTTCCACCGCAATTTTTGCCATCTTCGCTTCGGTATACCGCATCGCAGCAGCCCCATCCCCATCGATAGACCCAAAATTACCATGCCCATTGACTAAAGGATACCGAGAGGAAAACGTTTGTGCTAAGCGCACCATCGCATCATAGATGGCGCTGTCTCCGTGGGGGTGGTATTTCCCCATGACATCGCCCACAATACGCGCAGATTTTTTATACGCACTTGATGGGGTGACGCCTAATTCTTCCATGCCATACAAAATACGGCGATGGACGGGTTTTAACCCGTCCCTCACATCGGGCAGGGCACGTGAAACAATGACACTCATCGCGTAGGATAAAAACGACGTCTTCATTTCATCGGTAATGTTAATGTCTTGCGTTTTATCGCCTAATAACAAATCTTTATCTTCCATCGTTTAACCTCCTACACATCCAAATTAATGACGCGATTGGCGTTGTCTTGAATAAACCCTTTACGGGGCGCAACATCGTCGCCCATCAACATACTAAAGACATGATCCGCATCCATGGCGTCTTCGAGCGTCACTTTAAGCAGTGTTCGATTGGCGGGATCCATCGTGGTTTCCCACAACTGATCAGGATTCATCTCCCCTAACCCTTTGTAGCGTTGAATTTGCGGGCGACTACCAAAATCCTTAAGCGCCATTTCAAGTTCTTTTTCTGTAAAAGCATACACCACTTTTTTGCCTTGTTGAATTTTATAAAGGGGTGGCTGTGCAATATACACATAGCCTTTTTCAATCAGCGGTCTTAAATGTCTAAATATAAACGTTAATAACAAGGTCCGGATATGGGCCCCATCGACATCCGCATCGGTCATAATGACCACTTTGTGATAGCGTGCATGCTCAATGTTAAATTCATCGCCAATGCCGGTGCCAAACGCTTGAATGAGCGAGAGAATCTCTTTGTTGCCAAGAATTTTATCTAAGCGGGCTTTTTCCACGTTTAAAACTTTCCCGCGCAAAGGTAAAATCGCTTGAAAACCAGAATCCCGCCCTTGTTTAGCAGACCCTCCTGCCGAATCCCCCTCGACAATGTAAAGTTCGCTCTTGGTGGGGTCTTTCTCACGACAATCCGCCAGCTTTGAAGCGAAACCTAACCCATCCAAAGGCGACTTACGACGGGTCGCTTCACGCGCTTTTTTAGCCGCTAAACGGGCTCTTGACGCTAAGAGTGCTTTTTCGATGATGATTCTCGCATCCGCTGGATGTTCCATCAAGTATCGTTCTAAGCCTTCACTTAAGATTTGAGCCACGATCCGTCTAACTTCCGTGGAGCCTAGTTTCCCTTTGGTTTGACCTTCAAATTGGGGGTCTGGGTGTTTGACAGAAATGATGGCGGTTAACCCCTCACGTGTGTCTTCACCGAGCAGTGATTCATCTTTTTTAAAGATGTTTTGATTTTTCCCATAAGTATTTAAAATACGCGTCAAGGTCATTTTAAACCCTTCTTCGTGCGTCCCCCCTTCAGGGTTGTGAATGTTATTGGTGAAGGGGAAAATGTTTTGCGCAAACGCGTGATTGTATTGCATCGCAATCTCAACAATGATGTTTTCTTGTTCGCCTTCGGCGTAAATGACGTTTTGATGGAGCGACTCTTTATTCGCGTTTAAAAACGTCACATACTCACGAATCCCACCCTCATAGAGGTAGTGCTTATGGTGATGGGGTTGTGTGCGTTCATCAATCAAATCAAACGCAATGCCCTTATTTAAAAACGCCATTTGTTGCACACGCAAACGTAACGTTTCATAATCGAAATCAATGGTCTCTGTGAACGTTTTAATCGAGGGTAAAAAGGTGATGGTGGTCCCTTTTTTTGTGGTTGCCCCACGATCTTCGACCGGACACTGTGTGATGCCGTCGTGGTAGCGTTGATAATAATGCGTGCCATCACGATAAATGTCGACTTCAAACCATTCACTTAAGGCGTTGACCACACTCGCACCAACACCGTGTAATCCCCCGGACACTTTATAGGAGTTGTTGTCAAATTTCCCCCCCGCATGCAGCGTCGTTAAAATGGTTTCAACCGCTGGTAACCCTGTTTTGGGGTGGGTATCCACAGGAATGCCTCGGCCATCGTCTTCAACACGGACAATGTTGCCTGGTAAAAGCGTGACTTTAATCGCACTCGCATAGCCTGCTAAGGCTTCATCAACACCGTTGTCGATGATTTCCCATACTAAATGATGTAACCCTCTTGGGCCGGTGGAACCAATGTACATCCCGGGGCGTTTTTTAACCGCATCTAACCCTTCGAGAATTTGAATGTTACTGGAATCGTATTGCGTCATGGTTGGTCACTCCTTTGGTTGTCTTCGTGGTGTAATGGATGATGCGTTAAGGCTATATGATCAAGCGCTAGCGCTTCTAAATGCGTGGCGGTAATGAAAACCTGTGCGTCTTGATGAAGTTCTTTTAAGAGCGCTTTTTGGCGCGTTTGATCAAGCTCGCTTAGGACATCGTCTAACAATAAAATGGGTGGGGCTTGTTGGTGGCGTTCAAACCATTGGCTCAGCGCCAACTTTAACGCAAGAACTGCGGTGCGTATTTGTCCTTGACTGCCATGGTCCGCTAACGGGCCTGAGGCGGTTGTAAACCGAAGTTCATCGCGGTGGATTCCAAGCTGGGTGGTTTTGAATTGCCAATCGAGTGTGCGTTTTTTTTGATAGGCTCCCAGTGGATCGTCAAGGGGTAAGGACGGTTCATAAGCGAGGTGGACAGGCGCATCTTTTGGGGCTAAAGCGCGGTGAGGTGCTTGCATTAAATCGTTGAGTTCTGAGATAAAGCGCGCCCTCACAATCATGATTTTTTGTGCGTAGTGCGCGAGTTGTTCGGTGATGACGTCTAAGACACCCTCTTTATGGTCTTGGTTCGCCCCTTGTTTTAACCAGTCGTTGCGTTCTTTTAAGAGTCGTTTGTAATGACTGAGATGACTGATGTAACGGCGGTCCCTTTGGGCCAGCTCTAAATCTAAAAACCGACGACGGGTTTTGGGTGACCCTTTGATGATGTCTAAATCTTCAGGCGCAAACAGCACCACGTGTAAGCGGCCCAAATAATCACTCAGTCGTGGATACAACACTTGATTAACCCGCACATCTTTGCCTTTGTCGTGGACATGCACATCAAACCTATGTGTTTGAGGCGGTGAATCAAACGCGCCATAAATTTTAAAATAGGGCGTTTCGTGCCGTTTGATGTGGTGATCTTTATTGGTTTTGTAAGACTTCGTTAACGCTAAAATAAAAAGGCTCTCTAAAAGGGTCGTTTTACCAACACCGTTGGGGCCTGTGATGACGTTAATGCCCGGTTGTGCGTGAAAGGTGTAGCGCGCATATCGACGCACATTTTCAAGCGTCAGTGTGTTCAGTATCATCGGTCAATTGGAGCGTAGTCCCATCGTCTAGGGTCACACGCATGCCTGGATAGAGTTTTCTTCCACGTCGTGTTTCCACGTCGTCATCAACCAAAAATTGGCCCGTTTCTAAGCGCGCTTTAATCTCGCCTCCACCGGAAGCAAGGTTTATGTATTTTAACAATTGGCCCAAGGTGATGTAAGGGGTCGTGATGGAGACCGTCTTCATGAAGAACCTCTTTCTTATATATATTAAATCGTTGTTTATATTATACGCTAAAAGAGGGTTTAAAACAATGAATAACCAATAAAAAAAGACCTCTTTTTCGAGGTCTTTTAAGGGGTTAATCGGTTTTCACTGGTAAGATGAGTTGAAGCATCTCAGGATCGAACTCACCGGTGAGAATAAAGGGTCTAATTTCACCCGTAAAGGAGACGGTGACTTCAGAGGAGTTGAACGCTTTGAGCGCTTCGATTAAATATTTGGAGCTGAAGGCGATTTTTAATGGTTTCCCTACCACTTCAGCGGTGGGGTAGACTTCTTCAAGCACGCGGCCAATTTCAGGGGAATTAGACGAAATTTCAACCACATCGTCTTCACGTACGTTCAGTTTGACGATGGCGTTTTGACCGTCACGGTAAGAAAGTAAGCTGGCACGGTCGATGGCGGTTTGAAGTTGTTCTTTATTAAAAACGATGGTGGTGCCAAATTCTTTTGGAATCAGTTTGGCGGTTTCAGGGTAATTGCCTTCGAGGAGGCGTGATCTAAACAAGATGTTTTGGTATTTGAATAGCACGCTGTTTTGATTGAAGTGTAGTTCGATATCGGCTTGATTGTTTTCTAACACACGCAACAATTCTTCAAGTGATTTTGAAGGCACAATGACGTTCATCGCGGTGTAATTTTGCTTGAGTTCAATGGTCTTTTGGCTGAGGCGATAGGAGTCTGTGGCCACGCCTTTTAAGGTGTTGCCTTCGAGTTTTAAGTTGACCCCGGTTAAAATCGGCCGATTTTCAATGGTCGAGGCCGCAAACGCGGTTTGCCGTACCATGGTTTTAAAGGTACGTACGTTAATGTTGATGAAATCCTCTTGTTCTTTAAACTGCAACGCTGGGTAATCATCTAAATCAAAAAGATTTAAGGTGATGTCCGAACGATCTGCTTCAATACGTAAAAGATTATTGTCAACGACACTCAAAGTGACCGTTGGGCTTTCAAGCTTACGAACAATTTCAACTAAATATTTACCAGGCACTAACACTGAACCGGTGGTGTCTACTTGGATCGACGGGTCATCCATTGTGACGTGGATGGAAATATCGCCGTTACTGGTGGTGATCGCAATGGTGTCTTCGGACGCATCAATCTTAATCCCGGTGAGCGCAGGGTTAGGCGTTTTTGTTGAGAGTGCCTTTTGGGCAATAATCAAATGGTAGAGTAAAGAATCTTTGCTGATTTCAAAACGCATGTCAGTCACCTCATTATTATTCTGTTTTTGTAGTTATTGTTGTTGTAGGGTGTGGAAATGGGGAAAACAGGTAAATTATCTCTCATAATTATATCACAAATGGCTTTATTTAGAGCAATAAATCACTCTTTTTCTCCACATTTTATAATGAGCTTTTCCACATCAACTTTGATGTTGGTGTCTAGGTTTATTTCGTTGGCGATTTTTTCCACCGAATGCATGACCGTCGAGTGGTCACGGTTGGAAAAGTATTGGCCAATGCGCTTGTAAGGTAAATCGTAAAGATGCTTGGTCAAATACATCGCGACTTGTCTTGGGTAAAGGTAATTACGCGTTCTTTTTTTGCTGATGAGATCACTGACAGAAATCCGAAAATAAGCGGCGGTCGCACTGAGGACATTTTGGACGCGGTCTTTCATGTAATCGCGGGCGTTGGCTTTGGGTCTTATCAGGTTTTCTAACGCGAGTTCGGCGTTTTTAATGGTGAAATCATAATTGAACGCGGTACAATAGAAGAGGACCCTTTTTAACGCCCCTTCGAGTTCGCGGATGTTGTTGTCAAAGACGCTGGCAATGTATTCGATGACTTTTTTAGGAATGAGGTCTTTTTCCGCGGTTTCAGCGTTGAGTTTTTTCTCTAAAATTTTAATGCGGTGTTCTAGGTCTGGGCGGTTGATGTCGACGGTCACACCCCAAGCGAAGCGGCTGGTTAAGCGACTCATGATGTCTTTTAAGTCGCTGGCTTTACGGTCTGAGGTGATGACAATTTGTTTTTGTTGATGGTAGAGTTGTTCAAAAAGTTTAAAAAATTCTTCTTGCGATTTTTCTTTTTTAGCTAAAAATTGAATGTCATCGACAAGTAACACGTCAATGCCCTCGTAACTTTTGGAGAATTCAGTGTATTTTTTCTTATTCGCATGACGCACATAATCTTCGACAAATTGATCAGCTTTGATGTATAAGACGTTGGTGTTAATGTTGTTTTCTAAGATGTAATTGCCCACCGCTTGCATCAAATGTGTCTTTCCAAGTCCAACATCGCCAAAGATAAAGAGTGGGTTGGCCACAATCCCTGGTTGATCAGCGACTTTTACGGCACTCATATAACCGAGACGATTGGAGAGACCCACAACAAAGTTATTGAAGGTATAAGAAGGGTTTAAGTTGGTTTTATTTTGAGGTTCTTCAAAGGGACCTTCTTCAATTTCTTTGGCGCGACGGGTTTTTTCTTCAACCTCATCGTGCGTTAAAAAACGGAACTCGTGTTTGTCGATGACGTGATGCTCGAGCATCCGGTTTAATTTTTTTAAAAACATCAGTTCGATGCGTTTTTTAACATAATCGTTTTCCACGATCAAATAGATGTAATTATTTTTGACTTCATAAATCGCATCAATAGAGGCGAAAATCTCATCGTAAGTCGACGCTTCAAGTTCGGCTTCGAGTTGTAACTTAATGTCTTGCCAAATATGCGCAGTATCCATCTAGCATGCCCCCTTTTATAGTGACCCTAGTCTAGCACATAACGATGGGGAAAAAAACCTTTTTTTATCCACCAAAAATGTGGAAAACTTCTTGTTGATGAACCTTTTTCCGCTTTTCCACAGACCTACTAAAGGACTAGCTAAAGCGGTTCAAATGGGTTATAGACATTTCCACATTCAACGTTATCCACATTTCCCCTTTTCCACAGTAGGGAATGGGGAAAGGTTGATTTTATGCGGTTTTTGAGTGTGGAAAAAAAGTTTTTGGACAAGCCTTAAAAAGGGTCAAAATTAAGGGCAAATAGAGGTTGAAAAAAGCGTTTAAGCTCTTGCTTGACAGCAGACCATAAAGTGACTATAATTGTGGGGCATGGTTTCTAGACTATGAGGAGGTGCAATCCCAATGAAACGTACATTTCAACCGAACACACGTAAGCGTGCTAAGACGCATGGTTTTCGTGCCCGGATGGCTAGCCCTGGTGGACGTCGTGTTCTCGCGCGTCGTCGTGCTAAAGGAAGAAAACAACTCTCTGCGTAAATTCGTTTTTAAACCCACTTGTAAACACTTGAAAAAACGATCCATTTTTTCAGGTGTTTTTTTATGGAAGAGGTGCGTATGAACCGCTCGTACAGTCTTAAAAAAAACACCGACATTAAAAAAGTGCTTGATCATCGGCGCGTCGTATCGACGAAACATTTTTCGCTTTATAAGCGCGCCAACCCCAACAACGCACATTTTAGGATTGCTTTTAGCGTGCCTAAGAAATTTGGGACGGCTGTGAAACGCAACCAAATGAAGCGTCGTTTACGCATGATCATCACAGAAGCGTCTTTAACAAGCACCGACGATCTGTTTGTGTTGGTCAGACCCCAAGCCAACCACTTAACGTTTACGGCCATTAAAGACGAATTAACCATGCTGCTAAAAAAACATAATCTAACAAAGAGGTGACCCATGCGTTTAAGTAGAAAAGCTCTCATATTAACCATCATGTTAGGTTTCGTGCTGACCTTATCGGCCTGTACTTCTGGCGAAAGCACATTTGATTTACCCATTGGCGCCGATGCAGGTATCGGCTGGGTTCAATGGATTGTCAGTCAACTCGCCTTAGCCATTGCCGCCGTCAGTGAGTTCAGTGGTGGCTACTATGTGGTGGGATTGGTGTTTATTACGTTGTTGATTCGGATTGTGGGTTGGCCCATTTATTCAAAATCAACCGCGATGTCTGCGAACATGCAGTTTGCGCAACCAGAAATCTCGAAACTGCAAGAGAAATACGCTGGTCGTAAAGATGAAGCCAGTCAACGCGCACAACAACAAGAAATGATGGCCATTTATAAAAAGTATAAAATCAACCCGGCCAGTTGTTTGTTACCATTTTTACAAATGCCGATCTTCATTGCGATGTATCAAACGGTTAGACGGATTCCGCTAACCCCGGACTTTGATCATCTAAACTATGATTTCTTATGGTTTAACTTTAAAACCGAACCAACAGGTTCGATTGTTGAAATTTGGCGATTTGGTGAAAACTTTACCTTTTACTTATTAGCCTTAATTGTCGGCGCAACCATGTTTGCTTATCAAAAATACGCGATGCGTAAGCCCGACCATTTAAACAATAAGAAATACACCAAAACGGCCGCTCAAGAACAAAGTGAAAAAACGATGAAATTCATGACCTATTTCTTAACGCTCATGTTAACAACGATTGCCTTTACCAACTTAGGCATTGCCTTTTACTGGATTTTAGGGAATGGATTCCAGTTTTTCCAAACCTACGTGAACCGGAAAAAAACCGCTAAACAATTTGCGGGAACGAAAGGGTGAAGACGTTGAAAAAGCTCCAATTTGAAGTTAAAAGTGAAGCCGAAGCCATGAGTGTGGCGACCCATCATTTCAAGTTAAATCCAAACTACATTAAACTCGACATTGTTGAGAAAAAAGGGATGTTTGGCTTAAAAAAATCGTACGATGTGACCGCTTCAGTGGACGTAGACTTACTCGATTTAGGGTATGGCTTATTACGCCAAATGCTTGAAGATATGGGCATTAAAGCAGACGTCTCAGGCGAAGTCGATACGGAAACACAAACGATAGCGTACACCATCGAATCGCCAGACAATCCTTTATTGATTGGCCGCGGGGGAAAAACACTCGAAGGCATTCAATTTTATTTAAGAAATGTGATTAACCTTTATACGGAAGAACGTACGATGGTCGTTTTGGACATTGGTGGTTACAAAGAAAACCGCCGCCGTCAGTTAGAAATTTTAGCGACCAAAACCGCCAAAGAAGTGGCGCGTACGGGCGTGGCCACCACCCTCAAACCGATGAACGCGTATGAACGCCGAATCGTACACACCAAACTCGCGGATTGGCGGGATGTTTCCACTGTCAGTGAAGGTGAAACACCCAATCGATACCTCGTCATTCGTCCGAAAAAGCGATGAAATGTGTGGTGGGGTTAGGGAACCCTGGAAAACGCTATGCCATGACACGTCATAACGTGGGCTTTATGGTCCTAGAGGCGCTTGCTGTGTCTTTAAAACTCACCTTCAAAACGCAACGTAAGTGGCGGGCAGAGGTGGCCGTTGGGCAAGGCTTTATCTTAGTGAAACCACTCACCTACATGAACGTCTCAGGCGAAGCCATCCAGCAGGTCAAACAGTTTTATAACCTCAACGATGACAACATTCTTGTCATCCATGACGATCTAGCACTCCCCCCTCTAACCTTAAGGTTCCGACCGGGCGGTGGTGCTGGGGGCCACAACGGATTAAAATCAATCATCCAACATTTAGGGCATCAACAGTTCAAACGGGGCCGCATCGGCATCGGGGCTGCGCCCTCCATGATGGCCACCAGCGATTACGTCTTACAGCCCTTTCCCAAGGCTGAACACCCCGCTTTAAAAGACGTGATTGAACGCACTCAAACCGCCATCGAAGTATGGCTTGAGGGCATGAGTTTTGAAAACATGATGACACGCTATAATGAAACCAGTGCGACCCCCCTTCCTTAAGGTGGGTCGCCAAACGTCGTGATAAGATGAAACCTTTACTGAAGACGCTGCTAGCGCAAGCGCCCTTTCAGGCGCTCTTAAAAAGTTTAAACGACGCCCCATCGGTGAGCCTCTCAGGCTGTCCCGATGATTTTTTGTCGTTGCTTGTGGCACATCTGAGTCCCTTGATTGGAAGACCGGTTATCGTCGTTGAAGATTCCCTCACCCACGCCCAGCAACGGTATGACCAATGGGCGCAAAACAGCCAAATTAGACTGTACCCTCACGATGACTTTTTAACCCTGGATATGATGACAGGAAAAGACAGTTTCTTGATTGAACGCATCACCACCCTTCAAGGGCTTATAAGAGGCGAGGTTCATACGGTCTTAACCCATCCGGCAGGGCTCTTAAAATGGGGGTTGCACAAACGCCATGTGGCAGCCTCGATGACGACGCTTCGTGTGGGTGATATCAAGCCCATCGAAGCCTTTTTAGCGCAGCTTGTTGACCTCGGTTATGAACCGGTGCACGCGGTTGAAAAACCCGGGGAGTTTGCGCACCGTGGCAGCATCGTCGACATCTATCAAGTTCAGTATGACCACCCGGTACGGTGTGATTTTTTTGACGATGAGTTAGACGCCCTACGCGTCTTTGATGTACAAACACAACGTTCGATTAAAGCACTAAAGACGCTTACGCTCTTGCCCAATCAAGCCTTAGCACTGCCTTTAAGCACGCGTCAAACGATGGTGGAAGCCATCAGAAAAACCGTTTATCAAAAAAACTCAGATCAAGCCGTCACCGCCCGCATGGAAGAGGGCATCAGCCGCTTTTTAGAAGGGCAAGCCGATGAAACGTTTGTGAGGCACTTATCCCTCATTGGTGAGGTCTCTAGTTTACCTGATTATTTGGAACAGCCTTTAATCGTGTGGATCAATACGCCGCGGATTGACGCTGGGGTGGATCGCTTTAATAAAGAGATTAAACAATGGCGCCAACACCAAGGCGCTTTTGGCAAACTGCCGTTTTCTTTTTATGATGACACGTGGCTTAAAAACCCTAAACCAGGCCTTCGTTTAAATCCGTTTGACGATCAAGAAGCCGGTGTGAATCATCGTTGGCGGATGAAAGAGACGTTGCCTTATGAGCACAATGTCTTTGCGCTCATCAACGATTTAAAAAAGCTTCGCGATAAGCAAACGGTGGTGTTGTTATTAGAAAACGAAGCCCGCCGTAAAAAGGTGTCAGAGTGGTTGGAAGAGCACGCCTTAAGTTACATGTATGTGGGGGAAGAACAAAGCTTGATCCCTAACACCATCAACCTGTTAATTAGTGACGCCTTTGTGGCCTTTGAATGGTTGGACGCACGCCTGCATGTCCTCAGTGAAAACGAACTTTTTAAACGTCGCAAAAAGAAAAAAGGTCGCTATCAAAGCGTCTTTAAAGACGCGCGTAAAATCGACCACGCCAAAGCGTTAGAACGTGGCGATTACATTGTCCATCAAGACCACGGCATCGGCCGTTTTATGGGGCTTGAAACGATGCAGCTTAAAGACACCCAAAACGATTATATGGTGATCGCCTATCAAGGCGATGATAAACTTTATATTCCTGTTGAGAACGTTCATCTCATTCAAAAATACACCGCTTTAGAAGGGATGGTCCCTAAAATCCATCGTCTCGGTGGAAACGACTGGGCCAAAACAAAAGCGCGGGCACGTAAACAAGCCAAAGATGTGGCGGAAAAACTCTTGAAACATTACGCCGCACGCGCGCAAGCGACAGGCTTTGCGTTTTCTGAAGACACCTCCTTAATGCATGAGTTTGAAGCGGATTTCCCCTATCTTGAAACACCCGATCAAAACGTCGCCATCGCGGAAGTAAAAGCCGACATGGAGTTAGCGAAGCCGATGGACCGTTTAATTTGTGGGGATGTCGGTTACGGTAAAACCGAAATTGCTTTACGCGCGGCCTTTAAAGCCGTGCTCGACAACAAACAAGTGGCCTACTTAGCACCGACGACGCTTTTAACTCGGCAACATTACTACACATTTCGTGATCGTTTAGCCAAACACGGCATCAAAGTGATGCTGGTGAATCGCTTTGTGGAGCCAAAAAAACAAAAACTTGCGTTGGAAGGCTTGCGCACGGGTGCCGTCGATGTGATCATCGGGACACACCGCTTATTATCAAACGATGTGGTGTTTAAAGACCTTGGGTTATTGGTCGTCGATGAGGAACAACGCTTTGGCGTTGAACACAAAGAAAAGATTCAAGCCATGCGGGCCCATGTGGATGTCATCACCCTTACCGCCACCCCCATTCCAAGAACCCTTCAAATGGCCTTAAGTGGCGTCAAATCGATGAGTTTACTCAACACCCCTCCCGCCAACCGACATCCCATCCAAACGTATGTTTTAAAACGCGACGATGACATCATTAAAGATGCGATTGAACGGGAAATTAGTCGTGGCGGTCAAGTCTTTTATCTGTATAATAGAGTCGAAGACATTGATGCGATTGAAGATCATCTTTTAGCGCTGGTGCCAAGCGCGCGCATCATTACAGCGCACGGAAAAATGGACCGACGCAGTTTAGAAAACACGATCAAAGCGTTTTTAGATCAACGTTACGATGTCTTAATTTCCACCACCATCATTGAAACGGGCATCGACATACCGAACGCGAACACTCTGATCATTCATGACGCCGATCAACTCGGCCTCGCCCAGCTCTATCAAATCCGAGGACGCGTCGGTCGATCGGACCGGATTGCGTATAGTTATATGATGTATGATGGCAGAAAAATCCTCACCCCTGAAGCCACCAAACGTCTTCAAAGCATCCGTGATTTCACTGAACTTGGCAGTGGCTATAAGATTGCGTCTCGCGATTTAGCGATTCGTGGCGCTGGCGACATCTTAGGAACAGAACAATCGGGCTTTATTCAAACGGTTGGGATGGAGGTCTTCTTAGAGATGGTGAAAGAAGAACTTGAATTTTTACACGACACGACGCCTAAAAAGGAAGCACCAAGTCTACAAAGTCTTGCGAAGCTTAAAGTCTCTAAACACATTCCTGAAAGCTATGTCCGTGACGCAGACGAAAAGATTCGTCTCCATAAAGAGATCAGTCAACTGACTTCTAGTGAAGGGGCTCGACAATTGTTTTTAGAACTGGAAGACCGTTATGGGCGGCCCCCGCAAACGCTTAAAACGTATGTGTGGAACAAAGTTTACGAACATCTCGCGGCTCAATATGGGGTCGAGCATTTAAGACAAACCGAGACCTTAACCACCGCCACCTTTAGTGTAGAGGGCTCAAGCCGCTTAGCTGGGGATAAACTCTTTGATGCGGCGCATCAGCTGCATCCAGAGATTAAACTCACTTACAAACAACAGAAAATCCGTCTCACCTTGCCCCATCATAAACTCCCCATCACCCTGCACGAAGCGCTTGTAACACTACTTGAATCTTTGGAATAAAAAGGAGAAATTATGCCAACACTTGCGATTATTGGCGCCCAATGGGGCGACGAAGGAAAAGGGAAAATCACCGACGCTTTAACCGCAAAAGCGGATGTGGTTGTACGCTTTCAAGGCGGAAACAACGCCGGTCACACCATTCAGTTTGGGCAAAAGAAATACGCCTTCCACCTCTTACCTTCAGGGTCATTACACCCTGAAAAAGTCAATGTCTTAGCCAACGGGATGGTCATTGACCCACTCGCATTACTGAGTGAGTTTCGCCTGCTCGATCGCGAAGCCATCTCAACGAAAAACATCCTAGTCTCCAACCGAGCACACGTCGTGATGCCCTTTCACCGTGATTTGGATGCGTTTGAAGAACATCAAAAACTCAATCGCATTGGGACCACGCTCAAAGGCATTGGTCCGACGTATCAAGACAAGATAGGTCGCCGGGGACTACGCATGGTTGATTTTTTAAACGATGGGCGGTTCCGCCGCTATTTAAAAGAGACCTTGCCTTATGTCCATCGTGTGTTAGGGGACTATTTAGCAAAACCTTACAACGAAAATGAACTCTTTGAACGTATGAGTGGCGCAAGACAACGTCTGGCGCAACACATAGCCGATACGTCTTTATTTTTAAATCAGGCCCTTGAAGAGGGGAAAAAAATTCTCTTTGAAGGGGCACAAGGCACCATGTTATGTCTTGATCATGGGACCTATCCCTATGTGACGAGTTCTTCTCCCACCGCGGCGTCTATTCCTTTAGGCGTGGGCATGGCACCTAAACACATCAACCGTGTGTTAGCGATCACGAAAGCGTATAGCACACGGGTTGGGGAAGGGCCGATGGTGTCACAAATTGAGGGACCTTTAGAAGCTCATATTAGAGACGTTGGGCATGAATTTGGCACCACCACGGGCCGTGCTCGCCGGATTGGCTACTTTGATGCGGTCGCTTTGAGACACGCCCATCGTATCAATGGCTTTTCCCATTTAGCGATCACCTTATTGGATGTGTTAACCGGCATTCACCCGTTAAAAATTGTCGTAGGTTACCGCCATCAAGGCGAACTGTTAGACGCTTTCCCAGCCTCAACGGACGTTTTAGAAGCCTGTGAGATGGTGACGATTGAACTGCCTGGGTTCGATGAGGACATTTCGAAAGTCACCACCTATGAAGCACTCCCTGAAAACGCGAAAGCGTATGTTGAAAAAATCTCAGCGCTGTCGAACATTCCTTTAGGCATCGTTTCAGTCGGTCCAGACCGTGCTCAAACGCTTTATCTTGAGGATAATTTATTTGAAGGTTAAAAAACATGGCATCAGACTCAGCGTCTGAATGCCATGTTTTTGTTTTCACCTATAAGCGATGGACAAAAGGAACATAAGCTCGATATAATGAAGAAAAAGGGGGCAGGGCAATGAAACTTTACCATCAAGTGTTTGTCGTCACCGGCGGAGGCAATGGCATCGGCCGTGAAGTGGTGTTGAATTTACTTCAAAAAGGGGCGAAGGTTGCGGCGGTGGATCTCAGTGAAAAAGGCTTAAAAGAAACACAAAAATTGGCTGAAGGTCATCAAGCCAACCTTTCTTTACATCCCGCCGACATCAGCGACTTAAAGCAGGTTGAAAGCTTAGTAGACGCGGTGATGAACGCACATGGAGCGGTCGATGGATTGATCAATGTCGCAGGCATCATTCAACCGTTTATTCCCGTAAATGAGTTGAGCTATGAGAAAGTGAAGCAAGTGATGGATGTGAATTTTTATGGCACGCTTTATATGGTTAAAACATTTTTACCGGAACTCTTAAAGCGACCCGAAGCACACATCACCAACATCTCAAGCATGGGGGGCTTTGTGCCTGTGCCCGGGCAGTCCATTTATGGCGCTTCTAAAGCCGCGGTTAAGTTGATGACTGAGGGGCTTCATTCAGAGCTTAAAGACACCAATGTCGGCGTCACGATTGTCTTTCCTGGCGGCGTTCAAACCGACATTATGAAAAATTCAGGAGCGGAATTTTCACGCAAGGATGGGGCCGCCGCAAACGCTAAAATGAAACTTTTAACGGCGGTGGAAGCGGCTGAAATCATCGTTGAAGGGACCAAGAAGAAGAAGTACCGCGTTTTAGCAGGTAAAGACGCTAAATTCTTAGATTTTTACAGTCGTCTTTCGCCCAAAAAAGCGGCGAAAGTGATTGCGGATAAACTCAGTATGTAACCATCAAAAAAGAGGCTCTAAGTGGGCCTCTTTTTAGTTAGGGCGATAAAAAACTCAGACATCGTCTGAGTTTAGGTGATAATATCAAAAGCGCTTTGAATCAAAATGCTGGTTAAAAGTGTCAGCCGAATGAAATAAAAATACACGAGGCCGCCCACAAAATAATGTAAGAATAAGGTCAAATCGCGTTCGCCGAGTTTACTGGCCAAGTATTTTTGGAAAAAGTAAACGAAGAACCCAAAGCCACCAAGAAACATCGCGATTTCAAAAATGACAAAGACGAGTTCCAACGCCCCATCAAAACGAAAACCAGAAGCGATGTAAGGTAAAATCACACTGATGGTGGGGATGAAGGTGTATAAAAAAAGCAAAGGGAATAAAAGTGGAGGCACTTTTTCGGGTGTCGCTCGAACAATGAGTAAGCGGCCAAAGAAGACGACGATCGCTGGAAAAAGAAAAAAGGTAATGAAAAACATGGCCTGAGCAAACACGAAGAAGGCGCCTTCAGCGTTTTGAATGGTAAATAAGACACCAATTAAAGCGAGGACGCTTAAAACAATGGTCAACGGTTCAGCGTATTTTAGTAAAGTTTCTTTGGTCATAACGTCCTCCTTTCAATGATATAGTGTCATTATAGCATGTTTTAAACAAAAATCTCTGTCAAAATATCAGCCTTTTTTTGCGGTGCTAAAGGTTTTCTTACAATAATCTAACGCCGCTTTATAAGACCCAAACCCCTCACCCATAAAGCGTGCCGCACACACGGAGGTTAAGACGCTTTTTTGGCGCCAAAGCTCTTCGCGTTTAGATAAATCACTCAGGTGAACTTCAATCACCGGCACATTGATGGCTTCAATCGCGTCATGGAGCGCGTAAGCATAATGGGTGTACGCTCCCGCGTTTAAAAGCACCCCATCATAATCGCGGGCGTGCGCTTCATGTAGCGACTCAATGAGATCGCCTTCATACTGGCTTTGACGCACGGTTAACTCAAGGTCTAACGACGCGGCTTCTTGAAGTAGAAAATCGACTAATTCTTGATAGCTTTGACGACCATAAACGGCCGGATTACGAACGCCTAACAAGTTTAAATTAGGGCCGTTTAGAATCATAATACGCATGTGTCACACGCTCCCATTCTATGAGGGTCTCTTGGGGCTCTTCTTGACGTTTTATGATCACATCTGCGACCGCTTGATAGCGTGGCCAACGATCTTTCTTTAAGACGTCATACGCCCCTTTATTTGAGGACAAAGGACGGGAGGTTAAATACGATGTTGGCGGCGGCGCTTGAAGCCACATCAGCACCCCATTACGTTTGAGTAAGGGGACGTTTTCTGGATTTAAAATCGCGCCACCACCGGTCGCAATCACAACCCCTTGGAGATGGGCTAAATCACGAATTAAAGCCGTTTCCGCTTCTCTAAAAGCCGCTTCCCCAAACGTTTCAAAAATCTTAGGGATAGGCAGTTTAAAGTGTTCAACCAATAAGTCATCTAAATCATATAGAGGCCGATTGAGTGTTTTTGCGACCGCTTTAGCTAAGGTGGATTTTCCACTGTAGGGCATGCCGATGAGGACGATGTTTTCGGTGTGTTTTAAAACTTTTTGATAGAGCGTTTGAAGGCTGATGTGTTCAAAGGAACGGCCCAACATTTTTTCAGCCCCTAATAAGGCTTGCCTGACTAACATCGAAAGCCCTGTCGTGGTTTTAAGTTGACGCGCTTGAGCGTCTAAAATTAAGGGTGTTCGTAACGGCGCATTCACCACATCGATGACCCAAAGCAGTTGGGGGAACTTCGCTAAGTTTAAAGGCAAACGCTCATCGTGTTTGACCATGCCAACAGGGGTGGTGTTGATGAGGATGTGAATGTCTTTAGGAAGATCATCTAGCGCGTGTTCGTGTCTGCCTGGGTTACGCGCATACACGCTCACGTGATTAAAACCGAGAAAGGCAAGCGCATAACGCGCGCTTTTCATCGTGGCACCGTTGCCGATGATGGCTACGTTGCGATCCCGGAGATTAAATCCATGTGTTTGTAGGATTTGCGCGAGGGCTAAGGCATCGGTGTTGTAGCCTTTAACATACCCGCCTTTTCTGACGATGGTGTTGACGACGCCTGTTTTTTCTGCGGCCTCGTCAAACAAATCACACACCGTAAAGGCTTCGTGTTTATAGGGGTAGGTGACGTTGAGGCCTTGCAAGGAAGGGTGTTTAAGGGCGTCCGTTAAACGGACGTTTTCAAAGAGTTGATAAGGGACTTCATGCAGTTGTTTGTGAATGAACGGAGAATGTGAATGTTTAATTGGGCGACCAATCAAGCCAATCATAGGGACCGTCCTTTCTGAAGCTTTTTCGCTTCTATAAAGATCGATTGGTAGACGTTACGAAGTTCTTTTGCGTGGGGAAAAGCTTCGGTTTTTTGTAAAATCAGCGCCTCTCGTTTAAGGTCTGTTAGAGGGACATTTTGTTCTTTTTTTGCCTGGGCAACCTCGCCCATAAGAGCGAAGCGCTCATCAAGGAGGCGCATCAGTTGATCGTCGAGCTGATTGAGACGCTCGCGGATGCTTGTCAAGTCAGCCAGTGAAATCCCTCCTTTCGAATAAGCAGTTCTAAGACGGCGTAATAACTTAAGGCATTGACCACCCATAACGCTCGTGGCACAATGCAAGGATCGTAAGACCCTTTGAGTTTGCTGATGGTGTTGGTTTTTTGTCTGAGGTTAATCGAAGGAAGCAGCTTTTTAATGGACGCAGACGCTTTAATGACCGTTTCAAAATGAATCGGTGTCCCTTGGCTTAACCCCCCAATCACCCCACCATTATGATGGGTTTCATACGTGACGGAGTCCTCTTTATAAAGCGGGGTATCGGTTTGTTCACTGCCTTTGGTTTGGGCGAGCGCTAAGCCCGAACCAAAGAGAATGCCTTTCACACCTGGGATGGCAAACATTAAATGCGATAACAAACTTTCTACGCTATCAAAGAAAGGTTCACCCACGCCCACCTCACTCAGTTCAATGGCGGTTTCAATCACCCCACCCACGGAATCCCCCTCTTGATAGATGTCTTCAATGTGCGCTTTAAAGGCGTGTTCATGGTCTTTATTTTGTACAGGGAAATCGCTTTGCTGTAGGCTTTCAAAGAGCGCATCGTTTAAGTTATTTAAATCGAACCCTGTGGTTTTCAAATGATGAATTTGTTTCACTTGGGAGAAGACGCGCACCTTTTTATGGAGGAGTAATTGGCGCGCAATGTCCCCTAAAATGATCAACGGGGCGGTTAAGCGTCCTGAATAGTGGCCCCCGCCACGGTAATCAAAAGCCCCTTGTGTTTTGATATAGGCAGGGTAATCCGCATGACCTGGACGAATCTCATTAGGGGTGTAGCTTTTTGAATCATGGTCTTGATTCAACACATATAGTGTGAGCGGTGCGCCCGTGGTTTTGCCTTCAAACAGTCCGCTAGCCACATGAAGCTCATCGTCTTCATGACGTGCTTTTTGCCAGGGATAGTGTGGGTTACGTTGTTTGAGTGCGGCTTGTATGGCGTAAAGATCTAACGCCACATTTGCGGGCATTTGATGAATCGTAATGCCGACGGATGGGCCGTGACTTTCACCCCACAAACTCACTTTAAGTTGTTCACCAAAGGTACTCATACATAATCCTCCGGAATGATTTGGGCAAGGTTGGTTAAGTCGATGGTCTTCAAGACACCCTCTCCAATCGCTTTTAAACGCACATACGTGAGGGTCTTACCATGCCGCTTTTTATCGCCTAAAATAAGAGGGACTAAGGCGTCTTTTTCATAGGAAATAGGCCTAAACGCATCGTACTGTTCAAGCAGCGCACGCACGCGCGGTCCGAAAGGTTGATCTTGCGTCATCAACACCATCCCAGCGCCCACACATTGGCCGTGTGGGTAGTGATAGTGATGAACACTTTCTAAGGCATGACCGATCGTATGACCAAAATTGAGCAGTTGTCTTTGACCTTGGTCGGTGACGTCTTTAGAGGCACAAGCGATCTTAAGGGCGATCGCTCGTTCAATGATGGTTTCAATGTTCAGCGTGTTTTGTTCTAAAGCGTCCACAAAGGTCGCATCAAAAAGCAGCGCAACTTTGATGATTTCACTCATGCCTTCGCCCATCAGTGAGGGATTTAAGGTCTTTAAAAAGGTTGGGTCAACAACGATGGTTTTCGCAGGATAAAAGGTACCGATTCGGTTTTTAAACTGAGTGTTCAGCGCCGTTTTACCCCCGACGGCCGCATCTACCATCCCCAGCAGTGTCGTAGGGACTAAGACCAGTGGAAGCCCTCTTAAATAAGTGCTGGCTAAAAACGCGACCGCATCACAAAGAGCGCCGCCTCCAAGCGCCACAATCGTGGTTGAACGGGCCGGTTTTAAATGATCTAAAAAGGTGATCATTTCTTCATAGACGAGCAAAGACTTACTAGGTTCTCTTGGGGGTAAGCCGAAGCGTTTAGAGGGGTCAATCGCCTCGATGAGATCATCAATATAGTCGTTGGGTAAGGTTTGATCATAAAACCAGATGGCATCGTCTTTATAACGTGTTAAAGCGTGCGCAAAAAGACCCGCTTCAATCGAAACGTCACTGATCATGGTGTGGGTTGAATGAAAGTGTAAGTTAGGCACAAAGTCACATCCTTTGTCTTGTTCACTTTCATTATACAACAGACCCACCAATTTCCTTACGAAGGTGGATAAAAAAGGTGCCTTATGACACAATGAAAGCGTTTGCTAAATGGTCTTGAATTTGTCGCGGGGCTATGTCATAATAACGGTGGACAAATAAGGAGGTTCACATGGAAAATGTAGATTTAAAAATAGCACAAAGCGCCACCATGAAACCCATCAGCGCCATTGCTCAAAAATTGGGCTTAGGCGACGATGACATTGAGTTATATGGAAAATACAAAGCCAAAATTGACTTAAAGATGCAAGAAAAACTCAAAGACCGCCCCGATGGCAGAGTCATTTTAGTGACCGCCATCAACCCCACCCCCGCTGGGGAAGGGAAGTCCACCACCACGGTGGGCTTAGGTCAAGCGTTTAATCAACTGGGAGAAGATGCGATCATCGCCTTAAGAGAACCCTCGTTTGGCCCTGTGATGGGTGTCAAAGGAGGCGCCGCAGGCGGCGGGTACGCACAAGTGGTTCCCATGGAAGATTTAAACCTTCACTTTACCGGCGATCTTCATGCGATTACGACCGCGAATAATGCGGTCAGTGCCTTACTCGATAACCACATCCATCAAGGCAACGAACTCAACATTGACCCACGCCGCATCACTTGGAAGCGCGCGCTTGACATGAACGACCGTGCGTTACGCGACGTGGTCATTGGATTGGGCGGGATAGGCAACTCGTTGCCTAGACAAGACGGCTTTAACATCACCGTAGCGAGTGAAGTCATGGCGGTGTTATGTTTAGCCAAAGATTTAGCCGATTTAAAAATACGCTTAAAACGTATGGTCATTGGTTATACGTATGACCGTAAACCGGTGACGGTGGGCGATTTAAAAGCCGAAGGGGCGTTAACGCTGATTTTAAAAGATGCGATTAAACCGAACTTAGTACAAACTTTAGAAAACACCCCAGCACTCGTGCACGGTGGCCCTTTTGCGAACATTGCGCACGGCTGTAACTCGATTATTGCGACCAACATGGCACGAAAAATGGCCAAATACGTGATTACTGAAGCTGGTTTTGGGGCCGATTTAGGCGCGGAGAAGTTTTTGAACATCAAAACACAACAAGCAGGCTTTACCCCCAGCGCGGTGGTTATTGTCGCGACCGTTCGGGCGTTAAAAATGCATGGGGGTCTCAAAAAAGATGAGCTTAAAAAAGAAAATGTAGAGGCGTTAACGAAAGGCTTAGATAACTTAGCCAAACACATTGAAACGGTGCAAGCCTTTCACTTACCGTACGTCGTCGCGATCAACCACTTTATTCATGATACTGTCGCCGAAGTCGAAGCGCTTGAGGCTTACTTACAAAAACACAACCACCCTTACGGCGTATCCAAAGTGTGGGAACACGGTGGAAAAGGTGGGGTTGAGGTCGCGAAAAAAGTCATCGAAGTGATTGAGCAAAACACACAAACCTTTAAACCACTTTACACGGCTGACCAATCGCTAGAAGAGAAGATTGAAACGATTGCTAAAACGGTGTATGGTGCGAAAGAAGTCAGTTTCTCAAAACCAGCCCTCAACCAACTCAGACAGTACAAACGCTTAGGTTGGGATAGCTTACAAGTGTGCATGGCAAAAACTCAAATGTCGCTGTCAGACGATCCAAAACTTTATGGGCGACCCAAAGATTTTACGATCACGATTCGTGAGTTAAGACCTTCGATTGGGGCGGGATTCATTGTCGCCTTAACCGGTGAGATGATGACGATGCCAGGCTTACCAAAAGAACCTGCGGCTATGCAGATGGACATCGATGACAAGGGTCAAGCCAAAGGATTATTTTAAAAGGGTGCGCTGCACCCTTTTTTCCCTATCTGGAATAAAGTTTGGTATACTTAACTGAAGGAGTGATAATGTGTCACTAATTGAACAATTTCATGCACGTCAAAAAAAGATGCGTGCGTACAGTTATGCTTTACAAATCATGGGTTGGGACTCGAACACGGAAGCCCCTAAAGAAGCCTTTCCCTTTCGTGCGGAAATGCAGTCGATACTCAGTGGAGAGTCGTTTAAACTAGCAACGGATAAAGACTATTTAACGCTACTTGAAACACTGTTAGAACAAAAAGAGTCACTGGATGAACTCGACTATAAACAAGTGAAAAAAGCGCATAAAGACTTACTGAAAATTTTGAAAATTCCTAGTGATGATTTCATGGCGTATCAAAAACACCTCGCCTTGTCACAACGCACATGGGAAGAAGCGAAAGCCAACAACGATTATGACGCGTTTAAACCCGCGCTAGCCAAAACGATTGAAATGCAGAAAAAGTTCGTTGGGTACCGGGTGAAAGACGAAGAACCTTACAATGTCTTGCTCGATGATTTTGAAGAAGGCATGACAATGGAAACATACGACGCGTTCTTTAAGGCGATCAAAGAAGAGCTTGTGCCCTTTGTGAAGACCATCATTGAGACGAAAAAAACCAAGCCCGCCTTCATTGATAAACATTATCCAAAAGCGGGTCAAAAAGCGTTTGTAGACTACTTAAACGAGGTCTTCGAATACGACTTAAATCGGGGTGTCCTCAAAGAAAGTGTCCACCCATTTACATGGAACACGCACACCAAAGACGTCCGTTATACGGTGCGATATTTAGAAGATTTTGTCTTTTCAAGCATCTTCGCCGCGGTCCATGAACTGGGCCATGCGCTTTATGAAATGCAAGTGGACGAATCGCTCGATGGCACGAACTTGAAAAATGGTGCGTCGATGGGCATCCACGAATCACAGTCGCGTTTTTATGAGAACGTGATCGGCCGTTCTAAAGCGTTTTGGAAATGTCACTATGCTAAGCTACAAAGCCTTTTCCCAGAGAATTTAAACGACGTTTCCTTAGATGAATTTGTCTTAGGCATCAACTGGGTGGAGTCTTCCTTTATCCGCGTTGAAGCCGATGAATTGACCTATCCTTTGCACATCTTGATCCGCTATGAAATGGAACGTGCGATCTTTAATGAAGGCGTGGATTTAGAGACATTGCCTACGCTTTGGAATCAGAAAGTGAAACATTATTTAGGGCTTGATGTTGAACACGACAGCGATGGCTTATTGCAAGATGTGCATTGGTCGTTTGGGGCCTTTGGCTATTTCCCAACGTACGCCTTAGGCAGCGCGTATGCGGCGCAAATTTATGACACCATGCGTGAAGCTTTAGACCTTGATGCTTTGTGTGAACATAACCAAATGGGGGAAGTCAATCGCTGGTTAAAAGAACAGATTCACCAGTATGGTTCGACTAAAACGCCTGAAGAAATCATCTTAGACGTCTGTGGAGAACCGTTTGATGTCGCCTATTACATTCGTTATTTAAAAGAAAAATATACCGCCCTCTATCTTACTTAAAGGAGACGATATGACAACCATTATTGATGGCAAAGCGTTAGCCAAATCGATTCGTGAAGACGTAAAGAAAGAAGTTTTAAACTTGACTGAAAAGACCGGGGTGAGCCCACATTTAGTGGTCATCCTCATTGGCGATGACCCGGCCAGTCATTCGTATGTCAAAGCCAAAGAGAAAGCCTGTAAAAACGCAGGCATTCGTAGCACCAAACTCTTAAGAGAACCCAACATTTCACAGTCTCAACTGCTCGATCTCATTGGCACCCTCAACCGTGACGACGACGTGCATGGCATTTTAGTCCAGCTCCCCTTACCCAAGCACATTGATGAAAACCAAGTGTTGTTGACGATTAAAAAAGAAAAAGACGTCGATGGCTTTCATCCTTTAAACATTGCGGCCCTACACATGAATGAAGACGGCATCTTGCCGGCCACACCCAAAGGCATCCTCACGATGCTTAAAAGCACCAACACCCCACTCAAAGGAAAAAAAGCAGTGGTGGTGGGGCGCTCTAACATTGTGGGAAAACCGACCGCTGCTTTACTTTTAAAAGAACATGCGACGGTCACGATTGCACATTCTCGTACCGAAGACTTAAGCTATCACACCCGTGATGCGGACATTTTAGTTGCGGCCGCAGGCCGCGCTAAAATGATCACCGCCGATATGATTAAAGAAGGCGCGGTGGTCATCGATGTTGGCGTGAATCGGATGGATGATCGGTTAGTGGGCGATGTTGATTTTGAGGGACTCTTAGGCAAAGCAGCCTTTTTAACACCGGTTCCTGGTGGCGTTGGACCGATGACCATTGCGAGTCTCCTCGAAAACACGTTAGCGTGCTATAAAAACCTTAAAGGACTCGCCCGTGATTGATCGTTACACACGCCCTTGGGTCAACACACTTTTTTCGGATCAAGCGCGTTTTGAGCGCTATCTTGACGTGGAACTTGCGGTGCTGAAAGCGTACGTTGAAGAGGGTCGTGTCAGTGAAGCCGATTATCAAAAAGTGAAAGCCCATGCGAGGGTTGACCTTGACGACATTCAAGCGCTTGAAGTGACCCTTAAACACGATGTCATTGCGTTTACACGCAGTGTGACGAAAACGTTGGGCGATGAAAAGAAATGGTTCCATTATGGGTTAACCTCAACCGACGTGGTCGATACGGCGTTAGGCTTGGCTTTAAAAACCGCCAATGAGACAATCGAAAGCCAGTGTCTAAAGCTCTTAGATACATTAAAAGCTTTAGCGTTAAAACATAAAGGGGTGCCGATGATGGGCCGTACCCACGGCATTCATGCGGATGTGACGAGTGCGGGATTGAAGTTTGCGCTGTGGCATGACACGATGCAGCGTCATTTTTCGCGGTTTCAAATGGCGCGCCAAGAGGTTGAAGTGGGTAAAATCAGTGGTGCGGTAGGCAGTTATGCGCACAGTGGGATTGCGTTAGAAACCGCGGTGATGACACGCTTAGGTTTGGGTGTGGTACCCATCTCGACGCAAGTCATTAACCGTGATCGTTACGCGCATTATTTACATGTTTTAGCCTTAATGGCGTCTGGGATTGAACAGATGGCGTTAGAGGTGAGACACTATCAACGCACGGAAGTGGCTGAGATGAGTGAAGCGTTCAGTCAAGGTCAAAAAGGTTCCTCTGCGATGCCGCATAAACGCAACCCAATTGCGAGTGAAAACATGACGGGCCTTGCGCGTTTGATGCGAGGGTATGCGGGCGTGGCGTATGAGAACATTGCTTTATGGCATGAACGGGACATTTCGCATTCTTCTGTGGAACGGGTCATCATCCCGGATGCGATTGCGCTCATCGATACGATGTTGGGACGCTATGAAAAGGTCTTGGCGTCGTTGGTTGTGGATGCACAAAAGATGCGAGAAAACATACAGTTAACCCATGGGGTCACGTACGCTCAAAGTGTGATGCATGCGCTCATTGATCAAGGCGTTTCGCGAGAAGAAGCGTACGACCGCATTCAACCCTTAGCGTTTTTAGCATACGAACAAAAAACCCCTTTTTTAGAAGTGTTAAAGACCGATAAATGGGTCACGCGTGTGTTATCCTTAGAACAACTCCATGCGTGTTTTGATCCCAAACAAGCTTTACAGTATGAGGATGCGCTGTTTAAACGATTAGGATTGATAAAATGAACCGAATCATCAAATGGGTCATCTCGATCGGCCTGACTTTGTTCTTAATCATGTTTTTTGCTCAAGTGTTAACGTCAAGATCGTATATGACCCTCTCTAAAGGGTTGTATGCGTCGCACGCTAAGATTACCTATGATCATGTGTTTGTGGCACATCAACTGATCGATTATTTAAACTACCGTCACGACGATTTGACGTTTGGGGCGACCCCGGACGATTCTGAGACGGTGATGCGGGACATTGAGATTCGTCACATGGTCGATGTAAAAGATCTTTACACGATGTTACGACTGGTGGCGCTTGGGGCCTTAGCGGTGGCGCTTGGGGGCTTAGCGCTCTTAAGGCGTCAAGACAAAACGCTTATGTGGCGTACCTTGCGCGACAGTTACCGGCTACCGTTGGTCTTTACAGGTGTGATGGGGGTCATCTTTTTGACCAATTTTAATCGCGCGTTTGTGCTTTTTCATGAGCTGTTTTTTGATAATGACGATTGGATTTTACGCGGCGACGATGTGCTCATTCAACTGTTGCCGCAAAACTTTTGGTTTGTGAGTGCCCTACTCATCTTATTAGGCCTCGCGCTCTCAAATATTCTTTTGGCTTTCATCAGCCATAAACAGCTAAAAAAGCTCGTATGAAAATATTTTCATGAAAAAGATGCAATTAGAGGGTGGACAACCCTCTTTTTATTGTTTAAAATGAACTTAAGGTTAGCATCGTATATGATCAGAAATAAGGTCTGATTGTTTCTACCCCAACACCGTAAATGATGGGACTATGATGCGCGTAGAAAAGGCAAAGCCTTTTTTATGTTTATGGTGCTAGCCAAAACATAAAAGGAGGCTTTTTATATGGAAAAAATCTTAGCTTTTTTCAAAGTTGAGGAGCGGGGTTCAACGCTTAAAACAGAACTGTTA
>LFIK01000127.1_pt1 | contig 50122 bp, 50 predicted proteins | sample 643401 | NCBI WGS metagenome assembly LFIK01 (sample SAMN03777447, study PRJNA286221) | soda lake metagenome | biome: soda lake; feature: Kulunda steppe; material: water; isolation source: sample T5-Br brine of Lake Tanatar-5 | place: Russia: Kulunda steppe | collected 2010-07
CGGTGGACGGTGGACGGTGGACGGTGGACGGTGGACGGTGGACGGTAGAATTTTGACCGTCGACTGTTAGCTGTCAACCGTTAACTGCTAACTGTCTACCGTTGACCGTCTACTGCTATCCGAGGGTGACGTAGGCTATCTTCTTCTTGCCGGCCTGGATGAGGTAACGTCCTGCAGACAGTTTGCAGTCGCCGTCCACTGCTTCCCAGTCTACTTTGACCCGACCGTTTTTGAGCATATCCCGGGCCTGGGCGGCATTGGCTGTGAGATCGGACTTGTTCACCACCGCAGCAATGGGCATGGCGTCCGCGCCCTCCAGGGCAAGCTCCACTTCCGGGGTGTCATCCGGCACCTCGCCTTCGCGGACGATATTGCCGGCACCCTTGTGGGCTGTTTCCGCTGCTTCTTCACCATGAAAGCGGGCGACCAGTTCGCGCGCCAGCAATATCTTGATGTCTCTGGGGTTTGCCCCGCCTTCAACGTCCTGGCGGAACTGTTCGATTTCTGCCATGGGCCGGAAGCTCAACAATTCAAAATAACGCCACATCAGGCTGTCCGGCATGGACACCAGTTTGTTGAACATCACCCCGGGGGCTTCGGTAATGCCTACATAGTTCCCCAGGGACTTGGACATCTTGTTGACCCCGTCCAGCCCTTCCAGCAAAGGCATCATGACCACCACCTGAGGATCCTGCCCCCAGTGACGCTGAAGATCCCGTCCTACCAGCAGGTTGAACTTCTGATCCGTACCACCCAGTTCCACATCGGCCTTCATGGCCACGGAGTCGTAGCCCTGAACCAGGGGATAAAGGAACTCGTGCACCGCGATGGCCTGCTCTTGACGGAAGCGCTTGTCGAAATCATCCCGCTCAAGCATCCGTGCAACCGAATACTGCGCGGCCAATTCGATCATCTGGGCGGACGTCATCTCTGACATCCACTCGCTGTTGAAAACAATCCGGGTTTTTTCCGGGTCCAGTATCTTGAAGACCTGCTCCTGATACGTCCTGGCATTCGCCGCCACCTCTTCCGGCGTCAACGGAGGGCGCGTCGCGCTCTTGCCGGAGGGGTCACCAATCATTCCGGTGAAGTCACCGATCAGAAACATGACCTCGTGACCCAGGTCCTGGAACTGACGCAGCTTGTTGATCAGCACAGTATGCCCCAGATGAAGGTCGGGGGCAGTGGGGTCGAAACCCGCCTTGATACGCAACGGGCGACCGGACGCCAGTTTGTCTTCCAGCTCTTTTTCGACCAGAATTTCTTCCGCGCCACGCCGGATAAGCGCCAGCGACTCTTCTACTAAGGGCATGAACCTTGTGTTCCTTAATTCCGAATTGCGTGTCAGATACTGAAAGACGAACCGCAGCCGCAGGTTGTGGCCGCCGTTGGGTTGTTGATCACAAACCGGGCACCCTGCAAGCCTTCCACATAGTCAACCTGCGATCCCTGCAGGTACTGAAAACTCAAGGCATCCACCAGAAAATCCACACCGTCATGGGTCAGCACGGCGTCATCTTCAGCAGCCTCTTCGTCAAAGGTGAACCCGTATTGAAAACCGGCACACCCCCCTCCGGTTACAAACACACGCAGCTTGAGGTATTCGTTATCCTCTTCCTGCATGAGTTGACGAACCTTGGCGACAGCGTTTTCGGTCACGGCTATTTCTGCGGCGGACATGCGATCACCTCTCTTATTCATAATCTTCGCTGGACGCCCAGGCGTCCGCGCGTCATGTTCATCTCTTTGCTCAGGAACCGGCCTTGGACGACAGCCCGGCACCGGCTTCCTGACGTTGCTGGCCACCCTGTGTATCTGACTGACCCACAGCAGACCCCTAAACACCGGCTGAAGCCGTGGACGGACTGGTGGAAGCATCCTGAGACTTGTCGCCAGACTCGCCCAGACGTGACAGTTTCTTTTTGCCGCCACTCTTTTCTTCCGGTGTATGCAGCAGACGCCCGTTCATTTTCGCTCCCATGACCATTTCCATGGTGGCGTAATACACGTCACCATTCACTTCTGCCTTCTTGGCCAGTTCCACGTGCTCGAACGATACAACATCGCCGGTCACATTACCGTTAATGATCACGTGCGGGGCCCGAATCTCGCCCTTCACAACGCCCTTGTCGCTTACGCGGACAACGGCACCGCTACCGGGCTCAGCCAGAACATTGCCTGTAATCTGACCATCAATATGCAAGCCACCGGTCAGCTTGATATCACCCACCACCTCAGTTTTCGAGGACACCAGGGTGGTATCGAAATTACCTACCTTTTTATCGTTACCAAACATTACTCTTCTCCAAGTTCGTCCCAGTCAAGCTCGACGTCCCGCGTCGCGGCTCGGTTACCAGTGACCTGTGCTACAATTCTGACCTGTTGCGGGGTAAAACCTTCCGGAAAGGTCAATTCACCCCGAATCTCCTGAAAATACCGATAGCGTATTCGTATATCGACTCGATCCACATCCGGTGAGATATCTGACAGAGAGTACACCTCCCGGTCACCATCTTCATTTTCGCCGATAATGTTTACACCCACACTGCCCTCAAGCCAACTGCCATCACTCCCGGCATGAATCATCATCAACAGGTACCGATATGTCTGCGCACCCGTCTGCTGAACCGTAAACTCGTCCACCGTCAGCCCAACACCGTTTTCGTCGGGCGCCATGATGCTGCGATAAAGCCGAACTTCCTGCTGCAGCGCAGCCACCTCATCACGCAAACTCCGATTGGTCTGACGCACTCGCTCCGCTGCCTCACGATCCACCTCTGCCCCACGTTCCAGCACGGTGGCTCGTTGACGCAGTTGACTGACCTCTGACTCTCTCTCCGACAATGCCGATCTCAACTCACTGACTTGTCCGCTGGTCGCACGATCACGCTGAAACCCATCGGTCCGGCCATAGAGAAACGCCCCTACCACCAGGCTGACTATCAGCACGACCGACACGATCCGCGACAGCAGCAATCGCCAGGGACTGTGCGGCACGACGACCAGCTTTTCAATGCGGCTACCGTTGACACGGGCCATAAGCAACTCCTTAATCACCCCCTTCGATGCCTGAAAGCAGGACACCGAGATGGGCATCACACCCGATGCGGAAGCATACAATTCTGTCGCGCATCATACTGCTCTTTGAACACAGCTACCAGCGGCACACGCACTGCTGATTCTCGTCCTTGCGCTTTCCCGCAGGATATTATATCACGGTGCGCTGCACGCTATCATCTGGAGATCGAGTCTATGACAACCTATTTGTTTGTAAAAGCGTTTCACCTCATTGCCATGGTGGCCTGGTACGCCGGGCTGTTCTATCTTCCACGGCTATTCGTCTATCACGCACAGGCGGAAGACGCCATAAGCCGCGAACGATTTGAAATAATGGAAAAAAGGTTGTTCCGGGGCATCATGACTCCCGCCATGGTGGTGACACTGGCACTGGGCATCTGGATGCTGGTACTGCATCCTTTCTGGCTCACTCAGGGCTGGATGCACGCCAAGCTGGCCCTGATCGTTGTTCTTGTGGTGTACCACCATGTCTGCATTGTGCACATGAAACAGTTGGCACGGGGTACCAATCAGCGAAGCCACGTATATTTTCGCTGGTTCAACGAGGTGCCGTTCATCCCCCTGGTTGCCATCGTACTGCTCGCCGTTTTGAAGCCCTTCTGAACGCTCTGACAAGCTGCAGACAAAAAAAACCGACCAACGCCCCGGGGCGTGGTCGGTGAGAGAGACTACCTATCAACTAGACTGCCCTTGCAGACAAGGACTGTGTTGGAGATTACGCGCCTAGCATGCGTCCGGGTAGGTGGGGGCGGGGTGTAATTTTGTGCCGGACAACAGAACTCCACCCTCCGTTCCAGCTTCGCCTCAGGAGTCCGAGTGCAAGGACTCGCCCCGCGCTATGGCCTCTTTCCGGTTGCTGACCCCCAGCTTCTTGTACAGGTTGTTGATATGGGTTTTCACCGTGGAGATGGCAATGAACATGGTGCCTGCAATGTCTTCGTTGCTCAGGCCCGCCAGAATGTGTTTGTAGACCCGCCACTCCTTGCGTGACACCCCTGCAGCCAGAAGCGCGTCAGGAATCTGTTCGCCCCCGGGCTTGTCAGCTGTGTTGCGCTGTCGGTTGAGGGTCAGTAACTGATCCGCGTATTTGGCCACATCCGGCGCAAACACCTCGGTCTTCATCAATCGCTCGACAATGGGCATCAACCACTGGCGCAGGAAAAGCCAACTGGCAACCAGTTGCAGGCTGGCAGCCTCCGGCAGCAACCGGCGGACCTGGCGCATTGCCAGCTCGTGATCTCCGGCGATGTCCGAGACGGCCGCCTTCAGTAGCCCCATGCGTACCGCCTCGACACGAAACCCCATGCTGTCGGCATGCTGAATGGCATTTTTCAGCTTGTACCGTGCGGCACTGTATTCCTCTGTGGCAGCCAGGCCATAAACTTCCGCCCGCAGCAGCATGAAGTCCTTCACACTGCGATAATCGGTCACCTCGGACTTGGCCTTCAGCCAGGTCCGTATCTTCTTGATGTCGCCATTCTGCCACCACCACTGGAGCTGCACTTCCGTGCTGTAGGGCACCAGCACATCAGCGGTGTATTCCTGACTCAGGATCTGCTCGTGCTCGGCGGCCAGTTCCCGGGCCACAGTGGGCTTGCCCTTGAGCATTTCGCATTTGAGCAACCAACCCTGGAGGTGCAACTGCCAGTAATCATCCCAGGTTTCGCACAGGTTCTGGATACGATGAATCAGCTGTTTGGCCTCTCGCAGGTGGTATTCCTCCAGCGCCACTTCAGCCTGGTTGATATAGGCAAAAATCACGTTGAAGCCATGCCGGACACCTTTCTCGGCGGCGTAGTCTACCACCTCTCGGGACAGTTCAGCGGAACGCGCGAAATTGCCGCGGCTTTTCCAGATCACCGCCTGTTGATTGAGCGACCAGAGCACCGCATCATAATTGGACTCCTGGCGACTGAGCAGTTCGCTTTCCTCGTAAATCTCCAGCGCCGACACAATGTCACCCTGCTCAAACAGCACATTGGCCAGAATCAACAAGGCCCCCTGACGGCGAATGCTGTCCTGTTTGTACAGGGACAGGGCGTCGCGTGCATAGGTACTCGCCTGTTCATAGGCCAGAAGGGAAAAGGATGCCTGACTGTTCACCGTCAGCATTTCCGCACGCAGAAAGTCACGCTCTTCGTCAGGCTCCTGATCAATCAGAGGCCTGGCCCGCTCCAGAAAGTCTGCGACCTGCTCGGCATCACCAAAGATCGCCTCCACCCAGCAACGGACAAGCACCAGATTGGCATCGTTCAGAATCTCGTCATCCGGCAATTCGGCCAGACACCGACGCACCAGGTCATAATGCGCCTTGTGAATCAGGTCATTACCATGGCTTTTCAAGATGCCCATCACCTGCTGACGATCCTGGGACTGTATGGCGTGATCCACCGCCCCCACGACATAGCCGAGCTCCAGAAACACCTGACTGGCCCGTCGATGAAGCTCCGACAGTTCAACGCTGTGAGAGACCAGCAACTTGTGCTTGAGAAAGTCCTGCATCAAATGGTGGTAGCGATACCACTCTTTTGGCTCGTTGAATTGCACGAGGAAAAGATGGTGACGCTTCAGGTACTCCAGAATCTCGTGCACATTGACATCCGGACACAGAGCCGACGCCACTTCCAGATTGAACCGCTTGACCACGGCGGTGTTGAGCAGGAACCGCTTGACGTCCTCCGGCAGAGAGGCAAACAATTCCGAATCGAAATAGTCGATGATATTGAGGTTTTTCTGACTCAGACTCTCACCCAGAGACGACAGGGACGGATTGTGCTCCATGCTCATCACAACCAGTTGCAAGCCTACCGCCCAGCCCTCGATCTGCTCCAGCAGACGATGAGTGTCTTCGTCGGACACGTCGACATTGGCGAACTCGTGAAAAAACTCCTTGGCCTCGGTCAGGTCAAAAGCCAGAGCCGTGGAATCCAGCTCCGAGACCAGCCCCTGCAGACGCAGACTCATGATGTTCGCCGGCGGCTCGGAACGGGTAGTCAGTACCAACTTGATGTGCGGGGGCAGATGTTTGACAAAATACCCGATGGCCGCGTGAATCGATTCGTTTTCGATGACGTGAAAATCATCCAGCACGATCATCAGTTCCGATTCGACCTGGTCCAGCTCGAACAACAACTGACTGATCAGCGACCGGATGCTGCCACCGGGCTCGAAGCCTGGTTGGTCCGGCATGTCGGAGTCCAGTTCCATGGCGTGGCTCACCGATGCCATCAAGTAGGCCGCGAACACATCAGGATCATCGTCCTCCGGGTCCAGGGACAACCAGGACAGGGCCGTGCCGCGATGGCGCTCGGCATAAGCGTAATAACCGTAAAGTGCCGCCACAGTTTTGCCAAAACCGGCCGGAGCCTTCAAAATAACCAGCGGTGACTCACAGGCAGTCACAAAGATTTCTTCAACCCGAGAGCGATCCACGGTATTGGCCGGCAGCTTGGGAACGGAAATTTTTGACGGGACTATAAAGTGTTGCGGGACGATATCCCCCATGCAACGGCACCTTTTATTGTATATTGGGTAATCAGCGCAAAGTTTACCATTGATCCAGTACAGGGTTGCAACTGACCCTCGGGTTTACACCCACAGAATTCATCATCAGGCCTATTTCAGGAGTATCTTATGACACAATCCCGCGAACTGTTCGAACAGGCATGCCAGGTCATACCTGGCGGCGTCAACTCACCGGCCCGCGCTTTCAGCAGTGTCGGCGGCACGCCGGTGTTTTTTGACCACGGCGCCGGTTCGCGTCTTTTCGACGTGGAGGGGCGTTCCTACATCGACTACGTGCTCTCCTTTGGGCCGTTGCTGCTGGGCCACGGCGCACAACCCGTGCTGGACGCCATTCGCGAACAACTGGACAAGGCCGTCACCTTCGGCGCGCCTACCGGCCTGGAAGTCCTCATGGCCCAGAAACTGGTGGAACTGGTGCCCTCCATGGACATGGTGCGCATGGTCAATTCCGGCACCGAAGCCACCATGTCTGCCATCCGCCTGGCCCGGGGCTACACCGGACGGGACAAGGTGGTGAAATTCGAAGGCAACTACCACGGCCACGCTGACGGCCTGCTGGTCAAGGCCGGCTCCGGCGCGCTGACACTGGGTGAGCCCACCTCGCCCGGCGTGCCCGCGGACTATGCCAAACACACCATTACTCTCACCTATAACGATGCGCAGTCGGTGAAGGACTGTTTTGCGCAAATGGGTGACGACATCGCCACGGTAATCGTGGAGCCCGTGGCCGGCAACATGAACTGCGTGCCACCGGTGCCGGGCTTTCTGGAGACCCTGCGCGAACAGTGCGATGCCCACGGCACGGTGCTGATTTTCGATGAAGTCATGAGCGGCTTCCGTGCATCCCTGGGCGGCGCTCAGGCGGTATACGGCATCACCCCGGACCTCACCTGCCTGGGCAAGGTTGTGGGGGGCGGCATGCCGGTGGGCGCCTTTGGTGGCAAGCGTGCCATCATGGAACACCTGTCGCCCATCGGCCCCGTCTACCAGGCCGGCACGCTGTCCGGCAACCCCATCGCCATGGCGGCCGGACTGGCCATGCTCAACGAAATCAGCCAACCCGGATTCCACGAAGCCGTTGCCCAACGCACCGAACGCCTGCTGACCGGCATCCGGGAGGCGGCCAAGAGCGCCGGCATCGGCATGACCACCAATCAGGTGGGCAGCATGTTCGGGCTGTTTTTCACGGACAAGGAGACGGTGACCAGTTACAACGACGTGGTCGCCTGCGATGCAGAGCGCTTCAAGCGCTTCTTCCACCTCATGCTGGAACACGGGGTCTATCTGGCACCCTCCAGCTTTGAGGCCGGCTTCATGTCAGCCGCCCATACAGACGCCGACATCGATGAGACCATAGAGGCCGCCCGAAAAGCCTTTGCCAAGCTTTGAGGCACTCGTCGGCACGGGCAAGAGACTTATTTGGCCGCTTTCGGCGGTTATTCGTTGAGCAATTGGCCTGAATCAGTACAATGCCCGTGCCTTTTGAAACAGGAATCCGTTTTTGTGATTGAGAATCTGCGTAATATCGCCATCATCGCCCACGTCGACCATGGCAAAACCACCCTGGTGGACAAACTGCTTCAGCAGTCCGGCACCCTGGGTCGCAAGGACCAGGACGCCGAGCGAGTCATGGACTCCAACGACCAGGAAAAGGAGCGTGGCATCACGATCCTGGCCAAGAACACGGCCATCCGATGGCAGGATTACCGCATCAACATCGTAGATACTCCGGGACACGCGGATTTCGGTGGTGAAGTCGAGCGCGTCATGTCCATGGTGGACTCTGTGCTACTGCTGGTCGACGCGCTGGACGGACCCATGCCACAGACCCGTTTTGTGACCCAGAAAGCCTTCGAGCAAGGGCTGACGCCCATTCTGGTGGTCAACAAGGTGGATCGTCCCGGCTCACGTCCGGACTGGGTGGTGGATCAGGTCTTTGATCTGTTCGACAACCTGGGCGCGACAGAAGAGCAACTGGACTTCCCGGTCATCTTTGCATCAGCGCTCAACGGCGTCGCCGGGCTGGAGCACGACAACCTGTCCGACGACATGACACCGCTGTTCGAGATGATCACTCAGAACGTACGTCCTCCTCAGGTGGATCGTGACGGTCCTTTCCAGATGCAGATTTCCGCACTGGATTACAACAGCTACGTGGGCGTCATCGGCATCGGCCGGATCACCCGCGGGCAGATCAAGCCGAACTCGCCGGTCAAGGCGGTGAGCAAGGAAGGCAAGATCCGAAGCGGTCGTATTCTCCAGGTACTGGGCCATCACGGCCTGGACCGAGTCGATGTCGATGCCGCCGAAGCCGGCGACATCATCTGCATCACCGGCATGGACGAACTGTTTATTTCCGACACCCTGTGTCACCCCGACGCGCCAGAGGCACTGCCCCCGCTCACCGTGGATGAACCCACGGTGTCCATGACCTTCCAGGTGAACGACTCACCCTTTGCCGGCAAGGACGGCAAGTACGTGACCAGCCGCAACATCCGTGAACGTCTGGAGCGCGAACTGCTCAGTAATGTCGCACTGCGGGTGGAAGACGGTGAGACGCCCGAGAAATTCAAGGTCTCCGGACGGGGTGAGCTTCACCTGTCGGTACTCATTGAAACCATGCGGCGTGAAGGGTTTGAGCTGGGCGTCTCGCGGCCGGAAGTGGTCATTCGGGAAGACGAAAACGGCGTCAAGTCGGAACCCTATGAGCATGTTGTGGCTGACGTTGAAGAGCAGCACCAGGGCTCAGTGATGGAAGAGATGGGCAACCGCCGCGCCGAACTGCAGAACATGGTTCCGGACGGCAAGGGTCGCATTCGCATGGACTTCATCATGCCCGCCCGGGGTCTGATCGGCTTCCGTTCGCTGTTCCTTACCCTGACCTCAGGCTCCGGCATTCTGACCAGCATCTTCGACCACTACGGACCCGTGGTGCCGGAAATCGGCGGTAGCCGTCAGAACGGTGTGCTGGTGTCCATGGTGGCGGGCAAGTCTCTGTCCTACGCTCTGTTCACGCTGCAGGAACGCGGCCGGTTGTTCATCGGCCCGAACGAGGATATCTACGAGGGTATGATCGTCGGCCAGAACAGCCGGGACAACGATTTGGTGGTCAACCCCACCAAGGCCAAGCAGCTGACCAACGTCCGCGCCTCCGGCAAGGACGACGCCCTGCTGCTGACTCCCCCCGTGCGCATGACGCTGGAACAGGCACTGGAGTTTATTGACGATGACGAACTGGTCGAGGTAACCCCCAACCACGTTCGCCTGCGCAAGAAGCTGCTGTTGGAAAGTGATCGTCGTCGCGCCGGGCGCGCGGCCAAGTAACAGTAATGTGATTCTGAGGCAGGTCGGTGTTGCCGCCTGCCTCAGCTCCAGCGATCCCGATTGAAGGTCACGCTGGCCAGGCTGACATTGGCATCACGCAATGCGAGATCAAGCGTGCTCTTGATGACCATTGGGTCTTCCAACCGCAACACCTCATCCACCAGGGCTTTGGCCCAGGACATGTCGATTTCCCGAAAGACCGACTTTACCTGCAACAGGCTGGCACTGTTCATGGACAGGCTGTCATAGCCCATGCCCGCCAGTAATACCGCCCCTGCCGGATCCCCGGCCATTTCGCCACAGATCGACACCGGTGTACCCACGTCGTGGGCAGTGACCACAATGTGCTTGAGCGCCTGCAATACCGCTGGATGATAACTGCTGTAAAGAGAGGCCACTCGGGGGTTGTTGCGATCCACCGCCAGCAGATACTGCGTCAGGTCATTGCTGCCCACGGACAGGAAATCCACCCGCGTGGCATAGGCAGCCGTCTGGTAGACCGTGGCCGGCACCTCGATCATCATGCCCAGTTCCGGCATGGTGACTGGAATGTTTTCCTCCTGCAGCTCGAATATCGCCCGATAGATGAGGTGCAACGCCTCGTCCAGCTCGCTGACGCTGGTGATCATGGGCAGCATGATGCGCAGGTTGTTCAAATCCAGACTGGCTTTCAGCATAGCCCTGATCTGCACCAGGAATATTTCCGGATGATCCAGCGTAACCCGGATCCCCCGCCACCCGAGAAAGGGGTTTTCCTCCTGGATCGGGAAGTAGGGCAAGGCCTTGTCGCCGCCGATATCCAGGGTTCGCATGGTCACGGGCCGGGGGACGAAAATCTCCATCTGGCGACGATAATTGGCTGTCTGTTCGGCTTCGGTGGGAAACCGGTCCTTCATCATGAAGGACACTTCCGTCCGGTAGAGACCGACACCTTCGGCACCGCGGTCCAATGATCGGTAAACATCGGTCAGCAGGCCAGTATTGACCATAAGCGACACGGGTACGCCGTCCAGCGTAATGCAGGGGAGGTCCTTCTGGGATTCCAGCTCTGCGGCAAAAGCGCGCTCTTCGTCTTCTATTTCCTGGAAATGAGCGAGCAGCTCATCGGACAGATTGACGTAGACATGGCCCCGATAGCCGTCCAGCACCAATTGCTGGCCCTCCACCTGCCGATAGGGCAGGTCGACCACACCCATGACCGTGGGAATGCCCATGGCACGGGCGAGAATCGCAATGTGGGAGTTGGCGGAGCCCTGAATGGAAATAATCCCTACCAACTTGTCTTCATCCACATCGCCAAGAATAGCCGGCGTCAGATCTTCACCGATGATGATGGCATTGTTCGGCAATTCGTGAGGGCCGTTGTCCTCGGACTGCAGATAAGCCAACACCCGACGACCCAGGTCCCGGATATCCGTCGCCCGCTCGCGCAGGTAGGCATCTTCCATGTCGGAAAAGTGTCGCGAGTAACCACGGATGACCTGCGCCAACGCCCCCTCGGCCCATTGCCCCTGATCAATGATGTGCATGATTTCGGAGCCCAGGGCCTCGTCATTGAGCATATTCAGATACACATCGAACAGGGCCTGTTCCTCCGGGCGCAATTCACCGGCCAGTTTGGCTCCGGCCCGCCTGATATCACCCTTCACCGAATCCAGGGCGTCCTGCAGGCGTGCTTTCTCGTGGACCTTGTCCTCAATTTCCCGGGCCGGGATGTCGTTGAGATCCGCCGGAGGCATGACCAGAACCGCCTGCCCGATGGCCACCCCGGTGGCGCCGGCGACGCCCTTGAAACGCACGTCCGACTGGGTGATACCCGAGACCACATCGTTGATGGCCTGACCCGAGGCTTCCGCGTGGGCAATGACACTGGCCAACTGGGCCGACACGGTGACCAGAAAGGCCTCTTCCCCTTCGTCGAAGCGCCGTTTTTCCACCCGCTGTGTGGTGATTACCCCGAGCAGTTTTTTCTGATGAATGATGGGAGCGGCCAGGAAAGAGGAATAATCGTCCTCCCCCACCGAAGGGATATAATGGAACGCAGGATGGTTGGGCGCATCCTCTATATTGATGGGCTCCTCACGCTTGCCCACCAGCGCGATGATCCCTTCATTGGTACCCAGCGACACCTGCCCCACCTGATCCTTGTTCAGGCCCTCTGTGGCCATCAGCACATAGCGTCGGGCGTCCTCATCAAAGAGAAATACGGAGCACACCTGCACGTCCATGGCGTCGCGCACCCGTACCACAATCAGTTCCAACGCTTCGGCCAGAGACCGGGCGCTAGTAACTTCCTGTACGATCCGCTTGAGAGTGGTGAGCATGATGAATGGTGTATCCTTGGAGTTCTTTTGTCAGTCTGGGCGCCAGTTCGGTCAGGGCCTGGCGGTAGACCTGCTTCTTGAACGGTACCACATGTGCCAGCGGATACCAGTAACTGACCCACTGCCAGCCGTCAAATTCAGGCGTATCAGACTGATCCAGCGCCACCTCGTCATCCTTCCCGGTAAGACGCAGCAGAAACCATTTCTGTTTCTGGCCGATACACACCGGCAACCGGCGTTGGCGGACAAGACGGCGGGGCAGTCGATACTTCAACCACCCACGAGTGCAGGCGACTATTTCCACTGAGTCCGGCGACAGTCCGATTTCTTCTTTCAGTTCCCGGTACAAGGCATCCACAGGCGTTTCATGAACACCAATGCCCCCCTGGGGGAATTGCCATGCGTCCTGCCCGATGCGTCGGGCCCACAGCACCTGCCCCCTGGGGTTGGCCAGAATGATGCCTACATTCGGCCGAAACCCGTCGACGTCAATCATTGCATCACATCCATTAATGGTTATTGACCTGATTGTTCCACAAAGCCAATAACATTAGCAACTTGGCAACCACTCCCGCGACGACAAAACGTGCCCCCGGGAGCTGAAGATGGCATAATCGTGCATGAAATGAGGTCCGGAAGCGGCCTCTGCAATCATGGACTCTATCAGGGAGCACTGCGTGGCACTGGCAATTTTTGATCTGGACAATACTCTGCTGGCGGGTGACAGCGATCACGCCTGGGGCCAGTATCTGGTTGAGCGTGAGCGGGTATCCACCGAAGCACATCAGGCGGCCAACGACTACTTCTATCGCCAATACCAGGCCGGCACGCTGGATATTCACGAGTACGTCGAGTTCGTGGTATCGCCGCTCCAGGCCATGACAGAGCATGAACGGCAGATCTTGCGCAATGAGTTCATGGAAGATGTCGTGGCGCCCATGATAGCACCGGGCGCGCCCGACCTGCTGCAACGACACCGCGAACAGGGTGATGAGCTGATTATCATCACGGCCACCATCGACTTCATTACCCGCCCCATCGCCGAACACCTGGGCATCCCGCACCTGATTGCCACGCTCCCTGAAACGACCCTGAAGAATGGCGAGACGGTATTCACCGGTCGCATCCAGGGGACCCCGGCTTTCCAGCACGGCAAGATCAAGCGACTGAACGCCTGGCTGGCAGAGCAACCAACTCGTTACGACACACACTGGTTTTACAGTGACAGTCACAATGACCTGCCTCTGTTGTGCGAGGTAGACCATCCGGTAGCGGTTGATCCGGACGACTCTTTACGACGCGAAGCGGAGGCACGTGTATGGCCTATTCTGTCTCTTCGATGAACGCACGGTGCGTTCTGATTGCCGGGTTCCTGGCACTGCTAACCCTGTTGGCCAGCTGCGCAGAAGACCCGGCTCAACAATCTCAGCAGGCTGATCCCGCCACCGGCCAGCCGGAAACCCCGGCGGCACAAGGCGACCAGGCGCCAGACGTCGAGGCGTGGATGGAAGAGAGCCTCGCACTCTGCGGCGCCTCCCTTGCCGCCTTTTCTGACGCCGTGTCGGTATTGGACGAGACCGCACGTGCGCTGCCCGAGTCAACCCGGGCCGACGACCTGACCAACGCCCGTCAGGCCTGGCGTGACACGCTGAGTGCCTGGGGTTCCGCGTCGCTGTGCCTCCACGAGCCACTGCCCGGCACCGATCCTGAACATCACCGCGAACGCCTGGCGCTGACCGCCGCTGCGCCCGCCATGGCCGGTTTTATCGACTCGATCCCCGGTTATTCCTACAGCGGACTCGTTCACGACGAAACACTGAACCTATCTGCCGACAATCTGCGGCGCCAGCATCAGGTAACGGATGATGCCGAAGTAGCCCTGGGGCTGTATGCGCTTGAAGTGGTTCTGTTTGGCGACCCCGCACGCCAGTCCGACGATTTTGCTCGTCCTACAGAGGGCAGCAAGCAGCCCGGCGCACGACGAAGCAAATTGCTCAATCTGCAACTGGACGAACTGGTGGAGCAGAACCGCCAGTGGCAGAACGCCTGGGAGGACATGCGCCTCAACACGGGGCCGCGGCAGGCCACGGCAATGCTCAATACCTGGTCGCTCAGTCTTGACGAGCTGAGCGGGCTGGCCCGGCAGCTCGGTGATGGCCGCATGGGGTTGGCGCAAACGGCAGAGCATGACCAGTTGCTGGTAACGGCCAGGTTGAGCACCCTGAAAGGCTGGTGGACCAGTGAGCGGACCCTTGAACAGGTCGATTATCTCGGCCTTGACCGACAGCAGTGGTCCGGCCTGGGAGACGAACTCAACGCAGCGGCAGACAGCAACGCGGCCTGGCTTGAAATCAGTCGTACGGCAGAAACGGCCAGTCGTCTGCTGAGCTCTCTCCACACCGGAACAGAACGCCAACTCTGAAGAACCGTTGATACGCAGCAGGTAATCAGCATGACCGACGTACAGCTCTCGGATGAACAGATCAGACAGATTCTGCAGGGCATCGTCGTACCGCTGCAGCCTCAGATCATGGTCGATTTGCAGATGGAGCAAATGCAGCCGTATCCAGATCTGAACAGTATTGCGGACCTGATCCGACAGGATGTCGGCCTCGCTGGAACCATGCTGAAAGTGGTGAATTCTCCTGTCTACGGTTTGCGCAATACCATCGACTCAGTGCATCACGCCGTCTCCCTGCTGGGGCTCAGAACCGTCGTCAACATCGTCAATGGACTGAGCATCAAGGGTGAACTCGGAGATCAGGACATTGTCGAGCTCAATCGTTTCTGGGATACGGCCATGGACGTGGCCATCATCAGCACATCCCTGGCCAAACAGATCGGTTTCCCCAACGCCGACGAGGTGTACAACCTGGGCCTGTTCCACAACGTGGGCATACCCATGATGCATCAGCGTTTTGACAACTACTTCGAGGTTATGGAGCAAGCTTACAGCGGTGAGTACGCCAGAGTCATCGACGCTGAAAATGAGGTCTTCAAGACCAATCACGCGGTAGTGGGCTATTACTGTGCCAAATCCTGGAAACTGCCACGCCATCTGTGTGAAGTCATTGCCGATCATCACAACGTGCGACATATGGTGCAGTCAGCGGGAGGCGGCAGTCTGGACAATGAGAAAGTGGTACTGCTGGCACTACTCAAGACCGCCGAACACATGTGTGGCAACTACTGCGTGATTGGTCAGCAACGGATTGACCACGAATGGGAAGACATAAAGGACATCGTCCTGGATACCCTGAGTCTGAGCAGTTACGATCTGGATACCATGAAGATTGCCTTTGAAGATCAGGGCATCAATCTGCCCCACTACTACTGAGCACCTACTGGCAGCAATGCCGAATCATGCCAGCATCCTGTCACCAGCCAAGCGCAGCCCATGGGCGGGGGCAAGCCCCCTCACCACAGATGTCTAGCCACTGCGCATGGCATCGAAGAACTCGGCGTTGGTCTTGCTGCCCTTGAGTTTGTCGATCAGGAACTCGACGGCCTGAACGTCTTCCATATCGGCCAGCAGTTTGCGCAGAATCCAGAGCCGTTGCAAATCATTGGGCTTGATCAGACGGTCTTCACGACGAGTACCGCTGCGCCGGATGTTGATGGCCGGGAAGATGCGTTTCTCGGAAATACGGCGATCCAGATGGACCTCCATGTTACCGGTGCCCTTGAATTCCTCGTAGATGACTTCGTCCATCTTGGAACCCGTATCCACCAGCGCTGTGGCGATAATGGTCAATGAACCACCTTCTTCCAGATTACGGGCAGCACCAAAGAAACGCTTGGGGCGTTCCAGGGCGTGGGAATCCACACCGCCGGTCAACACCTTGCCGGACGACGGCACAACCGTGTTGTAGGCACGTGCCAGACGGGTAATGGAGTCAAGCAGAATCACCACATCGCGCTTGTGCTCGGTCAGGCGCTTGGCCTTCTCGATGACCATTTCGGCCACCTGAACATGGCGGGAAGGCGGCTCGTCAAAGGTGGACGCAACCACTTCACCGCGCACCGAACGCTGCATCTCGGTCACTTCTTCCGGACGCTCGTCAATCAGCAGCACGATCAACTCAACATCCGGCGAGTTGCGCACAATGGACTGCGCCATGTGCTGCAGCATCAGCGTCTTGCCTGCCTTGGGCGGCGCAACAATAAGGCCACGCTGACCCTTGCCGATGGGTGAAACCAGATCCAGAATTCGGCCGGTGAGGTCTTCCGTGGAACCGTTACCGGTTTCCAGAGGCAGACCATCATCCGGGAACAGAGGCGTCAGGTTCTCGAACAGGATCTTGTTGCGAGACGATTCGTTGCTCTCTTCATTGATGGTGTCGATCTTCAGGAGTGCAAAATACCGCTCGCCATCTTTCGGCGGCCGTATCTTGCCGGCTATGGTATCGCCGGTGCGAAGATTGAAACGTCGGATCTGGCTGGGCGATACATAGATATCATCCGGTCCAGCCAGATAGGAACTGCTGGCTGAGCGAAGAAAGCCGAACCCATCCTGCAGTATTTCCAGTACGCCATCGCCGTAGATGTCTTCGCCGCTTTTGGCATGACGTTTCAGGATGGTAAAGATCAGATCTTGCTTACGGGTTCGGGTAACGTTGTCCAGGCCCATTTCCTGGGCAACTTGCAGCAACTCCGGAACCGGCTTGGTTTTCAGTTCACTCAGATTCATAGGAAAGACGCGCTGTCGTTTTAAAAAAGATTGGTTATTTTAATCAGGAATTTCGATAGGCGGGAGACGCCGGGGGCAGATGTCATCTGCTCGGCTACTATAGAGTCAAAATCAGTCGGTGTCTACTGTAATTTTTGAACAGGCCCCAGACAGGGGCCTCCATTCAATCCACTCACAGGTTACTGTCAATAAACTCCAGCAACTGCGACTTGGACAGGGCGCCCACTTTGGTCGCGGCCACGTCACCGTTCTTGAAGATCATCAATGTGGGAATGCCACGGATGCCGTATTTCGGCGGTGTTGCCTGATTTTCATCGATGTTCAGCTTCGCGACAGACAGCTTGTCTGCGTACTCTTCGGCCACTTCTTCCAGCACAGGTGCAATCATCTTGCAGGGGCCGCACCATTCTGCCCAGTAGTCCACCAGTACGGGTTTGTCGGAACCCAGTACATCACTGCTGAAGGAATCGTCTGAAACACTAATGATGTGGTCGCTCATATCACCCATCCAAAAACAAAGAATTTAGACCCACTATGTGGTATCGAACTCATATAATACAACCCTGCCAGATAAACTTCTATCCCGACGCATTCAACTGACGGGCCGCTCGCAATGCATGGTAGGTCAGGATCGCATCAGCGCCGGCACGGCGAAAGGCCAGCAATGTTTCCATGATCACAGCCTCGTCCAGCCAACCCTGGGCTATCGCGGCTTCCAGCATGGCGTATTCACCACTGACCTGGTACACCATGGTCGGGCGCTGGAATGTCGACTTGACCCGCTGCAGCACATCCAGGTAAGGCATGCCGGGCTTGATCATCACCATATCCGCGCCCTCATCCAGATCCAGACGCACTTCGTGCAGGGCCTCGTCGGAGTTCGCCGGATCCATTTGATAGGTAGACTTGTTGCCGCCGCCCAGGTTGCCCGACGATCCCACTGCGTCGCGAAAGGGTCCGTAGAAGGCCGATGCGTACTTGGCCGAGTAGGCCATGATGCGGGTATTCACCTCACCGGCGTCTTCCAGTGCGTGGCGAATGGCACCGATACGACCGTCCATCATGTCCGACGGTGCCACCACATCCACACCCGCCTCGGCGTGTGACAGCGCTTGGCGCACCAGAGCCTGCACCGTGATGTCATTGCTCACATACCCGTCTGCATCCAGAATGCCGTCCTGGCCGTGGCTAGTAAACGGATCGAGCGCCACGTCCGTCATGATCCCCAGCTCCGGCAGGGCGTCCTTCAGGGCTCGCACCGCCCGTTGCGCCAGACCGTCGGGGTTCCATGCTTCTTCCGCCTGTTCGGTTTTCAGCTCCGCTGGTGTCACCGGAAACAGGGCCAGCATGGGAATGCCGAGATCATGAGCCTCGCGCGCCTCCTCCAGCAACAGGTCAATGGACAACCGGTAGACACCCGGCATGGACGGCACCGGCGTCTTTTGCTGCTGACCCTCCTGCACGAAGACGGGATAGATCAGGTCGGACGCATGCAACTGATGCTCCTGCATGAGACGTCGGCTGAACGCCGATTTGCGCATACGGCGGGGACGCACCTGGGGGAACTGACCGGACATAACAATCCTCTGGGCAATCGGTTACAAAGAGTTGAGGCGAACAGAATAGCACGATTCAGAGCATCGCACCTCAGACCTGAGCGGCCTCCAGCGCTTCCTCTGCCGTCATCCAGTCGGCCTCGGCCTGGTTAAGCGCTTTTTGCGCACTGGCCTGACGGTTCAACAAGGCCTGCAACTCGTCTTTACGCTCGGACTCGTACAGTCCGCTATCAGCCAACTCGCCATTGATGGTATCCAGTTCGGATTGCCAGCGCTCTACCTCGGCGGCCGCCTTGTCCGCCTGTTTTTTTAGCGGGCTCAGTCGCTTGCGCGCTTCAGCCTGGGCACGTTTTTCGGCTTTGCGGTCCACCGGTGACTCGGCGCGCCTCTGCTCAGCCTCCATGGGCCGCGCTTCCGGCGCGCTCAAGGACTGCAGATAGGTCATCAGATCGCCATCATAGGGTCGCACCCTGTGATCCGCTACCAGCCAGAACTCGTCCACGGTAGACTCCATCAGGAATCGATCGTGGGACACCACGATGACGGCCCCTTCGTAGGCCTGCAAAGCTTCCGTTAGCGCCGCGCGCATGGTCAGATCCAGGTGGTTGGTGGGCTCGTCCAGCAGCAACACATTGGGCTGTTCCCAGGCAATCAGTGCCAGGGCCAGACGCGCTTTTTCGCCGCCGGAAAACGGTGCTACAGGCTCGTCTACCCGTTCGCCCTGGAAATTGAACCCGCCCAGAAAGTTGCGCAGGGTCTGCTCCCTGGCTTGCGGCGCCTGACGCTGCAGATGCAGCAGAGGCGACGCGTCGTCGTCCAGTTCATCCACCTGATGCTGGGCGAAATAGCCCGGATAATAGTGCAACCCCTGAACACTGGTACCCGCCATGGTGTTCAGACGCCCTGACAGATGCTTGATCAATGTGGACTTGCCGGCGCCGTTCTTGCCCAGCAGACCAATGCGCATGCCCGGGTAGAGGCTCACCTGCAGATATTCCAGAACCGGCGTGTCACCATACCCCAGGCTGGCATCGGTCAGGGTAATCAGAGGGTTGGACACCTTGTCGCCCGCAGAAAAGCGGAAAGTAAAGGGGCTTTCGGCCCGTGCCGGCGCCGACAATGTCATTTTTTCCAGCGCCTTGAGACGACTCTGTGCCTGCTTGGCCTTGTTCGCCTGATAGCGAAAGCGAGCCACAAACTGCTCCATTTCCGCCTTGCGCGCCTGCTGCTTTTCGTACTCTACTGCCTGCTGAGCGCGACGTTCGGCCCGCTGGCGTTCGTAGCTGCTGTAATTGCCCTGATAAGCCCAGAGTTCGCCACCCTCGAAACTCACCACCCGGTTGGCCACGGCATCCAGAAAATCCCTGTCGTGGGAAATCAGCAACAATGTGCCTTCATAGGCTCTCAGACGGCTCTGGAGCCAGTGGACGGTCTCGAGATCCAGGTGGTTGGTAGGCTCATCCAGCAGCAACAGGTCGCTGCGCTTGATCAGCGTTTGTGCCAGATTGAGCCGCACCCGCCAGCCGCCGGAAAACGCCGACACTGGCCGATCAAAGTCCGACTCGAGAAAGCCGAGTCCCAACAGGATGATTTCGGCTTCGTGCTGCACCTGATAACCCTGGATATCATCCATTTGCCCATGCAGGCGCCCCAACGCATCATGGTCACCTGCCTGTTCAGCCTCTGCGATGGCGCGCTGAAGCTCACGCCACTCCACCAGACCATCCAGCACAAAATCGACGGCAGATCGGCCTAGCCCCGGAGTTTCCTGACTCATATGGGCCAGACGCCAATGTGCCGGGATGTCCAGGCGCCCTTGATCGGGGTGCAGGCTACCCAGTAACAATTGGAACAGGGACGATTTTCCGGCACCATTGGGCCCGATCACTGCGACCTTCTCACCCGGTGCAATACGCAGGTCTGCACCTGAAAACAGCGGCAGTCCGCCTCGCATCAGCTCTAAATCGGAGAATTGAATCATTTGTCGGTACCACTCACTTGTTCACCGTCCACACTACTCTGCCCACTCTGGCCCTATGCTGGCCGCATCTACGGGCAACCCGGTCTGGCCCACCATCTGCTGACCTGCCAGGACGAATCCGGAGCCTGGATCAACGACTGGCTGTTCGCACTCTGGCAGGCGGGCAAGGGTAACATACTGGTGCCGGACTACGGAGTTCAGTTGGGAGATTGGCAAGTCTGGCGCGCCGCCATTCTGGTTCCCTGGCGCCATTGGCGGCACCAGCTCAAACACAGCGAGACCCGGCAAAGTGGATTGTATCAGCGGGCGAAAGACGCCGAACTGGCGCTGGAGTGGCACGACCAGCAACGGCTTTGCGCCTGGGTGTCGCGACTTGTGGTCTCCGACCCGGACCCATGCCGATCGCTGGCGGAGCGCGTGCTGCTCAGCCTTCAACGAATCGCGGTAGGGTCTTCCTCGTCACTCACTGATTCGGCATCACTGCTATCGGAGGCTGCATCAGTGGTTGACTCGGCGTCATCATGAGGCGGTGCATCACCCGTCTCATCGACGCTTTCGTCACGGACAGCCTGCCGACGTTCCAGGATCTTGTCGGTGGCCGAGTCTATCCACTCGAGCAGAAAACCCCATTCTTCCACATCCGCGTCATGGCGCGAGGCCATATCGCTCAGTCCAAGACCGTGCTCCGACGCGCGTACATAGTACTGGGTATCGCGCAGGCTGGTGATGAAAGGGATCTTCAGGCTGCGCAGAAACAGCTCGAGCTTGGAGTACACCAGGGTATTGCGGCGCACCCGGTTGGCGACCGCGCCCACCAGAATGGGACGCGAGCGAAATGCCGGGCTGAGCAGCACTTCTTTTATGAAGGTGGTGGTAGCGCGGATGTCGATGGGCGAAGGGGTGACCGGGACAATCATGATGTCCGTGTCACGAATCATGTCGCTGAGTGAATTGCCTTTGAGGCCTGCCGCCGTGTCAATCACCACCCTTTCGGTTTCCGGCGGCAACTTTCGCATGACAAAAGTACGCGTTGAATTGGGCAGTTGACTGTAGGCGGATACAACGTGGATGCTCGGATGGCCCTTGTGACGCGCCTGCAACCACTGAATCGCCGAGCCCTGCGGATCGAAATCGATCAACGAGGTCGCCTTGCCGCTGGCCGCGAAGTGAGCGGCCAGGTTGGTGGCAATGGTCGTCTTGCCACACCCGCCCTTGGAATTCGCGAGAACCAAACGCACAGGAGGCTCATGACGGTTGATGCGGGTCTCTTGTTTGTTAGCGTTTTGAGATTCGTCGTCCATAATCCATGCGCTGTGTAACCACCTCGAGCAACCGTACTGCCTCATGCCGGAGGTGTAAAAAGTAATATAACGGTAAACTATACCTAGGTTGCAGTGTACGACCTTACCGCAATAACGCAAGCGTCCCGCTGGAACTCAGGGCATAAACTCCGGAATCAGAGGCGCGTACGTCAAGAATTACATGGCTTGTGCGGGCAAACAGCCCTTCCTCCGGCAACCGCCAGAATGACTGTCGCGTCATGTCCTCAAGCTGCCAGACCGACACATAGTGTCTTCTATCGCCCACCACCAGGCGATTGTCATTTGCCGTGAACCGGGCCACCGAGAAGGCTCGACCATGAGCCGGCACCTCCCTGACGACACGACCGGTGCTGGTATTCCAGACTTCTCCATCACCGCCATGCGCCGCCGAAAACGCGTAGACTCCGGACTGCGACAGCGCCACCGTCCTCACCTGGTTGTCATGCAGCCGAAATTGCACCACCTCTCTGTCCTGTCCGCTCCAGAGAATGGCTCGCCGGTCGTCGGCACCGGACAGCGCCATGGAGCCGTCGGCGGACAGACTGACGCTGTGCACCGCGCCCTGGTGGCCGTCCAGACGCTGAATGGTCTCGCCGGTATCCACATCGAATACCGCCACGGTCCCGTCCTCGAGGCCGAGCACCACCCGTCGGCCGTTCTGGTTCAGCGCAACAGCTCGAATGGGGGCAGGTGTTTCATAAAAGGCCAGCGCTTCGCCTTCAGTGGCCGACCAGACCACCAGGCGACGCGCCTGAACAGTAGCGACACGGGTGCCGTCGCCGGAAAAGTCGACACTGGTGAAGACGCTGTAGCTGCCTAACTGCCGGTCAGTATCCAGATTCCAGTCAAACTGGCGCTCAAAGGACGGCATGTACCATAGTGCGCCGCCGTGAAACACCGAACCGGTTGCCACACGTGTTCCGGCCGGGCCGATGGAGCCACTGTAAAGCCCAACTTCGGACAACTTCCACGTGTCCTGAGGTGAATCCGCGCAACCGACCAGAAACAGGCCCGCCAGCAGAGCAGAGACGACGCGCGAGGCACGAGTGAACATGGCTCACTCCCCGGCGATCACCTTGTCCCGATGCACCTCGTGAAGGTCTCGAATCAGGCGATCTTCCAACTCGAAACGCTCCTCCAGCTTTTCGCCCAGGTTCGACAGGTCAGCGTCCAGATCACCCAGGTGCTGGCGTGCCTCCTTGACATCCCGATAGGCGTCATTGAACGCCAGGACGTGCTCGGTATTGGCATCCAGGGCCGCCACAATCCGGTTGACCGTGTCCATGTCTGCGTCCTTGAACTCTTCTGCTTCACGCAGCAGCTGTTCATACACCTCGAAATGCCCGGCAGAGATGTAATCCACAAGGATTTCACAGAACGCCAGGACCCGCTGCTCCAGGGGTGTCTCATCCGCCGCCGAATCGTCCGGGCCGCCATTGATGGCGAACATGCGTACAATCAGTTCACGTCGCTCGTCCAGCCAGCGGTCTATGATCTGGTGTACGCCCCCCCAGCGCTCCTGTGCATTCCGACATTGTTCCAGCATAGTGTTTGTTCCTTACTGTCTTGTAGGTTGAGAAAACCATTTGCCCGCCCAAAAAGCAAGCCGCGCCGCGTTCAGAATCTGTCCGTGTGGCGACGGTTCCAGCGCGCACTCACGTCACCCCAGATCAACTGCGCTCCCGTCAATACGGCATAACCCAGAAAAGCGACCAGTGACCAGCCGGGAATACTCACACCGAGCCATGTCCAGTGCTGGGCACCACAGTCTCCGCTGCCACGGAACACCGCATTCAGCAGGTCCGCCATGGGGTAGTTGTCCATCATGAACGACAGGCCCGGACCACAGGAGGCGAAATTATCCGCCGGGCCCAGTTGCAGCCAGAGGTGACGCATCGCGACACCAGCACCCGCCAGTGAGGCCAGCAAACCCAGTCCACCGTATACGCGCAGCCCTCGACTCCCGGGCCCGTGAAGCGCCGCTACCAGGGTGATCAGGGCCACGCCCATGAACCCGACCCGCTGGAAAATACACAGGGGACAGGGCGGCAACCCAAGTCGATTCTGCAAATAAAGGATCGCAAATAATATTAAGCCAACAGCGCTCATGGCCGCCAACAGGTTTATAATGCGCACTGAAGGCAAGTGCATAGTGGATTCCCTTGTTTATTGCTAAGCTTATACCCGAGCAAGCAGACGCCGTAGCCAACCGGTTTCAGCGTTCAGTCATCAGGATCTTAATCGCATGATACATTCTAAATGGCAGGGCACCCAGTCTCTCATTCGTGCCGACGCGTTTTTTGCGTTGCTGCTGGGACTCATGCTGCCCGTCAGCGCTCTGGCACAGGAAGGCGGTATGGGTGGCGGCGACGATGAGCCAGACCACGGCAGTGATGCCGAAGCACTCACCCAGTACGTCGACCTGCAGCCCGAGTTTGTCCTCAATTACGGTCGGGATGATCGAATGCGCTTTCTGCGCATGGAGGTCACCATTCTGGCCCGGGATGCTGATGCCGACGCCGAGGTGAACCATCACTCCCCTGCCCTGCGCCACATTGTGGTGATGACGGTGAGCGCCACCCCGCGCGAGGAAATGAACAGCCGGGAAGGACGACAAGCGTTGCGTGAGCGGCTCATGCGGGCAATGCGCGAAGAACTGGAAAACGAAACCGGCGAGGAACGGCTGATACGAGAGGTTCTGTTCAGCAACCTTATCATGCAGTAGCCGCCCACTCCGCCGCTCAGGCTTTCATGTATTGCTCGAGAAACTCGTCGAACGAACCCGTGGAGGCCGCTTCCTGAGCCTGCTGGTCTGCCCAGGAGGCCTCGGCCAGTGACCTGAACCGAGCCCGGGTTACGTCATCCAGAGGCCGGGCTGCCAGGGCCTGACGATGCGATTGCGCCAGCGCCAGCGTCAGTTCACGGAAATCCTGTCCGGATCGCTCCATGTCTGCGTACAGACGCCCCGACGGCGTCTGAGACGGGTCGTCCAGCCAGTTGCGATACTTCTCCAGCGCCGCCAGCACCTCTGCCTTGTCAGTCGGCGACACCGCTTCCACCAGTGCCTGGATCTCATCAAATACACTGTGCCCCCACTGGTTCAGCGTACGCACACTGTCCGCACCCACCAGTTTCAGATCCGGGTCCCGACCGTGGAGAACGGTGAGTCGCTGATTGAAGCCGACACGCTCACACTCCACATCCGAAATCTGATGGGCGTTGGCCGTCAGACACCAGAACAGGAACCAGTTGAGAAAACGGATCTGATCGGCATCTACGCCCAGTGGTAGATACGGATTCAGGTCCAGACAGCGGATTTCCACATACTCCACACCATCACGGTCCAGCGCAGCCAACGGTTTTTCACCGCTGCGGGTGTTCCGCTTGGGTCGTATGTCGGAATAGTATTCGTTTTCAATCTGCAGCACGTTGTCATTCAACTGCTGATACTGGTCGCCATTCTTCAGGCCGATGGACTGATACGGCGGATAAGGCGTGTGCAAAGCCTGGCGCAAAGTGTCGATGTAGGTGGGCAGGCTGTTGAAACACACCTTGAGGCTTTGTTGTGCCGCATTGGTGTAACCGATATCGCTCATCCTCAGGCTGGTGGCCGTGGGCTGGACCAGCGTCCAGTCACCGGCGCTGCGCAAACGGGCTGAACCCTCGCGCAAAAAGCTGCGATCCACCGCAGGCGACGCGCCGAAGAGGTAGAGCAAAAGCCAGGAATGACGACGGAAATGGCGAATCAGACCAAAGTAGGTGGCGGAACGAAACTCCCTGGCCGGCAGGGTATCACCCTGATAGGCCTGAAAAGCCGGCCAGAAGGCATCCGGCACCGAGAAGTTGAAATGGACCCCGGCGACGGTCTGCATGATGCGCCCGTAACGATGCCACAGGCCGTGCCGGTAGGCGTGTTTCAGCTTGCCGATGTGCGAATCACCGTATTCGGCGATGCGCACGCTGTATTCACCGTCCAGAATGGCCGGCATGCTGGCGGGCCAGATTTCCTCCCCGGGGTTTACCTCGTAGGTATACTGATGCAGCGTTTGCAGCCACTCCAGGCTTGCTTCCGGGGTCTGCACCGCGGGGGTAATAAACTCCAGCAGAGATTCGGAATAATCCGTGGTGATTTGCGGGTGTGTCAGCGCCGATCCCAGGGCCTCAGGATGCGAAGTCTGACTGATACGGCCCTCCGGGTCGGTACGCAGCCCCTCTTTTTCAATGCCGTGATTGAAATGAAAAAGCTCCGCAGGCTGACCGCTCAGCCAGGTTAACAAGTTTTGAGACGCCATCTACCCTATACCCGTACTGATTAATCTTTGGCGTTTTTCAGCGCCTGTTGCAACACATCACCCATGGTGCCCTGACGGCGTTCAGGCTGTCGCGCCTGCCCGCCCGCTGATGGTCTGGCTGACCGTTTACGCTCGGGTTTTGCCTGGCCCTGAGCCTGCTCAGTCTCCGGGTCATCATCCAGGCGCATGCTCAACCCGATTCGCTTGCGATGCACATCCACGGCCATCACCTTCACCTGGACCACGTCGCCTGCCTTGACGACCGCCGCCGGGTCCTTGATGAAGCTGTGGCTCATGGCCGAAATATGCACCAGGCCATCCTGATGCACGCCCACATCCACAAAGGCACCAAAGTTGGTGACATTGGTCACCACCCCTTCGAGGATCATGCCAGGCCGCAGGTCCTTGAGTTCGTCCACACCCTTCTTGAAGGTGGCAGTCTTGAACTCGGGGCGCGGGTCGCGGCCCGGCTTTTCCAATTCGGACAGGATATCCTTAACAGTGGGTAAACCAAACTGTTCACTGACAAAATCGTTGGCCGGCAGCGCCCGAATGGTGCTCACATCCCCCAGTAAGGCCGTTACCGGCTTGTTTGCCTTGTCCACGATGGCTCGTACCACGTCATAGGCTTCCGGGTGCACACCCGAGGCATCCAGCGGGTTGTCACCGTTGCGGATACGCAGGAAACCGGCGCACTGCTCGAATGCCTTGGGACCCAGACGGGGCACGGACTTGAGCTGTTTGCGGTCCTTGAAACCGCCACTGGCTTCCCGAAAGGCCACGATGTTGTCCGCAATACTGGCATTGAGCCCGGACACCCGGCTGAGCAGAGGCGATGACGCCATGTTGAGATCCACACCCACGCCGTTAACACAGTCTTCCACTACGGCTTCCAGTGAGCGCGCCAGCGCCACCTGGGACACATCGTGCTGATATTGCCCGACACCGATGGCCTTGGGGTCGATCTTCACCAGCTCGGCCAGAGGGTCCTGCAGGCGGCGGGCGATGGAGACCGCACCCCGGATACTGACATCCAGGTCGGGGAATTCTTTCGCCGCCAGCGCCGAGGCCGAATACACCGACGCGCCAGCTTCCGACACCATGAGGGTATTCAGTTTCAGCGCCGGCTTGTCCCGGGCGATTTCCTTGGCCAGCTTGTCGGTCTCGCGAGACGCGGTACCGTTGCCGATGGCCAGCAGTTCAGTGCCATACAGTTCGCACAATGCAATGATCTGACGCTTGGCCTCGTCCCACCGGTTCTGGGGCGCATGGGGATACACCGCCGCATGGTCCAGCAACTTGCCGGTCTGATCCACCACGGCCAGCTTGACCCCGGTGCGGTAGGCCGGGTCCATGCCCAGTGTTACCTTTGGTCCCGCCGGTGCGGCCAGCAGCAGGTCTTTCAGGTTGCGCCCGAACACCGCTATGGCGGCCTCTTCCGAGCGTTCACGCAGCGTATTGAACAGGTCGGTTTCCATGTGCGGCAACAGCTTCACCCGCCAGGTCCAGCGCACCACCTCGGCCAACCAGGCACTCGCGGCCTGACCCTTGACAGGCAGGTCCAGATGCTGGGCTATGATGCCCTCGCCGTGGTCGGCCGAGTACTTGTCCGGATCCAGTGTCAGACTCATTTGCAACACGCCCTCGTTGCGTCCGCGGAATACCGCCAGGGCCCGGTGCGACGGCATGGTCTTCCACGCTTCTCTGTGGTCGAAATAGTCGGAAAACTTCTGACCGTCCTGCTCCTTGCCCGGTACCAGAGTGGCGTGTACCTGTCCTTCCTGCTGCAGGAAGGTACGTACCTTGCCCACCAGTTCCGGCTGTTCGGCAAAACGCTCCATCAGGATGTACTTGCCGCCGCCCAGAGCGCCCTTGATGTCCGCCACGCCCTGATCCGGGTTGATGAACTCGGCGGCTTCCGTCTCCGGCGTCAGCGACGCATCGGCCAGCAGTCGGTCCGCCAGAGGCTCCAGGCCCGCCTCGATGGCAATCTGGCCCTTGGTCCGGCGCTTTGGCTTGTAAGGCAGGTACAGGTCTTCCAGTTCCGTCTTGGTATCGGCTGCTGCAATTCTGGCCGCCAGGTCATCGGTGAGTTTGTCCTGCTCCGCGATGGACTTGAGAATGGTATCCCGGCGATCATTCAGTTCACGCAGGTAACGCAGACGTTCTTCCAGTTGCCGCAGTTGGGTATCATCCAGCCCTCCGGTGACCTCTTTGCGATAACGCGCTACAAAAGGCACTGTCGCGCCGCTGTCCAGCAGCGCCACGGTGGCGTCTACCTGATTGGCGCCGACGCCCAGCTCACCGGCAATCTGTTGGCTGATACGTTGCATAATCTGTCCTTAATTCAGTGAGGTCGGGTCGTCTTTGAACAACCGTTCGATATCCTCGACGGTATAATAGTATTTGGCGTGGCAGAACTGGCAATCCACCTCGATCTGTCCCTGTTCCACGGCCAGCTGCCGCGCTTCCTCGTACCCGATGGAGGCCAGCGCCTGGGCACTGCGATCATGGGAGCAGGTGCACTCGAAATGCCGGGGCGCGGCTGGCCAGGTACGGACGGTTTCTTCGTGAAATAACCGCAGCAGCAAACGTTCATTGGGCAGGTTCAGAAGTTCGTCGTCGGTGAGCGTGTCGGCCAGGCTGATCACCCGGTCCCAGCCGTCACTGTCCTGACTCAGGCTGCTGTCGGACGCACTCTCTGGCATGGCCTGGACCAGCATGCCACCGGCCTTGCTGCCGTCAGCGGCCAGCCATATCCGGGTCTTTATCTGCTCCGATTGCTGAAAATAGGCTTCCAGTGCCGCCGCCAGGCTCTGATCGGCCATGGATACAATCCCCTGGTACCGCTTGCCGTTCTCCGGCTCGATGGTAATGGCCAGATTGCCCGCCCCCAGCAAGGGGCCGCTATCAATAAAGTCGTCATTGTAGCGGGCAATGGCACGCAGCCGCTCATGCTGCTCGCACTCGGCCATGAGCATGCGAATCTGACCTTCGCCCTTGGCCTGCAGGCTGATGCGGCCGCTGAACTTGAGGGTGTCACTGAGCAGACTCACTGCCGCCATGAATTCCCCCAGCAACCGTGCAACCGGCCGGGGATAGGGGTGCTGCGACAACACATCCTGATAACTGGCCTGCAGACCGGTGATCTCGCCACGTATGGCCAACTGGTCAAAAAGGAATCGCTGGCACTGATCGGCATCACTCATAGGTCGGGGCCTCTGTATCGGTCGTGGTGTGGGTTTGGGCTGGCTGCAAGGGGCGGTATTCAGTCACCGAGATTCTGTTCTTTGAAGCGCTGTATATCACGACGTTGCTTTTTGCTGGGCCGCTGCGCCGGCGCCGCATGAGCCATGCTGGCCTGGCGACGCATGGCGGCGTTCTGCTCCCGACGCGCCACGCTTTCCTCGGTTTCGCGATAAAGCGTCTGCGCCACTGGGGCAGGTCCGCGACGGTCACTGAGCGCAAGCACTTCGACGGTTTTTTCATCAAAGCCCTGGCGCAATCTGAGCATGGCCCCCACGGACACGGTCCGGCTCGGCTTGGCGCGAGCGCCGTCGTAGTGCACCTTGCCACCCTCGATGGCCGCTTTCGCCAGCCCCCGGGTCTTGAAAAACCGCGCGGCCCAGAGCCACTTGTCCAGGCGAATCTGTTCGTCCGTCATAACGTCAGCTTATTCAGTCAGTGGGCGTATTGTATGGGCGAGACAGGGAATCACAAGCCCCGCACCCGTCACAAATCGGCAATTTCCGCGAACCGGTCAATACTGCGATAGCGAGCAGAAGGTCGCGCCGGCTGTCCGGTCTCCGGACTGGCAATATGCACCAGACGGGCAATCTTCTGTTGTTCTGCCATGGCCAGGATGGGCTCACCGTCATCAACAAACAGCGTGCGGGCCGGATCATAATCCAGCATAGCCTGCAGCCTGTCCCAGAAAGCGGGGTCCTCTTTCGCCACACCGAACTCGTGCGAACTGTGCCAGCCGTCCACATAGGACAGAACGCCTGTCCGCTCATGTTTGATCTGGACTGTATCCGGGTGGGCATTGGTGGCAATCACCACCCGCTTGCCCTGTGCTTTGAGGTGACGCATAAAGGCAGGCGCATCGGCGCGAAAGCGCACGCCGCTGGCACAGGCGGTTTTGAGCGCCAACACGTCAAAGCCCAGCTCGCGTGTCCAGAAATCGGTGCAATACCAGTTGAGGGTGCCCTTGTGAGCCTTGAATATCTCTTCAAACCGGGAACGTGCCTCGTCTGCTGACAGGTTGGCAGAGGCCTGGTAGGCCTGGGGCACACGGCGCATCCAGAAATCATTGTCGAACGCGAGATCCAGGAGCGTGCCGTCCATATCCAGCAACACGGTGTCGATGGCATGCCATTTCATTTACGCTTCGCCTGTTGGTTGCCTGTCAGGCCATCCAGTTTAGCATTGTCCTCATGTGAGGTAACAGCCATGAGCCCACCTGAAACACGCTGTCCCATCTTTTTTCCGGTCAGGGGTGAACCAGGCGAACCAAGGCGTCGTAAGTTCCTGAACAGTTGAAGTCTGTCACCGGCTTCGGCTCACACCATTCATTCCACGTGTCCACTCACAAGTGACTGTTCGTCCTATGCGCCTGATACGCCTGACTCTGGTTTTCCACATGCTGTCCCATGCAGCGCTCTGGGTTGCGGCCTTGTTTCTCCTGTTGACGCCGGACGCCGCCTCGGGTTCGGTGGCACATTTCCATGTCGTCATATCCGGCGGGCTGATTATCCACCTGGGCAGCTATCACTGGGCCATGGCGCAGTGGCAGGAGGATCTGTGCGAAGGACGACGCTGGCCCGCCAGCCTGTACACTGGCGTCCTGGTCCTGTCTCTGGGGCTACTCGCCCTGCTGGTGCCTGCTCTGGCGCTCTACTGCGTGCTCGCCGCCGTTTTTCTGCTGGTCTGGCAGGAAAGCTGGGGCGCCATTGCGCAATACATCCAACCCTGGTACCTCCGGCTGCGCTGGCTGCAGATGATCAGTCTGACGGCGACCCAGATTCTGCTGTTGGTGGTCTGAGCAGGTAAATCCGGCCAGCCAGATAGTCACTGACCATGATCTCACCGTCCGGGCGCTCAATCAGGGCAGACGGGTTCATGTTCCACTGGCCCAGTTGCATCACAGGTGCGGTATCACTCAGTGACATTTCCACCGAACGGCCCCAGACCACACCCTGATGAAAGTCGGCAAAGAGGTAGCGATTACGCAGTTGCGGAAATTGCTCACCCGAGTAGACAAATCCGCCCACAACACGCTGGTCACCCCGCAGTTGATAGGTATGCCAGGGAGCACGGTGATCAATACCCTCACACTCCGGGTCATCCAGATAACGTGTGGTGCCCTGAAAGCACCGCCACCCAAGGTTGTCGCCGGCCCGAACCCGATTGATCTCTTGTTGTCTGGCATCCTGTCCATCGGGTACCCACAACTGTGCGGCATCATGGGTATGAATGGCGCCGGGGGCGCGCAGGCCGTAGGCCCATATTTCTTCCCGCACAGAGGACTCACCGACCCAGGGGTTGTCCCGTGGCACGCGGTAAGGCTGACCCGGCAGGCGTTGCCCCACATCCAATCGCAACACCTTGCCACGCAGACTCTGCAGGTCCTGTGCCGTGCGCTGTGCGGCGCGTTCAATGCCACCGTCACCCGTGGCCAGGTACAGATAGCCCTCATGGTCGAAGGCCAGGGACCCGCCAGCATTGTTGGCCCCCGACAGGGGAATCTGCAACAGAGTTTCCTCGAAACGCAGTGCCGGCCCTGAGCCCTGATCGGGGCGCCAGCGCCAAGATTGCAGCTCGCCTCGCCGGCTGCCCTGTTCGGGCGTCAGATAAACAAAGACGCGATCATCCTCGGGGAATGCCGGGTGCAGGGCAACGGACAGCAGGCCCAGGCTGCCCTGGGTACGGACATCAAAGGTGTGCAGAAGGCGCGACCGACCGCTGCCCTCGTGCAGCCACTCAAGCTCTCCGGTGCGCCGGGTAACCAGCATCTGCTGGGGCGCGCCGGGCACAAAGGCACCCGCCGTCACCCGCGGCAGCCCTTCCCAGACCGGCACCCGCTCGATGTCCTGGGCTCCGGCAGGCAGCGCCAGACCGGCCAGCATCAGAATGGCGACCAGCACGGCACACCAGCGATCGCTGTGACGCCGCCTGGCCCAGGGTGCTACGGCGAATACTGGGCGGTTAATCATAGTTTACCGTCTCCATTCAACAACATGCCTGCCTGTCCGGGCAGAGGCTGGGTTGGCAACATCTGTGCGTGCCGAAGTAAATGAACTACAAACTGTAACACCTGTCGAGACAAAATTGACTATAATATAGTCAAATTTCACCGTAATGCGGAGGCAACACAGTATGGCGATTGAATCTGCGGTAGCGAGCAATAATGCGGCTGCGCTGACCACGCCAAACGTCCGGCGCGATGAACCGACGTCCGGAACCGCCCCGCTGTCTGCCCCCAGGCAGCTCCAATTACCGGCGCATAGCTGCAGCCACCCGGTCCTGACGTTGCTGTGCAGGTGTCCACGCCGGATCTGAATCAACTGTCCATCCTGGATCGAGTCAACGGTACGCAGCAGGCGCGTGACACGGTTAACCAGGTTCAGGATTCACTGCTTGAGCAGCGGTCACTGGCGGCAGCGGCCGAATACGCACCCGAGTCCGAGCAGGCCGACCTGGCCGAACAGCAGGCTGCCTTGCAGGCTGATCGGACGACCCTGGTCGAACAGGAACGGAGCACGGAAGGTGCCAACGAAGCCGTTGAAAATCTGGGAATAACGCTGGAGGCTCAGGGCCTGACGGGAGAGACCGACGAACTGCCATCGGCCGAGCAACTGACGGAAGGTCTGGAGCAAGTCAATACCCTGCAGGAGGACCTGGACCGTCAGGACGCCTTGTTAACGGCCGATTTCAATGCCGCTCAGGACAGTCGCCTGCAGGGGCCGGCTGGCGCCGTCACCAATCCGTCCGAGGCGGATGCATTGCTCAATCGGGTACTCGAAAGCGAAAATGACCTGGTACGCACGTCCAATGCCGTGGACGACGATCAGCGTCAACAGACGCTCAATCTGCTGACCGTCTGATCGCGTCAAACCGCCGAAACGACTGATAACCCTTTATGAGTCGTCCAACATAGCGTAAAGCGAGTCCAGTGTGGCTCGCTTCTGCGCCCGGCCCTCCTCCTCTGTGGGCGCTTTCAAACCGTCCCAGACCACATCTTCCGACGGCAGTTCTTCGAGAAAACGGCTGGGCATGCAATCTATGACCTCGCCGAAACGACGACGCTTGGCGGCATAGGTCAGTGTCAGGGAACGCTGTGCGCGGGTGATTCCCACGTACATCAGGCGGCGCTCTTCTTCGATATCGTCGTTTTCTATACTGTTGCGATGGGGTAGCAGTTCTTCTTCCAGTCCCATGATAAACACGCGGGGAAATTCCAGGCCCTTGGCGGCATGCAGTGTCATGAGCTGCACGGCATTGGTCTGCTCGTCCTCTTCCTGACGTTCCAGCATATCGCGCAAGACCAGACGGGTAATGGCATCCTCAATGGCCACGTCCGAATCGTCCTGTTCGTCACCGCGCTCCACCATGGCCTCGAGACTGTCCACCAGTTGCCAGACATTGGCCATGCGCTTTTCGGCACCGGACGCCGAGCCTGACTCCTGGCGAATCCAGCTTTCATAATCAATATCGAAGATGAGTTCCCGGATAATGCTCAGGGGCTTTTCCGCCTGGGCCAGCTTCTCGCGCTTGTCGTCCATCCAGTGGACAAAAGATTGCAGCCGCATCAGGGGCTTGCCCGACAGCAGACGCTGCAAACCGGATTCACCCGCTCCGCGGTACAGGCTGATGTGGTAATCACCGCAATACAAACCCAGCTTTTCCAGTGTGGCCGCACCGATTTCCCGGCGCGGTGTATTGATCACCCGCAGAAAGGCCGCATCATCATCCGGGTTCACAAGCAATCTGAGATACCCCATGAGATCCTTGATTTCCGCCTTGGCAAAGAAGGACGTTCCGCCGGAAATCTGATAAGGAATACGACTTTCCTGCAATTTGATCTCCAGCAGGCGCGACTGGTGATTGCCCCGATACAGGACGGCAAAATCCTTGTACTCCAACTGCCGTTGCAGCCGGTTGGTCAGGATCTCATTGGCGATGCGCTCTACCTCTTTTTCTTCATTGGCAGTACGAATGATGCGAATGGGCTCGCCAAAGCCCATTTCGCTCCAGAGCCGTTTCTTGAAGACATGAGGGTTGTTGTCGATCACCCGGTTGGCGGCCTTGAGTACGCAGCCCGTCGAGCGGTAGTTCTGTTCCAGCTTCACCACTTTCAGACCGGGGAAATCTGTCTGCAGTTGTTCCAGGTTCTCCGGGCGGGCGCCCCGCCATGAATAAACCGACTGGTCATCATCGCCCACCACGGTGAACCGGGGAAAGTCACCCACCAGCAGTTTCACCAGTTCGTACTGACTGGTGTTGGTATCCTGATACTCATCCACCAGCAGGTACCGGATGCGAGACTGCCAGCGTTTCAGCACGTCCTGATTGGACCGCAGTAGCTCCGTAGGCAGGCGAATCAGGTCGTCGAAATCCACCGCGTTGTAGGCTTTCAGCAAGCGGTCATAGTGGCCATATACCTGGGCACAGATCACTTCATCATCGGTTCTGGCTCTGCTCAGCGCCTGTGACGGGGTCAGCAGATCATTTTTCCAGTTGGAAATACCATTCTGCATAAACCCCGCCTGATCTGTCTCATCGGGAAACTCACGACTGAGTATGTCCTTGATCAGCGCCAGGGCATCGGTCTGATCAAAGATGGTGAAATTGGGCTTGAGGCCTGCCGCTGCGGTTTCGCGACGCAACATCTTGAGCCCCAGGTTGTGAAAGGTGGATACCGTCAGCCCGCGTGTCTGATTGCCCTTGATCAGGTGCCCCACCCGCGCCTTCATCTCCTTGGCCGCCTTGTTGGTAAAGGTGACCGCCACGATGTGACTGGCAGAGTAGTTGCAGTGTTCGATGAGATAGGCAATTTTGCGGGTTATTACACTGGTTTTTCCGCTGCCGGCGCCCGCAAGGACCAGCATGGGGCCATCTATATAGTGCACGGATTCAGCCTGGCGATCATTCAGTTGTGACACGGGCAGGCCTCCGGAGATTTGAGATTCGCATGGCCCTATTGTACATCACTCAATACCCCGACACAGACTCCTGTGACGTAAGGGCGGTGGATTTTTATCTCAGGTTGTGCGAACTTACCCGAGGTTAAAGGCCTCTGGACAATTTCTTGCGAGATATTGTTCATAAATTGCTTGAACAGCAGGGAACGCACAGGGGGCCATTTCGGAGCGGGCAGGACACCACAGAAAACAACTTAACAAATGGTTTTGAAAGACCCAGACATCTGCCTTGGCAGTATTAAGTGAGAGCGGGATGTTATTGAGCCAGAAGGCTATTACTGTATGTCTGTGTATGGAGCACCCGGGGGTAGCGCAGCACCTGACCCTTGCACTCCATGAAGCAGGCCTGACCACGGTCAATATCGCAGACCGGGCCGACGCCATTCATGAAGCGAATGTGGTGATCTTTCAGCCGTCTACCCGCACCGCCCATTACCTCAATGAATACGGCTCGTCACGAGCCTGGATCGCATACGTGGACGACGAACCCGATGACGATCTGGAAGCCTATCGGGCTCAGGGTGTGCGGGAGGTCCTCTACTCCGACGAACTGGCACCCCGACAGTTGCAACGCAGCCTCGCGCGCGCTTTCTACTTCCAGCAGGCGCAGCAGCAACTCAATCAATACGACAGTCTTACCGGCTTATACAGCAATCGCGGTTTCCTGGAAGCCACCGATCAGGCCCTGTTTACTGTCGCCGACTCCGGGCGTCTGGTCTCCATGCTGGCTCTGGATGTCCGCAGCTTCAACGACATCAATTCACGCTTCGGTTTCAATTTTGCCGACCATGTGCTGACTCAGGTGGCTGACCGCATGCGCAGCTCACTGGGACCGCTGGCTAAAATCGCCCGACTCGGCGGCGACGAGTTTCTGATTTTGCTGGAAAACCTGCCCAACCGGGAGGTATCGGATCGCCTGGTAAAACGGGTGCAGAACCTGTTCGATCTGCCGTTTGAAATCCAGGAGCACACCCTGGCCCTGGCCGTGGACATCGGTGTGGTGACCTACCCACAAACCCTGGGCAGCGCCGAAGACCTCCTGCGCAAGGCCCATGACGCCATGCACCGTGCCAAGAAACAACAGTCCATCACGGTCTACCGCCATGCCCAGGGCCAACTGGACAACAACGACGACATGGAGCGCAGCCTGCGCCACGGCCTGCGTCGGGGCGAGTTCGAACTGTTCTATCAGCCCCGGGTCTGTCTGCAGGACCAGGAACTGCTGGGCATGGAAGCACTGATCCGCTGGCATCATCCCCAGCGCGGTCTCCTCGGCCCCAGCGAATTCATTCAGGTTGCCGAAGCCAGCGGGCTGATTGTGCCTCTGGGCTACTGGATCATTGATCAGGTCTGCCAGGATCTCCAGCATATCCAGGAGTGCGGCTTTTCCGATGTGGTCATCGCCAGCAACCTGTCCTTCCGTCAGTTGCAGGACGAGCAATTCTGCCATGTGATGCCCCGCCTGCTCACCCGACTCGAGGTGGACACCCGGCATCTGGAGTTCGAGCTAACGGAAACCGCCGTTCTTACCGATCCCGAGCGAGCCATGACCGCCCTGCAGGAAGTCAATCGACTGGGTGTGGAGATCTCTCTCGACGACTTTGGCACCGGGTACTCGTCACTGACTCATATCCGCCAGTTCCCCATCAGCACGATCAAGATTGATCGCAGCTTTACCCAGCGGGTAACGCTGGATCACGAAGCCGATTCCATCGTGCGCTCCATCATCAACCTGGCCCACGATCTGAACATGAAGGTGGTCGCCGAAGGCGTGGAGAACGCCGAGCAACTGAATTTTCTGGTGGAAAACCGCTGTGACCAGGTTCAGGGCTTTCTGTTCAGCCACCCACGCCCGTTGTGGGAAGTCCTGCAACTGATAGACCACACACTCACAGCATTCAACCGATCAAAGGCGGTGTGAGTCGGGTCAACTCCCCAGACCCAGTCGATCCAACTGCCGCAGATTCAGCGCCTCCAGAATGTGCCCACGACTCACCCGATCCTCCTGCGCCAGATCGGCCAGAGTCAGGGCGAGCTTTTCAATGCGGTGCTGAGCCCGGGCACTGAGCTGAAAACGCGACGACAGTTCAATCAATAGCGCCCGCTCATCCGCCCCCACCACATCCAGTTCGGTGAGTTCACTGGACCCGAGATCCCGGTTCTGCTTGCCCTGGCGTGCCTGCTGGCGAGCCCAGGCCGCCTGAACCCTGGCCTGAACGGTGGCGCTATCTTCACCACGACTGCGTGTCTGCAATACCTCGGGCGGTACAGCGGGCACCTCCACATAGAGGTCAATGCGATCCAGGAAAGGCCCGCTGAGTCGGCTCAGGTAGCGTTGAATCTGCTCCGGCGAATAGCGCTGACTGCGCTGGTCCGAGGACGCATAGCCGCCCGGCGTGGGATTCATGGCTGCCACCAGTTGAAAGCGAGCCGGGAACCGGGTCTGGCGCGCGGCTCGGGCAATGTGGATTTCACCCGACTCCAGCGGTTCGCGCAACACATCCAGAGTAGCGCGTTGAAATTCCGTGAGTTCATCCAGAAAAAGAATGCCATTATGCGCCAGCGTAATCTCTCCGGGTCTCGGAACCGAGCCGCCGCCCACCAGCGCCACGCCGGAACAGGTGTGATGCGGCGCCCTAAACGGGCGAATCCCCCAGCCCACCGACTGGCCACTGATTGACTGGATGGCGGCCACTTCCAACGCTTCGGTATCGGACATCCGGGGCATGATGCCCGGCAGGCGGCTGGCCAACAGCGTCTTGCCCGTACCCGGCGGACCGAAAAACAGCAGATTGTGACCGCCGGCCGCGGCCACTTCCAATGCCTTGCGCGCCTGTGGCTGACCCTTGATATCCGCCATTTCCGGGCCTGTCTGCTGGTTTTGCGGACGCTCACAGGGTACCGGGCTCAGGGGCGCCTGACCTCGCAGGTGCCCACACAAGGTCAGTAGATGATCGGCCGAGAAGGCCTGACAATCGGGCAGCAACGCCAGCTCAGGTGCATTGGCGGCGGGCAGCAGCAATTGCCGCTGCTGATCTCGGGCGGCCATGGCCACAGGCAATGCCCCCTGAACCGGACGCAGTTCTCCCGAGAGCGACAGCTCACCCATCACCTCGGTATCGGCCAGGGCGGATTCGGGGATTTGCCCGCTGGCGGCCAGAATGCCGAGGGCAATGGCCAGGTCGTAGCGCCCGCCGCCCTTGGGCAGGTCGGCCGGCGCCAGATTGATGGTGATGCGGCTGGTGGGGAAATCGAACTGGGAATTGATCAGCGCGCTGCGCACCCGATCACGGCTCTCCTTCACCGCTGTTTCGGCCATGCCGACTATGGTCATGTTGGGCAGACCACCGGCCAGATGGACTTCCACTGTTACCAGTGGGGCATCCACACCGATAACGGCCCGAGTATAAAGCGTCGCAAGCGCCATAAAGTCACCATCCCTGGTTATGAATAAGCGCGCTTACTTTAGGGGCTTGTAACCCCTAGCACAATACACCCCAGGTTCAGTCTGACGACCGGCGCCAGACTGCATCACCCCCAGCGGATACGGGCCGGGCCCAGTCAATCTGTGGCTGCAGTTGCAACTGGGTGCGAAAAAACGGCACATAGGCCTCACCGTCAGTATCGAAAGTGATCTCGCCCTGCGGCGCCTGCCAGGTCAAATCCGGCATCACCGTCTGCAGATCGGTCGGGTCAATACTGCCGGCTTCCTCAACAGCGGCAAGAATCGCCAGCGCCGATGCCATCCCTGCTACCACATACTGGCTTGGCAGGCGGTCGTGACGTTCCAGCATGGTGCGCACCAGCCAGTCATTCACCTCGTTCTCGGGCAGGTCATAATAGTAGTAGGTCAGGCCGTATACGCCGGGGTGGCTGCGCAAATCGCGCAACCCCGACAGGTCCGGCAGCCAGGTGAAAAACTGGTTGGCCGACAGCCCGGCCTCCTGCTGCAGAACCCCCAGCCAGTCCAGCAACACCGGCCAGGTGTTGACCAACACGGGGTCCGACTGCAACGAGAGCAACTCCCGAACCTCTTCCATGGCCAGTGCGCCTGAGCTGCGCGGCGATACCTCTACAGACTGACTCCCGGCGGGCCGGGGCGAAGCGGAGTTCACTGCAGACACCCAAATGGGCGTATCCGAGGGCACCCACTCGGCCAGCCCCTGCTCTACATCCTGCCAGCGATAGAAGGTCCGAAACACATGGGGGTTCCCGGCCACCGGCAGGTCGTCGGACGGCGTGGCGGGCACCAGCACCAGACGATCCAGTTGCTCGGCGTATTGAATGATGCGGTGGCTTTTACGCGCCTGCACCGGGCCGACCCAAATGCCGGCCTCCGGCAACTCGTTAGCGTCCGGCACCACATTGGCTTCCCAGGTATCACTGGCCAGAGACTCTTCCTGCAATTGAATATCGAAACCGGCCCAGCGTCCGCTGCCATTGGTCAGGTATTCTATCCCCAGGCGAAAGCCCAGGTCGCGCTCCCCGGCGTAATCGGCAAATACCGGCTCGCTGTCACCGATCAGGGCAATGTTCAGGGTGGACGGCGTATCGGCCCAGGCCACCGGGCTCAAAGACAGGCACAAGAATATGCCAAGGTGTTTCACCCGCAGCAGTGGTTTCATCATCGTATGTTCCAGATCGTTTTGGGGTGGGTCAGAGCACCTGACCTCACGTCATTCGGATTGGTCAGCCTTGAGCCGTGCCACTTCCGCTTCCAGTTCCGTCAAACGGGCTTGCGCCTGGCCAAGCAGCGCCTGCTGGGCCTCGAATTCTTCCCGAGTGACCACATCAAGCTTCTGCAATTGCGCCTGGATCAGCGCCTGCAGATTTTCTTCCGCGCCAGCGCGCAGCGCGTTGCCCTGTTCCAGCGCCTGAGCCAGTCCGGCCCCGAGTGTTGCACTGATATTGTCCATGCCGGCCATACGCCGCTTCTCCTCTTGTACCGGCCAACCCACTGAACGACCGCCGCCTACCGGCGCGGTCAGGGGTTTCAACCTGAATGCCACGAATTGATGCACACCTTCGAGCCGCGCGTCCCGCCTTGCTCACAAAGCGCACCATTATAAGTCAATGGCGCACCATGTCGCACCCCGACTGTGCACACATTTTGAACAGCTGCTCTCTTGTGCCTCACCAAAACGGCTCGAGGCCCGTATTTTACAGGGCCTTGACCAAACTGGCACAACCGATGCTTAAGTCCTACCAGAGATGCTCGTTCGGTGGAACAACGATAGCCAGTTTATCACTCCACCACCCCCCAACGCGAGGTACGAGCAGATTAAGACAGCTTGCCGCATGCGGCGAGTCATTTCAGACAGTGAAACGGAGAAGGGTGCTATGAAACTTGTCACTGCGATAATCAAGCCTTACAAGCTTGACGATGTGCGTGAAGCCCTGTCGGACATCGGTGTGCAAGGCATTACCGTGACAGAGGTTAAAGGCTTTGGTCGCCAGAAAGGCCACACAGAACTGTACCGCGGCGCTGAGTATGTCGTGGATTTTCTGCCCAAGGTAAAGGTAGAAATTGCAGTATCGTCTGATTCCCTGGATCAGGTATTGGAAGCCATTACCAAGGCAGCCAATACCGGCAAGATCGGCGACGGCAAAATCTTTGTCTCCGAGCTTGAGCAGTCCATTCGCATTCGTACCGGCGAGACCGGCAACGACGCCATTTAAGCCTGAGGAGATATTACCGTGGAAATGAACGCAATATTTGAACTTCAATACGCCATGGACACTTTCTACTTTCTGGTGTGTGGCGCTCTGGTCATGTGGATGGCGGCCGGCTTTGCCATGCTGGAATCCGGTCTGGTCCGTGCCAAGAATACCACTGAAATTCTGACCAAGAACTTCTCCCTGTTCGCCGTCGCCAGTGTCATGTACATGGTTGTCGGTTGGGATCTGATGTACGGCGGCGGCCTGTTCCTGCAGGGCACAGCCGGTGCTGCCGACTCTGCTGCTGTTCTGGAAGCGTCTGCCGACGCCGGCTTTGCCGACATGGCCGAGTTCTCCGGTGCTTCAGACTTCTTCTTCCAGGTCGTGTTCGTGGCTACCGCCATGTCCATCGTATCCGGTGCGGTTGCTGAGCGCATGAAGCTGTGGGCCTTCCTGGCTTTCGCACTCGTCATGACCGGCTTCATCTATCCCATCCAGGGTGCCTGGAGCTGGGGCGGTGGCTTCCTGGACGAGCTGGGTTACGCCGATTACGCGGGCTCCGGTATCGTACACATGGCTGGTGCGGCAGCCGCCCTGGCCGGTGTGCTCGTTCTGGGTGCACGTAAAGGCAAGTACGGCAAGAACGGCGAAATCAACGCCATTCCCGGCGCCAACCTGCCGCTGGCCACACTGGGTACCTTCATCCTGTGGATGGGCTGGTTCGGCTTCAACGGCGGTTCTACCCTGAAGCTGGGTGGCATCGACGTGGCCAACGAAGTAGCCAATGTATTCGTCAACACCAACATGGCTGCCTCCGGTGGTGCCATTGCCGCACTGATCCTGTCCAAGATCCTGTTCAAGAAAGCGGATCTGACCATGGTGCTCAACGGCGCGCTGGCCGGTCTGGTATCCATTACTGCCGGACCCGAGTGGTCAACGCCGCTGGTTGCGACCCTGATCGGTGCTGTGGGTGGTCTGATCGTTGTGGTCTCCATCGTTGCGTTTGACAAGATCAAGATCGACGATCCGGTCGGCGCCATCTCGGTACACGGTGTGGCCGGTATCTGGGGCGTGCTGGCAGTAACCTTCTCGGGTGCTACCACACTGCTCAACCAGCTCATCGGTATCGGCGTGATCTTCGCCTGGGTCTTCGTGACCTCGCTGGTTGTCTGGTTTGTTCTGAAGCTGATCATGGGCATCCGCGTCTCCGAAGAAGAAGAGTACGAAGGTGTGGACATTTCCGAGTGTGGCCTGCAGGCCTATCCGGAGTTCACCTCCTCAGGCAGCAAGTAAGCCTGACGGCGCAACACATCAGGAAGGCACCCTCGGGTGCCTTTTTTTGTGCCCGCAAATTGTCTTGCCAGCGTCTGCAATGGTACTTTAGCTTTTATCACCCGTATTCATCAGCAGGAGTTACCCATGAAACTGGTCACCGCAATCATCAAGCCATTCAAACTGGACGATGTCCGAGAATCACTGTCCGACATGGGCGTTCAGGGTATCACTGTGACGGAAGTCAAAGGCTTCGGTCGCCAGAAAGGCCATACCGAACTGTATCGGGGTGCGGAGTATGTCGTCGATTTCCTGCCCAAGGTCAAAGTGGAAGTCGCTGTGGATGAGGGTACGCTGGACACGGTACTGGACGTCATCACCAAGGCAGCGAACACCGGCAAGATCGGTGACGGCAAAATCTGGGTGAGTAGCCTGGATCAGGTGGTGCGTATCCGCACCGGAGAAACCGACAAGGACGCTCTCTGAGACATGACCCGGTTCAGCGAGCGATTCGCTGAACCTTTACCACCTCGGCCAGCCGGCGCAGCCGGCGCATGACCTGAGCCAGATGCTTGCGGTCGGTGACATTGACGCTGACCGATATCTGGCTGACCACGGCATCCTTCTCTTCCATGTTCACCGTCTCGATGTTTGAGCCGGCCTCGGCAATGGTCGAGGCCACATTGGCCAACACGCCACGCTGACTGCGCACTACAATGCGCAGATCGGCATGGAACTCACCGCCCATGTCGTCATCCCACTCCAGGTGCACGCAACGCTGATGGTCTTCCCGAAACTCGGCGACGTTCTTGCAGGTCTCGCGATGAATCACCAGTCCTTTGCCCTTGGTGATAATGCCCAGAATGGGATCACCGGGCACGGGTGAGCAACAACGCGCATAATTCAGTATCAGCTTTTCGGTGCCTTTCAACGCCACCGGCGAGGCTCGGTCCCGATCTCCGGAAGCGGCCTTGATATCCAGTTGCTGAGCCAGACGTCGAGCCACGACATAGCCCAGGCGCGTGCCCAACCCTACATCCTGATACAACACCTCCAGAGACGGCAGTTGCAGATCAGCCAGCAACTTGTCCCACTGCGCCGCTGTTATCTTGTCCAGTGACATGCCGAACTGCTGCAGGGATTTGCTCAGCAGTTTGCGCCCGATGTCTTCCGACTCTTCCTTGTGTACCGTTTTGAGGTAGTGGCGGATGGCTGCCTTGGCCTTGCCCGTGACCACGAAGTTGAGCCAGGCGGTATTGGGCCGGGCCGTACGAGTGGTGATGATCTTCACCGAATCACCGCTCTCGAGCGGCTGACTGAGGGGCCAGTATTTGCGGTTGACCAGACAACCGACGCAACTGTTGCCCACATCGGTATGCACGGCATAGGCGAAATCCACCGGCGTGGCCCCGCGCGGCAACTCCATGATCTTGCCCTTGGGCGTGAAGACGTAGATCTCGTCGGGAAACAGATCAATCTTCACATGCTCAATGAATTCGATGCTGCTGTTGGCCTGCTGCTGGATTTCCAGCAGGCTGTTGATCCAGCGTCGGGCCCGGGCCTGTGCCGGTGTCGGGTTGTCCGAATCGTTGTCCTTGTACAACCAGTGCGCAGCGATACCGTGATTGGCCATGGCGTCCATGTCCAGGGTGCGGATCTGCACCTCAATATGGACGCCGTTGAACCCCATGACCGTGGTATGAATACTCTGATAGCCATTCACCTTGGGCACGGCGATGTAATCCTTGAAGCGCTTGAACACCGGCTTGAACAGGCTGTGTACCGCACCCAGCGCCTTGTAACAATCCTCCACCGAATCGGTGACAATGCGGAAGGCATAAACATCCATGATGTCGCGAAACGGCTTGTGCTGCTCCTTCATCTTCTTGTAGATGCTGAACAGGTGCTTTTCACGCCCGTAGACCTGCGCCCCTTCCAGGCCGAACTCCAGCATGCGCTTGTCCAGAGACGCCTGGACCTTCTCCACGATTTCCTTGCGATTGCCGCGCGAGCGGGTAATGGCCGCCGACACACACCGGGCGCGCATGGGGTAGATGGCAGCGAAGGCCAGATTTTCCAGCTCAACCCGCACGTCATTGATCCCCAGTCGCTGGGCAATGGGGGCATAGATATCCAGGGTTTCCTGGGCGATACGCCGCTTCTTTTCCGGCTTCAGCGGCGCCAGGGTCCGCATGTTGTGGAGACGGTCGGCCAGTTTGACCAGAATAACCCTCAGGTCTTTCGCCATGGCCATGGCCATTTTCTGGAAGTTTTCCGCCATTTCGTGGCGTTTGTCTTCAAACTCCAGGTGAGTCAGCTTGCTGACGCCATCGACCAGATCGGCCACACCATCACCGAATTGCACGGCCATGGCTTCCCGCGTCATGGGGGTGTCTTCCAGCACATCGTGCAGCATGGCCGCCATCAGGCTTTGATGGTCCATGTGCATGCGGGCAAGAATATTGGCAACAGCCAGGGGATGGACGATGTAGGGTTCATTGCTGGCCCGTTTCTGACCATAATGCGCCTGTTCGGCGAAATAGTACGCCCGTTTCACCCGATCAATTTTATCGGGCGACAAATAACTGTTCAGGCGGCTTGCCAGGGCGTCTACTGTAGGCACTCGGAGTAGTCCAGGTTGGTTGGTATGGAGTCTATATTGATTTTAGTGAATCAGCATAGACAAATACAACCGTACCACAGCAATCAACCCGATAGCGTTATTCTTCTACCGGGGTAGACATGATTTCGTCAACGGAAATGGCATTCTCCGCCAGTTCGCGCAAAGCCAGTACCGTCGGCTTGTCATTGTCTTCTGCGACCCGCACATCGGCGCCCTGATTGGCGATCTGGCGGGCACGCTTGGACGCGACCATGATCAATTCGAAACGGTTATCTACGTGTTGCAGACAATCTTCAACAGTCACACGTGCCATCAGCGGAATCCTCGGACAGAGAGAAATTTTTCAGAACGGCATAGTGTACTCAATTTGCCCGTAAAGGCAAATGATAAACCGCCTAGTTGAGCAGGCCCGACAACAGGTCAGCCTGCATCCTCACCTGCATGGGCGTGCGCATGCGTTGAGCGATAAACACGGAACACAGATCGTCCAGCGCCTTGTAGAAATCGTCATTGATGATCAGGTAGTCGTATTCGTCGTAGTGTGACATTTCACTGACCGCGTCACGCATGCGCCGTGCAATCACGTCATCGTCATCCTGGGCCCGCTTTTCAAGACGCTCCTGAAGACTGTCCAGTGACGGCGGCAGAATGAAGATGCTCTGGCTGTCAGGCATAGCAGCACGCACCTGGGCCGCGCCCTGCCAGTCTATTTCAAGAATCACGTCATGGCCCTTGTCCAGTTCACGCTCCACATAGCTGCGCGAGGTGCCGTAATAATTGTCGAAGACCTGAGCGTGCTCCAGGAAATCTCCCTTGGCCACCATGGACTGGAACTCGTCACGGTTCACAAAGTGGTAGTGCTGGCCCTGCTCCTCACCCGGTCGCATGGGCCGTGTAGTATGAGATATGGACAGGAACACATAACTCAGGCGCTTGATCAGCGCATTGACCAGACTGCTCTTGCCGGCCCCGGACGGGGCAGAAACGATGTAAAGGATACCCTTGGCCATAATGGTATTGGTTACTCCAGGTTCTGAATTTGTTCGCGCATCTGTTCAATGTGCACTTTAAGGTCTATTGCTGCCTGCGTGTAATCGGTATGGGCGGCTTTCGATCCCAGTGTGTTGGCTTCCCGGTTGAACTCCTGCATCAGAAAATCCAGCCGCCGCCCGATGGGTTCCTGGCGCGCCAGAACCCTGCGGGTCTCTGCCACATGGGTATCCAGCCGGTCCAGCTCTTCGGCCACATCCGCCTTCTGTGCCAGCATGGCCACTTCCTGCGCCAGCCGGTCCGGCTCTACCTCTACGCCCAGAGCGGCTACCCGCTCCTTCAATTTCGCCAGCAAGGCCGCCTGCAGCGCGGGTTGCGCCGCGCGCAGGGACGCCACACTCTCGGTCACTGCATCCAGGCGCTGAGCAATGCTCTGTACCAGATCATCGCCTTCACGCTGACGGGCCGCTTCCAGTTGGGACAGAGCGTCGGACAGGAGATCCCCAACAGCGGATTTCAAGGTATCATCATCCAGGGCGGCATCGGTCAGAACACCCGGCCAGCCGAGCACCGCCAGGGCATCGGGCGCCTGACAGTCCGGCACATGACGCTGAACCTGAGCCAGCGCCTGCCGCAAGGCCTGCAGGCGCTCTGCGTGTACATCCATGGGTGTTTGTGTGCCCGGATCAGCCTGCCAGCGAGCACTCACTTCCACCTTGCCCCGCGACAGTCTTTGCCGAATACGATCCCGCACCAGGGGCTCGGCAAAACGGATAAACTCCGGCAGGCGCACCGTAACCTCAAGATAACGATGATTCACCGTACGGATTTCCAGAGTGAGCTTGCCACCCACCAGAGACTCTTCCGCCCGGGCAAACCCGGTCATGCTGAACGCCATACTGCCCTCCTGTCTGTTGTCTGATCCCCGACCTGTGTGGCCATCATACTGTTTTCGTCGAAGCGTTCACATTTTTCCAGATTGTTCAGAGGAAAAATCAATTTCGCCAAAATCGTCACAACCCACAGCGTCAAAACGGACTATGCTGACGACCAGGGAATTTCTTATCAATGGCTTAAATGGAGGCTGCTAGTGACCACCCAAGAACTGTTATCTCACGCTCCGGATACCCTGGCATCTCGCCTCAACCAGGCATTGTCCAACCAGCACTGTACGCTGGATCAATGGATAGCGGAACAGGCCGTCGACCGGGAATCTCTGCTGCGTTATCTGGAAAACAGCGGCTACCATTACATACCGCATCGTAACCGGATCGAATGAGGCCGAGCACACCCCTCAGAAAGCGTAATTGGCCGACAGGCCAATACGCACCAGGGTCTGGTCCAGTGCCATTTCACCTTCTACACCCACCCGCCAGTCTTCGGGGCCGAGCAACCACTCCGTGGTCCCCACCCATTGGGTCGTCTCATCGGCCCACTGGTACTGGCGCAGGGTCACAGAGAATTCTCCCGGGCCATAATATGGGAAAAAGTGAACACCCACTTCGCCCCAGTCGTAGGCCAGTCGGTAGCGCTCATCATCCTCATCAATCAAACGGCCACGATACCGCTACACCGCCACACTGGCGGTCACGCCCTGGTCTGCTGGCAGCATGAAGCGCCCACCTATCAGGCCATATTGCGCGGTCACACCATAGGTTTCATCATTCGCATGGCGAAAGCGGTCGCCCTGCTGCCCCACACCCAGGGTCAGTACGGACCAGTGGCTGAGCGCCCAGTGACCGGTCACCTCAGCCTGATACCCCAGGCTGTCTATATCATCGGAGGGTTCCGTATAGATACCGGACACCATGGCCTTTGCCCGGTTGAACGTTACCGGCGGGTCACCAAACGCAACAGCGGAAACGGGTACAAAGCCCATCAAAAGGCTTATTATCGGGACTAAGGGTCGATTCATCAGGTTGGCGCTATCTCTGCGGTGAACTCAATTGGGAAACGAGCGGAGAAAGCGTAATGATGCCACGGATGCAGCCGCCGGACAATTCAGGCCCCTGGTTGAAAAATGGCCTGCACAGCCACATCTATGTAGAGAGAAGCAAACACGGGATCTGCCCGTGAGGACGAAAACCATGATCAAGCCAGACGAGTTTCTGAAAAAGTACGGTTTTGACGAAGACAGCGAAGAAGAGGAATCCGACCACTCGCTGGAAAAACACGCCAAGGACCGCGCGCGCAAGGTGAAACGCCCCAACGCCGGCACACCCCATGACTGGGAGGAGTGGGAGGCCCACAAGGACGAGTTCGACACGGACGACGACCGCTGATTCCTCTGTGGGCGCCCATCAACCGGCCGCTCAGAACTGCAGGCCACTCCCGCCACCTGAGCCACCTTCCTGTCCGGGCACCACAATGGACGAGGCCTGTTCACGGCGCATCTCTTCCAGGCGCTTGAACGTGTCTTCCACGCCCTGCTTGGCCGCATCACCGTACTGGGCCAGAGCGTCTTCCAGGCTGTCCGCCTCGATTTCGAAATTCACCGGCAAGGCACCTGCCTGGGTCATCACCTGCGTCTGGCCGTGATAGACCACCGACCGTGTGCTGTCTGCCTCGCCCGTGCGCGTCACCGGCACCATGCAGCGCAATGTGCCGGCCCGCAGATCGGTGATCACATCTTCCCGATACAGGTTGTCCGTATCCAGGCTCATGTCCATGTCTGAAAGCTGCTGTGTCATGTTCTTTCCTCTCTGGTATCTGTGTGTTGGCAACAGGTCGCCCAGCCTACTAAAGACCGGGGCACAGGGCGAGCAGAGAACCCCACCCCAACGCAATTCCTCCTGTCATAAGCTGAAAGGTCGGCTACACTCTGTGACGGGCAGATTAATGCTGCCCACCTTACGGTGACGCGCACGTAAACTTATAATTACATGCGCCACTGTCACAAATCGCACCCTGACTCATACCTATCCTTGACGGTAGGGGCTGGCTCCCGGCTTAATGGTCAGGTTGGGACCCGCAGAACACGCTCGTTCTGGATAAAAAAACAACAACCGGGGTGTACTTGCCCGGCGACTGAATCGTCGCAACCCCGCAAGACATCTGATAGAGGAAACGTAGCATGAACCACACACTGAAAGCTCTAACGACCGGCCTGGCGGTTTCCGCCATAGCGCTGTCGACAGCCGTTTCGGCTGAAACTCTGCGCTGGGCACACGCCGGGGACTCCCTGACGTTTGACCCCCATGCTCAGAACCACGGCCAAACACACACCATTGCTCACCAGTTTTACGACAGCCTGATCTACCTGGACATGAATGCCGAGCCGGCACCAGGTCTGGCCACGGACTGGTACATTCATGAAGACGATGACAACGTCTGGGTATTTGAACTGCGTGAAGGTGTTACCTTCCACGAAGGCCAGACCCTCACTGCAGACGACGTCGTGTTCTCCGTTGAGCGGGCACTGCAGTCCAACTCCGACATGCGCCCACTGATCAACACCATCGTTGAGGCCAGTGCCGAAGACGACTACACCGTTCACCTGCGCACTGACGGCCCCAACCCGCTGCTGCCCAACAACCTCACCAACCTGTTCATCATGAACCGTGAGTGGGCCGAGTCCAACGGCGCAGCCGATGTACAGGACTACGCCGGCGGTGAAGAGAACTACGCCGTGCGCAACGTCAATGGCACTGGCCCGTACCGGGTAGTGAGCCGTGAGGCCGACGTGCGCACCGAAATGGAACGGTTCGACGACTTCTGGGGTGCTGACATGTATCCGCTGGAAGTGAGCCGTATCGTTTATACGCCGATCCAGTCTCCGTCCACACGTGCTGCGGCACTGCTGTCAGGTGAAATCGACCTGCTGCAGGATCCGCCAGTACAAGACATCACGCGTCTGCAAAACGCCGCAGGCATCAACGTGCTGTCGGGGCCTGAGAACCGTACCATCATGTTCGGCATGGACCAGGGCCGCTACGAACTGCGTACCTCCAACATCGAAGGCGAAAACCCCTTTGCTGACCGTCGCGTGCGCGAAGCCATGAACATGGCCATCGACCGCACTGCGATTCAGCGCATCGTCATGCGTGGTCAGTCCGAGCCTGCGGGCATGATTGCCCCGTCCTTCGTTAACGGCTATTCCGAAGAGATGGACCGTGTCACCGATGCCAACCGTGCCCGTGCCATGGAACTGATGGACGAAGCCGGCTATGGCGATGGCTTCAGCGTCACCATGACCTGTACCAATGACCGCTATGTGGAAGACGAAGGCATCTGCCAGGCCGTTACCGGCATGCTGGGCCAGATCGGCATTGACGTGAGCCTGAA
>LFIK01000129.1_pt1 | contig 49987 bp, 46 predicted proteins | sample 643401 | NCBI WGS metagenome assembly LFIK01 (sample SAMN03777447, study PRJNA286221) | soda lake metagenome | biome: soda lake; feature: Kulunda steppe; material: water; isolation source: sample T5-Br brine of Lake Tanatar-5 | place: Russia: Kulunda steppe | collected 2010-07
ATGGAAGGGCCATCGCTCAACGGATAAAAGGTACTCCGGGGATAACAGGCTGATACCGCCCAAGAGTTCACATCGACGGCGGTGTTTGGCACCTCGATGTCGGCTCATCACATCCTGGGGCTGAAGCCGGTCCCAAGGGTATGGCTGTTCGCCATTTAAAGTGGTACGCGAGCTGGGTTTAGAACGTCGTGAGACAGTTCGGTCCCTATCTGCCGTGGACGTATGAGACTTGAGAGGCGCTGCTCCTAGTACGAGAGGACCGGAGTGGACGAACCTCTGGTGTACCGGTTGTCACGCCAGTGGCATTGCCGGGTAGCTAAGTTCGGACAGGATAACCGCTGAAAGCATCTAAGCGGGAAGCCCCCCTCGAGATAAGGTCTCACTGGACGCAAGTCCCTGAAGGGCCCTGGAAGACGACCAGGTTGATAGGCTGGATGTGTAAGCGTTGTGAGGCGTTGAGCTAACCAGTACTAATTGCCCGTGAGGCTTGACCATATAACGCCAAAGCGTTTTGTGGGTCATGCCGTGTTACGATCGTGAGAACGTGAGAGAGCAAGGGAAGGACAGAAAGAACAAGGGAAGTGAAAAAGAAAGAGACGCACCGACGTCTGAGTTAAGAGCTCCTGCAATGTACCATGAACACCATGGTGAGAGTGTTTCAAGATACGCATATCCGAGCACAGTCGGCCGAAGACCGTAGACAGTGAACCGTAGACAGTGAACCGTAGACAGTGAACCGTAGACAGTAGACAGTGAACTGTCGACTGTCGACCGTCAACGGCCAACCGTGTAAGCAAATTGACCGGTGCCGTCCAGCCCCCAACCGCTGCGACGACACCCATAGCGTCAACCGTTTTGCTTGACGACCATAGAGCGCTGGAACCACCTGACTCCATCCCGAACTCAGCAGTGAAACAGCGCATCGCCGATGGTAGTGTGGGGTCTCCCCATGTGAGAGTAGGTCATCGTCAAGCTTCTATTCCAAAGCCCCGATCGCTGACGCGTTCGGGGCTTTTTCATGCCTGAAAGTATTGCGGAGCGCCGATCCTGTGGGGAAGGGGCTTGCCCCTGAAACAGGGCCAGTACAACCCCATGGGTGCTTGTGAACTAGAGAGCCCCCCAAACGCGGCCCCGGCCGCCTTGCCCGCGAACGCAGGCAGACTGCGACCATTCGCTCCGGCCTGCCCAGGTCGGGCGGGGCCAACAACTCGCTGCGCTCAGACAATGGCCCCGCTGTATCCGACCTGAACAGACCGGAGCAAATGGCCCTGCCAGCAAGGATTCGCGACCAAGCCAACCGGACCCGCTCTACCGTGCCTCCCTGTCCGAGCCTTGCCTCCCAGCTATGGCACGGCCTCTGTGCTGTGCGGAGGGGGCTTGCCCCCGAAACAGGGCCCATACAACCCCATGGGAGCCAGAAGCCTGCCTTATTCATGAGTTCCTAAAACTCGTAACGGGTTTCCAACAGGTAATCAGTGTCTCTGTTCTGGTCAGCAAAGGCGGTATCATCGCTGGCGAGAAAGGTGGTCACCCGGGCGGTCACTGACCAATTGTCTGTCAGCCTGTAGTCTGTACGCCCAACGGCGATGAGTACCTCCTCGGTGAGCGAGCTGTAACCGGTCAGTGTCAGCGCCAGTCGATCCGTCAGATTATCCTGTGACCAGGACAGGGCCATGGTGCTGTTCAGCCTTTGTTGGTCGGAGAGTCCGGCGTCCTCTGGCCAATATTTGAGGTTGATAAAGGTGGACCATTCACCGTACAACTCGGTCTGATAGTCAAGGCCTACGGCAGTGTCCAGCCGTCCGCGGGGGTCGCCAAAGGCTTCCGGGCGCGGGTTCTGGACGGTCGCCGGATCGCTGGGATACAAGCGGCTTTTGTAGGCAAGGTCTGCGTTCACTGAAATCGGGCCGATGGGGTAGGTGGCACTGGCCCCAGTCATCCAGAAAGCGTCCAGTGTGGGGGCGCCGTCGACGAGCACCGGCATGTCGGGAAGCAAGTGTGCCAGGTAGCCATCGATAGCCAGTCTCTCAGGCTGCAATTTCAGACGCAGGCCGAACTCGGGCGGTGCATCGTCCAGCAACTCCTGTAGATCAGAATCCAGAACGGGATGCGCCGAATTCATGTGTTCGGTGCCGTTACCAATACTCAGTGCGGGACGCGGGGTCACAAAGCCCGATATGGCCTGGCCACGCCAGCGACCCTCCAACTGTGCAGATATCTGCGATACCTTGTGCCCTTCAATGGTTTCATCAATGGTCAACGCTTGCGGCGAGACCACATCGAGGACCTCGGATCCGGGGACATAGCCCCAGCGAAGGCTTTGAACGCCCAGACCGAGTTGGCCGTACGGACGCTCAAAGGTCAGGGTGGCCCGATCGACCCGGCTACTGGCACTGATGTTGCGCGCTGCCAATTCGTCCTCGTCTGTGGGCCATTGCAGGTTTACCTGCATGTCGACATCCAGCCACGCTTGCTCGGTGAGAGGGTGTCGCAGTATGGAATTGATCCGTGTGCTGATCTGATCAACGGGTGTATCGAGGTTGCCTTCGAGCCGCATGGCGATATCGCTGCTCACCGAGGGCGGTGGCGCCTGAATGCGGTACCCCATGACTTCCGGATCCATGGAAAAGTCATCTTGCAGGAAATCGTCGGCCATAGCCGTACCCAGAGTCATCATTACCATGGAGATGGTTGGCAGGAGATAGTGTGTCCGGGTCATTCTGGCTGCCTTGCGGGTTGGTTGGCCGATGTGCGGCTGAAAACATCATTGATCTGCATAAAATACCTGTCATGGATAAGAGCACAATGGCGTCGAACGGGTCCGCTTGGGGAATAGTCAGTATGCCGACTTTATGCTATAACGTCGCCTCCACCGAGAGAAAAATGAATCCCCAATCCAGGCAATCCATTGATTCCGCAATTTGTATCACTATGCATCATCTGACCGAGTCTACACGCAGACATTATCTGGATGCCATGGGGCTTACCCAATGGTATACCCGCAGGGAGTTGCCGGGAGCGGCAAGACTCCTGTGGGAGAATGATGTTGTCGAGCCAGTGTCACCGACTCCGGTTGTGCCCGATGCACAGGGGATCTCGGGTCAGACTGCCGAGCCTCCGCGTGAAAGGAGAGAGAAGCCTCCTGAATCGCCGCCCCCTAAGCCGCATGCAGAATTGTTGCAGGAGGCCGGTAGTGAGACGACCGTGGGTATGGCTCATGATGAGTCGGATACGCCCGTGTCGGAGGCCACAGGCAGCGAGTCGGGTCATCAGGCAGGTATCGAGTTTGTTCAGCGCTGGTGGGCGAGAGACGGTTGGTGCATTGTCGACACCAGGGCGAAACAGATGCCCGAAGACCAGCAAAAAGCGGCAGACCGACTGATGGCCGGGTTGGCTCAGGCTGTAACAGGCGAACGGAAACCCGTAGTCGCTCACCGGATCGACTGGCCTTTGTTTGTAAACCGCTCCATCCCTCATGATGAGGAGGAGGCTCGATTCTATCTGAGTCAGAAGTGGCGTGCCGTACAGCAGCAATGTGAGGTCAGGCATCTGATTCTGCTGGGAGAGCATACACCGTCATTGCTGTCCTGTTCACCGCCAGACGACCAGTCCGATGCCTGGACCCATGACGGAATGAACTGCATTCAGGGGCCCGGCTCCAGTGAGTTGATGCATCTTCCCGGCGAGAAGCGCGCTTTCTGGAACCGGCTTCGGGCTTGGCTAAACAGCTTATGATCTCCGAGAATGTCGATTTGAGACCCATGAGCGAGTCCGATCTGGAGGCCTGTCAGCGTCTGGAAAGCCAGGTATCTCCCAATCCATGGCCCCTATCGACGTTTCGTCGGGGCATACAAAAAAACCATTGGTCTCGCGTTGCCAAGGACAAGGACAGAGAAATCGTCGGCTTCTGTATCTGCCAGTTGGTGGCGGATGAACTGTCGGTGTTGAATATTGCGGTCAGCGCAGACTTGCAGCGCAAGGGCCTGGGGCGTCGCCTGATGACGGAGGCGTTGCAAGGCGGCGTTGAACTGGGCGCAACCGTGGCTTTCCTGGAAGTCAGGCAGTCGAACCTGGGCGCACAGGCATTGTATGAACGCCTGGGGTTCCATGTGGCCGGCATTCGGGAAAACTATTATCCCGGTCGCACCGGGAGCCGGGAGCATGCGCTGATCATGGCGCGAGCCCTGCTGGACGATTAGCCGAGCACAGTGCTCTTGGCGGCAAGCGCGTCGATTAATCCAGGTCGACCATCAGGTCGTCAGAAATGCTTTCCAGAATATCGGTCAGCGCCTCGGTGCTGAGTGCCTCCGGCAGTCGGACCGTGAGTTCCGCGATGAACAGGGCGCCACCGGACATGGGTGCTTGCTCGTAGCGTGATGCCAGTTCCTGAACGTTGACGCCATGCTGGGCCAGCAGGCCGGTTATCTCGCGCACAATGCCGGTGCGGTCACTGCCGGTCACGGTGAACCGAGCAGTGACGCCTTCGGCGGCAGTTTCTGTCACATCGTTGGCCGAGTCAATGGTAAGCCGAATGCCTTTCTCCGCCAGTCGATTCAGCGCCGTGAGCAATGCGGGTTGTTGCTTTTCGGGCACTTCGATTCGGATAATGCCCGTGAATTTGCCGGCCAGATTGGCCAGTCTGCTTTCCAGCCAGTTACTCTCATGGGCCGTCAGACAGTCTGCAATGTCTTCCACGATGCCGGGCCGGTCGTCGGCCATGACGCTTATGATCAGTACGCTCATATCGATCTCTTCTATTGTGATGCCCAGTATTGCGCGAGATCCTCGCCAATCTCCTGGTTCATGGCAATCACCAGCCCAGAGATGGCACTGGCTATGGATTCAGCAGAGCGGTCCCCCAAGGGCTCGTGCAGGCGGAGCTGGCCCCGGGTCAGGGACTGACCTCCGGGTGATTCCAGTGCCCATCGCGCGATCAGCACAACCGCATCACCGTTACTTCTCCACTGCGCTTCCAGTCTGTCCAGGGTCACCAGGAGCAAGGGATGGTCTCGGTTCTGGGTCAGGCCGGTGCCCAAGCTGATGTTCAGCTCACGGGTCAACGCAGCCCCTAGAGGCTCAGACCATCGAGCTCTTGCGACATGGTGCAATTGCTGCGACTGGGTGCGCATCCACATGCGATCATTATCAATGTAGTCCGGAACGCCCACTCTGGCTACCCGGACGGGTTGCGGCAAACTGAATTCGGCGGGCGTGTCGCTGCTGATGGTGTAGTACTGGATGGGGGCTTGCTGTTGGCCGGCGCAAGCGGTCAGCAGCAGTAACAATCCAGCGCCTGTCAGAAACGAGGCAAGAACGCGCAGGTTCGATGTCATGGTTGATCCTCTTGCGTGCCAAAAAATAGCATGTTCGGGTTGTTTTCCAGCATGTTGGCGAAGCGTCTCAGGGTAGCACCGGCCGATGCCAGGTCTCGCAATGCCCGTTGCAGATCGTCGCGCTCTGCCGAGCGGGGATGTGTCAGGGTGCTGAGCTGTTCGGTCACCTGTTCGATGTTGACCATGGTGGACTCGGTCTGGCTGAGGACCCGTGACAACTCGTCTCCGCGCGCGCCCAGGTTCTCTTCGGTGTGATTGATCAGCCGCTCAATACTGGTCATGGACTCCGATATCTGGCTTTCCAATCGGTTCAGGCTCGCGCTGGCGTCCTGATTCAGGTCGGTGAAGGCCTGTAGTGAGGTTTCGGTGCTTTCGCTGAGCGTCCGCAGCGATACTCTCACTTCATCGACCAGTGTTTCCGTGGCTGTGGCGGTGCGGCTCATGCTCTCGCCGGCGCCGGACAACTCATCCTGCAGCGTGGTTGCCAGGCCGGTCATGGCGGTCAATGTGTCCTCCACCTGTCCGACCATCGCCCGCCAGTCGATCTCAGTGAGAGCTTCCCTGAACTGTTCCACCTCCGAGGCAACGACGGGTATTTGCGGCTCCATCGTCTGTCGGTCTCGAAGCCTAGCGTTGGCGTCCGGGCGAAAATCCAGTTTGATCGAGAGCTGACCGGTAAGGAGGTTCTGGGAATGGAGCTGTCCGCTGAGTCCCTGGTCGATCCAGCGATCCAGGGCTTCCTCGATCGAGTCGGCCTGCATGTTGTCAAACAGGCCACCCGGTGAAATGCGAATGCGCACCGGAATGATGGCATCGGCATTCTCGCCGTCGATTTCCAGCGATACTCGCTCCACCTCGCCGATGCGTACCCCTCGAAAGTTGACACCGGAACCGGCCGATAGCCCGCCTACTGATTCTTCAAAATAGAGTATGGCCGTTCCTGAGGGCTTGAACCAGCGTGCACCACCCAGCGCGAGCACACCGCCAATGGTGATGATTATGGCGCCAATGACGAACAGGCCGATCATGGCCGGTCTGGTTTTACGCACGGTCAGTCTCTTTTGATTGGGTGGCAGAACTCTGCAGAAACTCTCTAACCTTGGCGTTGTCGGACTGGTCTCTCATGGTGGTCGGCTTGCCTCGGCCAATAATGGTTTTGCTCTCGTTATCAAGAAATACGGCGTCATCGCCTATGGTCATCATGCTGTCCAGTTCGTGTGTCACCGCAACAATGGAGACTCCCAGACTGTCGCGTAACGAGAGTATGAGGTGGTCCAGCCGCCGTGCGCTGATGGGATCGAGACCGGCGGACGGTTCGTCCAGAAACAGAATGTCGGGGTCCAGTGCCAGGGCGCGAGCCAGTCCGGCGCGCTTGCGCATGCCCCCGGACAGCTCCGAGGGCATTTTGTCACCGGCATTGTTGAGTCCCACCAGTGACAGTTTGAGCGCCGTCAGGTCCTCGATATGGCCTTTTGACAGGTTGCTGTGAAGTTTCATGGGCAGTGCAACATTGTCGGATACACTCATGCCGCTCCACAGCGCACCGTTTTGAAACAATACCCCCGTGCGTTGCAACAGCCTGTGTATGTCCTCGGACTCCAGATCCCAGAGGGGCTGGTCCAGAAGCATGACCTCTCCGCGGGCAGGAGGCATCAGGCCGGTCAAGTGTTTGAGCAGGGTACTCTTCCCGCAGCCGCTGGGGCCCATGACAATGAATATCTGACCGGCATTGACATCGAAAGTGACATTCTCCTGAATCAGGACATCGCCAAACGCCATGTTCAGGTCGGTCACTGTCAGTATGGGCGACTCCGGAGTCTCTGTTTTCGGCGATGAAGCCGTCTGGTGTGTTGTGGACATGGTCAGAACCCGAACAGAATGCTGGCAATGGCAAAAAGGGAATCCAGTACAATGATACCCAGTATACTGATCACCACCGCCTGGGTCGCGGCCTGCCCGACCGCCTCTGCGCTGCGACCGGAGTGCAAGCCGATATGGCTGCTTACCAGTCCGATCAGGGCACCGAAACAGACACTCTTGATCAGCCCGAGCAGGAAGTAGGACAGGGGCACGGCGTCTGCCGTGCGCACGACGTAGGCTACCGGGGAGAGGTCCAACACGACGCTGGATACGATCATGCTGCCGGTCAGGGTTATGATGGCCGCGTATATGTAGAGCAGGGGCATGGCCAGGGTCAGTGCGAATACTCGGGGGACAGCCAGGTAGTCGTGTGGCGACAGGCCCAGAGTGCGCAGCGCATCCACTTCTTCATTGACTCGCATGGTAGCCAGTTGTGCGGCGAAAGACCCGCCGGTGTGGCCCGCTATGACGATGGCGGTCATGAGCGCCGCCATCTCCCTGGCCACGGCAATGCCTACCGTATCGGCGATAAAGATGTCCGCACCAAAAGCCTGCAGCTGTATGGATCCGACAAAGGCCGGAATACTGCCCAACAGCAGACTGACCACCGAGACGATGGGCAGGGCCGCCAGGGTACAATGGTAGAAGGCTGAAAAGAAATCGTCCCAGCGAAATTGATGCTTGCCCGCCAACACGCGCTGGAGACTGCGCAAAAAGAAGAACACACTGCTGCCGATGACTTGCACATTGGCCCAGCTTTTGAGCGTCAGCAGCCCCAGATTGTGAAGCCAGGAGTGATGCTCCGGCTCGGTGTAGTCAACATTGATGGGGTGCTCGGTCAGGCCCAGCAGGGATTGTGTAGTTTCCGGCATGCCGCGCAGTGAGGGGACCAGAGACTTGCGGGCCAGCGCCTGCTGCAGGCCCAGCAGAACGGCGGGCAGCAAGGAATCGCCATCCGTCACCTCGTCCATGACGATGTCCAGTGTTTCGACCGAGTCTGGCAGGGCGTGGATCAGATTACGTGTGGCAGGCAGTTGGCGCGCTGTATCCAGACGCCAGACACCCTTGAGTGTCAGGGTCGTGTGAGTCCCGTCAACCTGTATGCGCCAGGAGTCCTTATCGCCGGTGTGCGGTTGAGCCATCATGTGGATTAGTAAAGCATGGTCCCCCTGTCCTCACAAGGCTTGGTGTGGGGGCGAAGCGAAGGATTCGTGTAAACCTCTGGACAGAGTCGTTATACTCTAGGTAACAGACGGCCCTTTATACGTACAGTCATTTCAGTTTTTCAGGTCGTACAGGAGTTAACCGTGACCGATATTTCGACGACACAGTCCATTCTGGCTTCTCTGGTAGGCTTTGATACGACCAGCCGAAATTCCAATCTTGCATTGATCGACTGGGTTGAGTCCTATCTGGCTGAATACGGCGTGACCGGAGAGCGGGTCTACGACGCGACAGGCGATAAAGCCAATTTCTACGCTACCATCGGGCCGGCTCATGTGCCGGGGTATATTCTGTCGGGCCACACGGACACAGTGCCGGTCGATGGCCAGATCTGGGACACTGACCCGTTCCAACTGGTGGCGTCCGATCAACGCCTTTATGGTCGCGGTACGGTGGACATGAAAGGGTTTCTGGCCTGCTGCCTGTCGCGGGTGCCAGACATGGTCAAGGCCGATCTGAAAGAACCCATTCACCTGGCTTTCTCCTACGACGAAGAGGTGGGATGCCAGGGAGTGCCATTTCTGCTGAAGGAACTGGCCAGTCGCCCGGTGACACCGAAAGCCTGCTTTGTAGGTGAACCCTCGTCCATGGAGGTGGTCATTGCTCACAAGGCCAAGCGCAGTTTCCGCGCAGAGTTTATCGGCAAAGCCTGCCACTCGTCGCAGGCGCCCAGTGGGGTCAATGCCATCAGCTATGCCGCCCGCCTGGTGCGACGGTTGGACGAGCTGGCTGAATCCCTGGCCAGTGGCCCATCGGGCGAGTTGTATGATGTGCCGATCTCAACGGCTCATGTAGGGGTCATGCACGGTGGTGCGGCGCTCAATATCGTGCCGGACAGGTGTACCGTGGATTATGAATTCCGGGTTCTTCCGACAGAAGACATCGACGCTATTGCCGCTGATATCGAACACTATGTGACGTCAGAATTGAACGATGAAATGCAGGCACGAGCAGCCGAATGTTGCGCCCGCGTACATCCCATATCAGCCTTTCCCGGACTGGATACCGGCCCCAATGACGACGTGGTCGAACTGGCATTGTCCCTCACCGGCCAGGGCAGTGTGAAAAAGGTCGCCTACGGTACGGAGGCAGGCCTGTTCTCGCAGACGCTCGGCGTGCCCACTGTGGTATTGGGCCCGGGCTCCATTGATCAGGCACACAAGCCCAATGAATTTGTGGCAAACGAGCAACTGGCACGTTGTGGGGGGTTTATTGACCGGCTGATCGACCACTGCGAAGGTCGCGGTTGAAGTCCGCTATGGGTGCGGGCCTGCCATAGAGGTACCCTTGATAATGTACACACTGGCGCTCCGCCAGAAAGGCCTCCTGCTCCACGGACTCTACCCCTTCGGCAATGACATCCATGCCGAGGCCCTGGGTGATATTGATAATGGCCTCAATGATCACCCAGTCACGACGGGCCTCTGCCACCAGCACATTGCGGACAAATGATTGGTCGATCTTGACCTCGTCGAACAGCAGGTGCGACAAATAGGCCATGGATGAATAGCCCGTACCGAAATCGTCCATGGACAACCGAATGCCCGAAACACGCAATTGCTGCATTTTCTGCTGGGTATCCTCCAGGTCTGCCAGTACCAGGCTTTCAGTGAGCTCCAGCTTCAGACGGTGGCCGGGGACGCCCTGAGCGTCCAGCGCAGCCCGCACCTGGTGCACAAAATGGTCCTGGTGAAATTGCCGGGCACTGACGTTCACCGAAAGGGTCAGATCCCGGGTTACCGGGTCCGCCGCCCAATCTCGAATCTGGGCACAGGCCTGTTCGATCACCCACTGACCCAGAGGTATGATCAGGCCCGTATCTTCCGCTACCGGTATGAAATCCATCGGCGGCACCATGCCCCGCTGCGGATGCTGCCAACGCAAAAGTGCCTCGGCGCCGGTGACTCTGCCTTTGTCGTCTACCTGTTTCTGGTAGTACAAACACAGTTCGTTCCGCTCGATAGCCTGGCGCAACTCGGCTTCCAGTTTGAACCGGTCTTCCATGGCCACCTGTATCTCCGGGTCGAAGAAACGAATGCTGTTGCGACCTGACGATTTGGCCTGATACATGGCAATATCGGCCCTGCGGAGAAGTTCTTCACGGTTCAAATGGTAGCCATAAAACAGGCAGATGCCGATGCTGACTGAGCAGCGGTAGTCATGGCCGTCCAGATTCACAGTCTCGGTGACAAGTTCGAGTATTTTTTCGGCGATGGTCAATGCTTCCTGGGCGGCCAGGGCCTCATTGCGGTCCAGTTCATCGATGATGACGACAAATTCGTGACCGCCCAGACGAGAGATGGTATCCAGTCGCCGGAGACCCTGATTCAGCCGCTCAGCGATGTGCTTGAGCAGAGAGTCGCCGATGGAGTGCCCCAGGGTGTCATTCAGGCTCTTGAAATCGTCCAGATCCATAAACAGGATGGCGCCGTGCTGAGCATGACGATGAGAGGCGTGCAGGGCCAGCTTCAGTCGATCCTGCAGCAGGAGTCGATTGGGCAGTCCGGTGAGTTCATCGTAGAACGCCAGTTGGTGAATGGTATCCTCCGACAGGCGTTTTTCCGTGATGTCGGTGATAAAGCCATTCCACAGTACACTGCCTTCAGGCTCTTTCTCCGGCATGGCGTTGCCCTGCAGCCAGCGCACACGGCCGTCTGGGTGGTTTATACGGTACTCATGGCGCCAGACTCTCATGGTTTCAGCGGAATCATTGATGCTTGCAACGACCTCTGGCAGGTCGTCCGGGTGAATAATGTCCAGCAGCGGATCAATGTTGTCTTTTACTTCGTGAGGTTCCACACCATAGATTGACTTGATTGCCTCACTGGCCCAGGGAAAGGACATGTGGCCATCCGGCGTGAGGCGGTATTGATAGACAACACCCGGCAGGCGTGAGGCGATCTTGTTGAACTGGTCACTCATCAACCGTTGATGAGTTTCCAGCCGCTCTATCTCGAGACTTGCCAAGGTTACGCGATGGCGCAGTATGGCAGAGAAGGTCGAGATGACCAGGATGAACAGGCTGGTCAGGACCGCGAGTGTTGCGATCAGGTTCTGATCGGCTGTAAAGGCGCCATGCACTGTATGAGGATCGTCTGTGGGAATGAACAGAGTGGCACTCATGGCGACGTAATGCAGACTGGATATGGCAAGGCCCATGAGCAAGGACGCCAGAGCCTTGTAGGCCATGGGGCGATCACGAGATACCTGTCTCATGTGGCGATCCATCATGTAGGGGATCAACAGCGCCGCTGTGGCCATGACCACGGCCACAACCAGTGAAGCCACAAACAGTCCGGGACGGTACTGCATGGACACTGGCGTCACCATGGCGCTCATGCCCAGAAAATGCATGGCCCCGATGCCCAGGCCCATGGAGACGCCACCGACAAGCACCCAGATGAGCCGGGGTGATGGCTGGCGGATGATCTCAAGTATGATCAGACCTGTGATTACGGCCGGCAATATGGACGCCAGGGTCGGAACGATCTGGTAACGCACTTAAAAGGGCAACTGGAAAGCCACCATGCCGGTAAAGTGCATGGTCCAGACACCCATGCCCATGGCTACAGCACCGCTCAGGTGCCATAGCCGGCGAACGGAGCGCGAGTGGGTGTGCCGCATGAGGTCGACATGACTGAAACTGGCAAAGGCAGCCAGCATAGCTATGGTCAGGGAGATCAGCACCAGGGTCGGTGAGTAGCTGCCCTCAATGGCAGAATCCAGTGCGGAACTGGATTCAATGAAAACAATTGGATGCATTCCCGGACCTCGGACCCTGAGGGTGAATCATTGGTTAGTCTAGCAGGACTGGGGCCCGGCGCTTGTCCTGCGAACAAGGCAAAAAAGCATACTTCCCATATAGCCGCAGCGGGACGCCGCTTCAGGCGTCGGCGCACTGATCGATGTAGGAATCAGCGTCCATCAGGTTGTCGAGTTCTCCGATGTCCTGAACCTGCATTCGAAAAAACCAGCCATCCTCGAAGGGATCGCTGTTCACCAGCTCTGGGGCGTCTTCCAGTGAATCGTTGACGGCCAGTACAGTGCCGGTTGCCGGTGCGTAGATGTCCGAGGCGGCCTTGACGGACTCCACAACCGCAATGCCGTCTCCCGCGATGACTTCAGAGTCCGGTTCGGGCAGTTCAACGAATACCACGTCACCCAGTTGTTCCTGGGCAAAATCCGTGACGCCCACGGTGATGATGTCGCCGTCAATCAACACCCACTCGTGGGTGTTGGTGTATTTCAGATCTGCTGGTGTGTTGCTCATGGCTGAGCCTCTGATTTACCTTCTTGTTCATTGATTTCAGGCCCGCATATTGCTCTGGCGCAAAGGAGACCAGGGCAATATGCGGAAAAACCTACCCTAGTCTTCCCAGTGTAGACGGTTCGGACAGAGCAGCAATTCGTCAGCCTTTATAGGCATTGGCTGAGTCAGTGATGGCCTTGCGGGCAGCGTCGGCATTGTCCCAGCCTTCCACCTTGACCCACTTGCCTTTCTCCAGTGTCTTGTAATTCTCGAAGAAGTGCTTGATTTGTTCAATCAGCAGGGGCGGCAAGTCTTCGATTTCCTCGACATCGTCGTACAGGGAGGTGAGCTTCTGGTGCGGAACGGCCACCAGCTTGGCATCCGAACCGGCCTCATCGGACATGTTGAGTACACCCACAGGGCGAGCACGAATCACGGAGCCCGGTGCCACGGGGTAGGGGGTAACCACCAGTACATCCAGAGGGTCACCGTCGGGTGCAAGCGTATCAGGGATGTAGCCGTAGTTGGCTGGATAGAACATGGGCGTGGCCATGAAACGGTCCACCAGCAGGGCGTCCATGTCCTTGTCGATTTCGTATTTTATCGGATCAGCATTGGCTGTAATTTCAATGGCCACGTAGATGTCATTGGGCAGGTCTTTGCCTGCGGGAATTTGGTTGTAACTCATAGTCAGGTCCTCAGTCGTTTAATATAAGCAGCTGTATAGTGCAAAGCCCCGTCACCAGACAGCGCACTCTGCGTTAACTTTTCGGTTGTGTCAAAGTCTTGAGCGCCTCGAAATAGGTCGGGAAAGTCTTGGCTGTGCAACCTGGATCGAGAATGGTAATGGGCGCGTCACCGAACGCCGCCAGGGAAAAGCACATGGCGATGCGGTGATCATCATAGGTTTCGATGTCTGCTGCCTGCAGGGGTCCCTTGGGCGTAACGGCGAGATAATCGTCGCCTTCTTCTACCTCGGCCCCCAGTTTGCGCAGTTCGGTTGCCATGGCATGGAGGCGGTCTGTTTCTTTTACCCGCCAGTTGTAGATGTTTCGAATCACCGTGGGCCCGTTGGCAAACAATGCCGTGGTGGCAATGGTCATGGCGGCATCGGGTATGTGGTTCAGGTCGATATCAATGCCATCAAGCCGATTGCGGGTCACTTCTATCCATCGATCATCCCAGGTCACGTCTGCACCCATCAGGGCCAGAACATCGGCAAACTTCACATCCCCCTGTACGGATGAGCGGCCGATGCCGTGGACCCGGACCGAGCCGCCGGCAATGGCGGCGGCGGCGAGAAAATAAGAAGCGGATGAGGCGTCGCCCTCCACCATGATTTGCCCGGGTGAACGGTAACCCTGGCCGGCGGGAACCGTCAGGCGCTGGTAGTCTTCGTTGTCCACCACCACACCGAATGCCCGCATGGCGTCCAGCGTAATATCGATATAGGGTTTCGACACCAGGTCGCCATCCACCTCGATCACCAGATCCTGATCGGCGTAGGGCGCACTCATCAGCAGGGCGGTCAGAAACTGGCTGGAGATATTGCCCTTGATGCGGACATGGCCACCCTTCAGGCCGGTGCCGCGGATCTGCAGTGGCGGATACCCCGGATTGCCCAGATAAGTGATGTCGCCGCCCAGTTGGCGCAATGCATCCACCAGATCACCAATGGGTCGTTCGTACATGCGGGGTACGCCGGTGAGCCTGAATTCACCTTCGCCCAGACAGAGTGCCGCCGCCAGTGGGCGCATGGCCGTGCCCGCGTTGCCCAGAAACAGGTCCAGCGGTTCTGTCGAGCTGAGCGGTCGGCCCTGGCCTGCGACGGTACATCGGGTGCCGTCAGCACTGAGCTCATACGGCACGTTTAGCGCCTGCAGCGCGTCCAGCATGCGGTGGATGTCGTCACTCTGCAGCAGGTTGCTGATGTCGGTTGTACCCTCGGCCATGGCGGCCAGCAACAGGAGTCGATTGGAGAGGCTTTTGGAGCCGGGGATGGTGACCTCTCCACTGATGGAAGACAAGGGTTGCAGGGTAAGACGGTCCATGAATACGCACTATCCGCGTTGCTGAAAGGTGTGCGTATTGTAGCGGTGAACGGACGGGAAGTCAGCCGCCGGACTGGTCCGTTTTGATCACCAGAATATCGCAGCTTATCCGGTCCAGCACTTTCTCGGCGGTGTGGCCGATGAGCCAGCGGTTGATGCCTTCACGAGTCTGGGCGCCCATGACAGCGACGTGGGTGCCGCTTTGATGCAGCACCTCGGGAATGGTTGATGTCGGGGTGCCCGCTTCAAGTGTGCCCTGTGCGCGCTCCACGCCGCACTCGTCCAGCAATTTGTCGAGCGACTCCTGATGTTGTTCGGCCAGTGCTTCGGTTATGGGAGTGGTGTCCGGCACCGGGGGATCCATATAGACAATGAAGGGAGTGGGGTCGTAGACATTCAACACTTCCATCCGGGCCTTGAGCAGGGACTGCCATACCTTGGTCTGAAGCACGATGGCCTTGTCCAGAATATGCGGCTGATTCTCGTGCTCTATAGGGTCTACACAGGCTGTAAGCAGCATCTTCTCGTCTGGCCAGGGGGCGTTCTTGACCAGCAGGATAGGCAGGCGACAGCAGCGCATCAGATCCCAGTCTGTGGAGCTGAAGAATGTCCGTTGCACGACATTCTGGTGATGAGTGCCCTTGATAATCAGTTCGCAGTCACCTTCCCCTTCCTCAAGAAATGTCTTGATGGCCTGCCAGGGGTTCTTGTTCCAGACGACGCGCACACTCACCGTCAGGCCTGCGTCTATCAGCGGTGTGGCCTGCTGTTGCAGTCGGCGTTCCTGTTCCCGAATGTAGGATGTCTGGGTCTGGCTGCCAGTGCCCGAGGCAAACGGATTGGCATTGGCCAGTGAAGCATTGAATGCGGAGGCGAACAGGATCAGGGATGTGTCCATGCGCTTGGCCAGATAATGGGCCTTGGCAATGACAGGTACGTTGTCCTCTGCCGGATCAATGAATACCAGTATGGGGTTCATAAACACCTCCCGAGGTCAGGCCACATGTTTGGCATGGGTCCACTGTGACATCTTTCTACCCTTACACCAAGCATAGACGCATTCACCCACTTTTTGTACATCGAGTGAATGGAGCGGATGTCAATCTGTGTAATCAAAGATGGACACGACGCGTTGAACCCCGTCGATGCCTGCCGCCAGTTGTTCGGCCTGCTCGCCCTGCGCTTGAGTGACCAGCCCCATCAGATAGACGACACCATTTTCCGTGGTAATAACGACTCGGCGAGACGGAAATTCCCGGGCAGTGACCAGGCGGCCCTTGACCCGGACACTCAGCCACTGGTCGCTGGAACGTACATCCATGGGCAGTGGATCAGCAGCCATCAGTTCGTTGTGCAGAAAGCGCACTCGGCGAAAACCCCGCACTACGTCGGTGGCTGTCTCAATCATGGCCTCTTCGGGGACGCGACCTGTTACAAGGACGCGTGCGTCGTGGGACACGACCTTGATGGGGGCGCTTTCGAACCGGTCGTCTGCAGAGGCCAGGCTCGATCGGATACGACTTTCCAAATCACTGTCATCAATCGCCGCGCCCATGCTCAGGGAGTCCACGTCTCCCGAACCCCGACGGTCGGTGTCGGTTGAAGCGCAGCCGGCGAGAACCAGCGTGGCCGCAAGCGTTAGCATCAGCAAGCGTAGAATCATTCAGTCCTCCAAACCGAAAATAGTCTTGTCAATCAATTCGCACAATCGGTGAATCAACATGGTGTGCGCTTCAATCGCACGCGAGCCACTGGCGGGCACCGCTATTTCGAGATCATCCGGGGTTAGCAGTGCAGCTACATCTTCGCCCTCCCGACAGGAAAACGCCAGAATGCGAAGATTTCTGGTATGGGCGGCCTGAATGGCCTGTACCAGGCTGCCGATCTTGGTGCCGTGATTGAACAGTACCAGCAAATCCCGCTGTTGTGCCAGCGCCTGAACGGGTTTGGCAAAAATGTCGTTGATACTGGATTCCATGCCGATCTGCGAGATCAGGGCCGAATTGTTGCTCAAATTGATCGCCGGCAGCGCCGGCCGATCCATGCGGTATCTGTGCAGCAGATAGCTGCAGAAAAGTTGGGCACTGGCCGCGCTGGGACCATTGCCGCAAACGAGTACCTTGCCCTCGTTGAGAAAGGTATCGCAGAGCATGGCGTTGGCTTCGATCAGGTTCGCCAGTGCCAGGTCAGCTGTCTCCTGAAGGTGTTCTATGGTGTCGACAGTGCGCTGTGTCAACATGCCCAGATCGTCGCTCATCAGAACGCATTCCTTATCCAGTCGATGGTCTGGTCGGCAAGGTTAACCTCCACCACATCAAAACGACAGGGTTGCTGGCTGCGCCGTTTGTTATTCAGTATCCATTCGGCGGTTCGCCGCAGCTTTCGTTGCTTCTGGGTCGTGATGGCGGCCAGTCCACCTCCGAACGCCTGACTGCGCCGTGCCTTTACCTCCACAAACACCCAGCAGTCGCCATCGGCCATAAGCAGATCGATTTCGCCCCAGCGGCAGCGGATCTGCCTGTCCAGTAACTTGAGACCCTGTTGTTCCAGATGGCGAGCGGCGTGCAGTTCTGCAGCTGTGCCGGTGGCGATGTTCACAGATCGGCATCCTCTATGGGCTGGATACGGCCATTGACGAATTCGGCCCAGGACAGTTCCCGGCGTATCTGGCCTTCATCCGTCAATCTCAGCATGCCTGTTCGGCCGGCATAGCTGGCCTGGGGGTTGCTCTGAAGTTGACCCAGGCGGGGTAGCAGATGAAAGGCATCCAGCCCCAGGGCGTAAAGTCGAGCGTGATCCTGATAACGGCTGGAATCCAGCGCCTGCAGGCTTTCCTGCTCCGGGAAGTGGCTCAGACGCCAGGGGGTTTCCACCAGCTTGATGCCGTTGAGGTCCCGGTCTCGTTCGCTTTCACCGATGGCAACCAGTGATGAAATGCTGAGTATCTGAATATCCTGGGCGTACTGGAAATTGAGCAGTGGTCTCAGCTGGCGCCCCTGGTCCGGGTTCACGGCCATGAAGATGAAATCCAGATCGCGCCGCCGCCGCGGCTCAGCCTCCACCGAGCCGCTCAGTACCGACCGAATGTTGATGGTGCGTTGCTCGCTCTGATCAATCGCCAGCAGGGCTTTTACGCGGCTCAGGTATGCCCGGCCATTGTCACTGGAAGGTATCCGTTCCCGGGCCACCAGCTCGCCGCCCAGGCTGTCCCATTCATCGGCGAACGCATCGCCCACACGTCCGCCCCAATCACCCTCGGGTATGATCTGACCGGCGATGCGGTGGCCGCTCTGCCAAGCCTGACGCGCCACCTGACGAGCTTCGTCTTCCGGTGCCAAACCGAACTGAATGACCTGATCATTGCTCAGCACACGGCGATCGGTCCGATTCAGGGCCAGGGCATTCACGGGCAGCCCGGTGTCGTTTTCCAGTCGAAATACCTGATCGCGCCCCAGTGGGCCAATGATGAACTCGGCGCCATCCTCGGCTGCCAGGCGCACAATCTGTCGAATGTCGCCGTCATTTTCGTCATAGAAACTGAGAGCAGGCACATCCTGACCCTGGTTTTTGGCGCTGAAGTATCCGGCCAGGAACCCGTCGGCCACTGCCTCACCGGCTCCGCCGAGACTGCCGGACTGGGGCAGAATCAGGGCGATGTGTCCGGGTTGCGTCAATACGCCCTCGGTGAGCTCGACCAGGCTGTCGGGCAGTTGTTCCGCCGCCGGATGTCGAGGGTGGTCGGACTGCCATCGGGTGATCTGGCGAGCCAGCTGCGGCAGATTGTTCTGATGCTCGTGGTACAGGGTCGCCAGTTCCAGCCAACCTGTATAGTCGGCCGCGGTCTGGACAAGGGCAAGCGCTTCCAGGGCATCCGGGTCGGCAGACTGGAGCTCCAGCCAGATGGCCTCGAGGTTGCTCAGTGCGTCTTCTTCCCCGAGAAGCGGGTGGATGAAGATGCGCTCACGGGTTGCGGCGATGGGATTGTTGGTCAGGCTGTAGGCCTGGGCGCGCAACAGGGTGACTTCCAGTTGCTGGCGCAAGGGCAGTGCATCATAAAGAGGTGCGTAATCAGCGCCCAGCCACGTCAGGGATGCCTGCGGGTTGAAGCGTGCCAGTTCCACCTTGGCGGATAACAGAGCAAAATCCCGCTGCATGCCTTCGTTCAGCGAGTCAAAAGCAAGCCGGTCGAGCAGTTCACTCGCTTCGGCCGGCTGGCCACGCAGATAAAAGATCTTGGTCAGTTCCAGCGTGTAGCCCTCTGCCGTCTGCGGGGCTCTGTTCAGTTGAATCAGTTCGCTGCGCTTGAGATCATCAGGCAGCTCGTCAGCGAGTTCGGCAATCGGGCGTTCCGTATCCAGGGGTAATTCCGCTAGACTGTCTGGCACTTCACGGCGTTCAGTGGTGTCTGTCTCGGTTACCTGAGGTGTGCTGCATGCGGCCAGAGCCAGCACGCACAGCACCGCAAGATAACGAACAATCTGGGACGTCAGCGGCTGTGTCATGAAAACACCCTTGTTATCGATAATCAGGCTCATTGTATATGTCCATCCCCTCGACCCAATCCCCTGTACCCACGCTTTACATAGTGGCCACGCCTATAGGTCACATGGATGACATGACCGTTCGTGCCCGACAGGTGCTGGGTCAGGTGGCCCGTGTGCTGGCCGAGGACACGCGCCATACACAGAAACTGCTGCAGCATTATGCCATTGAATGCCCCATGGTGTCTTTGCACGAGCACAACGAAGCAGGCCGGATTCAACAGGTAATCGGCTGGTTGGCTGAGGGAGCGTCTCTGGCCCTGGTCAGTGACGCCGGCACACCCTTGATTTCCGATCCGGGTTTCCCTCTTGTGCGGGCCGTTATCGAGGCCGGCTACGCTGTGGTGCCGATCCCCGGGGCCTCGGCGGTAACCGCGGCGCTGAGCGTATCCGGCCTGCCCACAGACCGCTTTCAGTTTGTCGGCTTTCTGCCTGCCAAAGCGGGCCCTCGGGTCAATGCTCTGAAGGAGGTGTTGGCGTACAGCGGCACGAGTGTAATCTATGAGTCACCACGCCGCATAGCCCAGACGCTGGCGTGGTTGGCGCAAGCCGCACCGGATAGACCCACTGTGCTGGCGCGGGAATTGACCAAGCAGTTCGAGACCGTGCTGCGAGGCAGTGCGTCCGAACTGGCCACCTGGGTGGCGCACGATACCAATCAGCAGCGTGGCGAGCTGGTATTGCTGTTGGGGGGTGAGACCGGCAAGGCGGTTGCCGGCGAGGTAGATGAGATGGCGCTGATGAATCTGCTGGTTGAGTATCTGCCTCCCAAAAAGGCGGCAGGCGAGGCCGCGCGTCTGCTCAACAGCAGCAAGAATGCGTTGTACAAGCGGTGGCTGGCCAGCGGAGAGGACGATGAAAACGCTTGAATCAGGCCGGGCTATTGCGTATTGTCCCGCTCGCAAGTCAGCCAGGCAATCGCCGTCCGTTCAGACGGAGGGAGGAAAGTCCGGGCTCCGCAGGGCAGAGTGCCTGATAACGTCAGGGCGGTGAAAGCCGACGGAAAGTGCAGCAGAGAGCAGACCGCCTAAGTCGCTTCGGCGACCGGTAAGGGTGAAAGGGTGCGGTAAGAGCGCACCGCATGGCTGGTAACAGTCCATGGCACGGTAAACCCCACTCGGAGCAAGACCAAATAGGGTTCCTTACGGCGTGGCCCGCGCTGGAACCGGGTAGGTCGCTTGAGCGTGCTGGTGACAGTGCGCCTAGATGAATGATTGTCCCAGACAGAACCCGGCTTATCGGCTGGCTTGCATCCAGTTACCCCTTTCGGCGTGAACCCTGTCAAATTATTCTTTTCTCTTCTTTCCAAAACTCTAATCATTCCAAAAAAATCTTAATCTTAATGTAGAACTTTAAGTAGCGATTGCACTTCGCGGTTTTGTCAGGCTTTCAGTTGCCCTGTGTATTGGTTAGCACTTGCTAACAAGCTCTAACTCCTTGTCTATCATGCATTTTTTATTGAATTGCGGTGAAAACCAATGGTTGCAATGCGCCAGGGTGGTGCCTATAGTTGGGTTGTTTGTGGGGGAATGTGGGAAATCGTGTAGCAAGGTGGTGTATCCTCCCTAGAACGATCAACAATGGAATCTGATTTTGGAACAGTCTAAGGCAGGCATCATGCTGAGAGGTGTGCACTCACTCAGCATGGACAGCAAGGGTCGCATGGCGATACCTTCCCGATTCAGGGATGCCTTGATTGACGCCTGCAAAGGTGAGTTAGTACTTACTATTGATACTGAAGAGCTTTGCCTCCTGCTGTACCCGCTGCGCGAGTGGGAGGTCATACAGCAAAAAATCGAATCCCTGCCCAGTTACAACAAGGCGGTGCGCCGTATTCAGCGCCTGTTGATAGGCCATGCAGCGGACATAGAGATGGACGGTGCGGGCCGTATTCTCGTACCAGGTCCATTGCGCGAGCATGCGCGGCTTGATAAGCGAGTCGTATTGCTGGGCCAGGGCAACAAGTTCGAAGTCTGGGACGAAGAATACTGGCAGCAGCGCCGTGATGATTATCTGCAGGATGATGATCTGGATATTCCGGAAGCGTTGCAGGAGCTTTCTTTATGACCTCGGTCCACACACATCAGTCCGTCATGGCGGAAACGTCTGTCCAGTGGGTGATCACTGCGCCTGATGGTGTTTATATGGACGGCACCTTTGGCCGGGGCGGTCATGCGCGTCTGCTCCTTGAGCGGCTGGGGTCGGATGGGCAGGTCATCGGTATAGACAAGGATCCTCAGGCCGTCGCAGAGGGCGAGGCACTGGCCCGGCAGGACAGCCGCTTCACCATGGCCTGGTCGTCCTTCGCGGACATGACCGATGTATGTGCTAAGCAGGGTATCGAGGGTCTGGACGGCATATTTCTGGATCTTGGCGTGTCTTCTCCGCAGCTTGATGACGCCGAACGTGGCTTCAGTTTCAGCCACGATGGCCCGCTGGACATGCGCATGAACCCACAAGCAGGTATCAGCGCCGCCGAGTGGGTCAACACGGTCAGTGAAAAAGACATGGTTCAGGTGTTCTTCGATTACGGTGAGGAAAAGTTTGCACGGCGCATGGCGGGTGCCATCGTGAAACGTCGGGCAGAAAAACCCTTCGAGCGTACCCTGGATCTGGCGGAAGTGGTCAAGGCGGCCAATCCCCGATGGGAAAAGCACAAGCATCCTGCGACTCGGGTGTTTCAGGCCATCCGTATTCAAATCAATGCCGAACTGGACGATCTCAAGGCCGCGTTGAGCGCCTCTCTGGGCCTGTTGCGTCCGGGTGGCCGTCTGGTGGTAATAAGCTTTCATTCGCTTGAAGACCGGCTGGTCAAGCGCTTCATGCGTGATCAGGCTCAGGGGCCAAAAATACCCCGTGGCGTGCCTGTGCGGGAAGAGGACCTGCAGCGCAGTATGAAAATACTGGTGAAGGGGTACAAGGCCGATCAGGCCGAAGTGGATGACAATGTGCGAGCTCGCAGTGCGGTATTGCGCGTCGCTGAGCGTCTGCCAGGCTCGGAGGGGGCGTCATGATTGTGAAGCCGGGCTGGACTCTTATGATCATTGCCGTCTTTCTGAGTGCGTTGGGTGTCGTCTACAGCAGCCACCAGACCCGGCAGCTCCACGCGGAAGTGAATACGTTGAGTCAGAGCTATGACCGTCTGATGGTGGAGTGGGGCCGGCTGACTCTGGAGCGTGGCGCGCTGTCAGCACCCATGCTGCTGGAGCAGCGCGCCGGCGACATGGGCATGCGTGCACCGGCCAGTGACGATATTCATCTATTGCCGGAGGTACGCCGATGACTGCTCGCTGGCGACTGAATTTGGTGGTTGTAGCCCTGGTGCTGCTGCTGTCCTCTTTGGTGGGGCGTGTTGTTTACCTGCAGGTAGCAGAGCAGCAGTTTCTGATCAACCAGGGACAGATCCGTTCTTCCCGTGAACTGGATGTGGGCGCGCACCGGGGCATGATCATGGACCGTCAGGGCACACCGCTTGCCGTGAGCACGCCGGTTGTGTCGCTGTGGGGCGATCCGCGTCAGCTCGATTACGACGACCTACCCCGGGTTGCCGAGGCCGCAGGTGTCAATCTGGACACGTTGCAGCAACGCCACGGTATTCACCGCGCCTTCTTTTATGTCGCCCGGCAGATGCCACCGGAGACCGCCGAAGCCATTCTAGATCTGAATATTCCCGGTCTCTATGGCCGGCAGGAATACAAGCGTTATTACCCGGCAGGCGAGGTAACCGCCCACATGCTGGGATTTACCAATATAGATGACCACGGCCAGGAAGGGCTGGAGTTGGCCTACAACGACATGCTCAGCGGTCGGTCGGGCAGAAACCTAGTGTTGCAGAGCCTCAACGGGCAGGTGGTCAGACATGTGGAAACGCTGGAGGCGCCAGAGCCGGGCCAGGACCTGCATCTGACCATTGATCTGGACCTGCAATATAAAGTGTATCGTTCGCTCAAGAGTGCCTTTCGCCGTCATCAGGCCGACTGGGCATCCGCAGTCGTCATGGATCCCCGGACCGGTGACGTGCTGGCCATTGCCAATCTGCCCTCTTACAACCCCAATGATCGCAGTTCCATACGGCCGGAGTTTCTGCGTAATCGGGCCATTACCGATGCCTTCGAGCCGGGCAGTGTCATGAAAACCATGGCGCTGGCTGGCGCGCTGAACCATGGCGTGGTCTCCCCTGAGGACGAACTGGATACGTCGCCGGGTTACATGGCACTGGGTAATGGACATTCGGTCCGGGATTTCCGGGATTACGGTGTCCTGGATGTGACCGGTGTGCTGTCCCGTTCGTCCAATGTGGGCATGAGCCAGATTGCTCTGGATCTTGGCGGAGAGGTGCTCTGGTCGACCTATTACGATTTCGGCATTGGCCAGCCAATCGGGGTGGGCTTTCCCGGTGAGGCCACCGGGAGCCTGCCCAACCGTTCGCGGTGGGCCAATGAGCAGATCGCCACTCTGTCTTACGGGTACGGCATGACTGCGACCACACTGCAGTTGGCACAGGCCTATGCGGCCATTGCCAACGATGGGGTGATGGTTTCGCCCAGAATACTGACCAACGCCGTGCAGCTGTCCCCGTCACGGATTCTGCCAGTGGATGTGTCCAGACAGTTGCAGCAGATGCTGGAAACCGTTGTGGTCGAGGGTACCGGCGGCCGCGCAGCCATGCCCATGTATACGGGAGCCGGCAAGACCGGGACGGCGCACACGGTAGGGCTCGCCGGCTACGACGACGACGCCTATCGAGGTGTTTATGTCGGTTACGCGCCGGCTGACAACCCTGAACTGGTTATCGCCGTGGTCGTGGACAATCCCAGGGGTGAAGAGTATTTCGGCGGCGCTGTGGCGGGCCCGGTGTTTTCCGAGGTAATGCAGTCAGCGCTGGCTCATATCGGCACGACACCCGACAGGCTGGCAACAGCCCAGGGAGGTCAGTATGACTGATTGGCTGACCAGAGCCTTGACCCACCTGCGTGCATCGGGTGGCAAGGCAACCCTCGATAGTCGCGAGGTTCGTGCGGGCGACCTCTTTATTGCCTTGCCCGGTTACCGCGTTGATGGTCGCGAATTTATTCATCAGGTCATGGGGCAGCCCAATGTTCTGGTGGTGGCCGAGGCGGCCCAGGCGCCGCCAAGCGCGCCGGAATTGAGTGCCGTACTTTGGGTTGAAGGGTTGCGACATCGTCTGGGTCAACTGGCCGAAGCACTCTATGCCGTGAATGAAAAGCCCATCGCTCTGGTAGGCGTAACCGGCACCAATGGCAAGACATCCATCAGCCATTATCTGGCGCAGGCACTGTCTGAAAAACCGTCCCGTTGTGGCGTCATTGGCACTCTGGGCACAGGGGTCTGGCCGGACCTCGAAGAGAGCAGCAATACAACACCCGATGTGCTGACCAATCACTCGCTGCTGTCGGCCTGGTCGGAGCAAGGTGTAGCCTGGGCTGCCATGGAAGTGTCCAGTCATGCGCTGGATCAGGGGCGTGTGGATGGTCTGCGTTTCCGGGTCGCCGCTTTTACACATCTGTCGCGCGACCACCTGGATTACCATCCCACCATGGATGCGTATTTTGCGGCCAAGCAGAAGTTGTTTGACAGCGCGCGGAGTCATCGCGCCGTTGTCTGTACGGATGATCGCTGGGGGCAGAAACTGGCCCAGCAGCGCCGTGATGCCCTGCGTGTATCCGGGCGCGTGGGCGCCACGGCAAGCGTGGTGCCAACTCACATCAGTCGTCGGCCCCAGGGCCTGCTGGTGCATTGGGTGACACCCTGGGGAGCCTTTGAAACCGACACCTGCCTGCTGGGTGACTTCAATGTTGCCAATCTGGCCGTGACCATTGGAGTGTTGGGCTCTCTGGGCCTGAAAGGTGAAGCCATTCAGGCGCGTCTGCAAGTATTGCGCCCTGTGGCCGGGCGGATGCAGCCGATACCCTTGCCGTCCGGAGCCGTGGCCATAATTGACTATGCCCACACCCCGGACGCGCTCGAGAAAGCATTGCGGGCGGCGCGCCATCACGCCACGGGTAAACTGCACTGTGTATTCGGCTGCGGCGGCGACCGGGATCCGGGTAAACGGCCCCAGATGGCCGCCGCGGCCGCAGCCCAGGCTGACCAACTCTGGCTCACCAGTGACAACAACCGCAATGAATCCTTTACCCACATCGTCAGTGACATGATGCCGGGACTGACAGAGGGTGTCCCCCACCAGGTGGTGGCGGATCGTGCAGAGGCCATCGCCATGGCCGTTGCCGAATGTGGTGAAGGCGATGTGGTCGTGGTGGCCGGCAAGGGACACGAGAATTATCAGGAGGAAAACGGGGTCAGGCGACCGTATTCCGACCTGGAGGCTGTTCAGAAAGCCATGGAGGCGGGGCCATGATGAGGACGCTGCAAAGCACCGAATTGATGGACCTGTATGCCGGGTCCGCCATCACCGGGGCTTCACAGATTCGCAACGTCAGCACCGACACCCGGACTTTGCAGCCGGGTGATGCTTATGTGGCCCTGCGCGGGCCGCATTTCGACGGACACGATTTCAACCAGGCGGCCAATGACAATGGGGCGTCTCTGCTGGTGGTAGATCACCCGGATACACTGTCTGTGCCCCAGTGGATTGTGCCGGATACCCGCATCGCACTGGGCAAGCTGGGTGCTGCCAACCGGCGCCTGAGCGACGCTCGTGTAGTGGCGTTGACGGGCAGTTCCGGCAAGACCACCACCAAGGAAATACTGGCGGTTTTGCTGGCCCGGTGCGGCCCCACGCTGGCCACCCGCGGCAACCTGAACAATGACATTGGTGTGCCCAAGACGCTGCTGCGTATCGCACCCGAGCACGATTATGCGGTGGTGGAACTGGGCGCCAATCACCTGGGTGAAATTCGCTACACCAGCCGCCTGTCAGCGCCGGATGTGGCTGTCATCGTCAATGCCGGCACTGCGCATCTGGCCGAGTTCGGTTCCAGCCAGCGCATACGGGAAGCCAAGGGCGAGATACTGGAGGGACTGTCCGGTACCGGCATCGCCGTGCTCAATCGGGATGATCCCGCGTTCGATGAATGGGCGGCAAAAGCACCCGGCCGGGTCGTCAGTTTCAGCACTGAGGCGTCGAAAACCGACACCCAGGCTGCGGATATACACGCAGAGGTTATCCGGGCAGAGGCCGAACGCAGTCTGGTTCGTCTCACCGGCCCGGGCTTTGAACATGTGCTGACACTGCCCATGGCCGGGACACACAATGTCTCCAATCTGGCAGCCGCCGTGGCGGTCATGGAAGCGCTCGATCTGCCCGATCACTTGTGGATCAAGGCGGTAGAGGACATTCGTTCGGCACCGGGCCGATTGACCCAGCATGCGGTGAAAGGCTGGCGCCTGATCGATGATTCCTACAATGCCAACCAGGAATCAGTCAAGGCAGCTATCGATGTGCTGGCGACGTCGCCGGCCCCTCAGATACTGGTGCTGGGCGAACTGGCCGAATTGGGCGAATATACGGAATCGGTGCATCGTCAGATAGGCGAATACGCCCGCCAACGTGTGGCCGGCCTCTGGTCGGTGGGCTCCGTGGCCGAGCCGTCCAGCCGGGCGTTTGGTGACGGGGGTCAGCATTTTGCAAACAGGGCTGAAGTGATCTCGGCCCTGTCTTCACTGGTAGATCGCCAGCAGGCGGGTGCCATTCTGGTTAAGGGTTCCCGGTCATCAGGGATGGAAACAGTGATGGCGGCACTCATTGAACGAATTGAGCAAGGAGTAAACCGCTGATGCTGTATTGGCTAGCAATTGAACTGAGTGACATATTTTCCCCGTTGACCGTGGTTCAGTACCTGACCATGCGCGCCATACTGGGCGTGTTGACCGCCCTGGGGTTGTCGCTGCTCTTCGGCGCGCGCATGATCGCTACCCTGCAGAAGTTTCAGATCGGGCAGTCGGTACGTGATGACGGCCCGAAAACACACCTGACCAAGGCCGGCACGCCCACCATGGGGGGAGCCCTTATCCTGTTTTCCGTACTGGCCGCAGCTCTGCTCTGGTCGGACCTCACCAGTCTGTATGTCTGGGTGGTGATCGGTGTCACGGCTGCCTTTGGTCTGGTGGGACTGGTGGACGACTACAAGAAAGTCGTATTGCGCAATGCGAAGGGGCTGGCGGCTCGCTGGAAATACTTCTGGCAGTCGGTGGCCGGGCTCATTACTGCCATCGTGTTGTATCGTTTTGCCGAAACACCCATTGAAACCAGTCTCATCGTGCCCTTTTTCAAGGACATCATCATTCCTCTGGGCGTGGGCTTTGTGGTGTTGACCTATTTTGTCATTGTGGGCTCCAGCAACGCGGTCAACCTCACGGATGGTCTGGACGGGCTGGCCATTGTGCCCACCGTTCTGGTGGGCGGCGCGCTGGGTGTTTTCGCCTATGCCAGTGGCAATGCGGTATTCGCCAATTATCTGCAGATTCCTCACGTCGTGGGTGCTGGGGAGTTGGTGGTTTTCTGCGGCGCGCTGGTGGGCGCGGGGCTGGGGTTTCTCTGGTTCAATACCTATCCGGCCCAGGTTTTCATGGGGGATGTGGGCGCTCTGGCACTGGGCGCGGCGCTGGGGGTGATCGCAGTGATTACTCGCCAGGAAATTGTGCTCTTTATCATGGGTGGCGTATTCGTCGCCGAGACTCTCTCGGTAATCGTGCAAGTGAGCAGTTACAAACTCACGGGACGCCGGGTGTTCCGCATGGCGCCCCTGCATCACCATTACGAACTGAAGGGTTGGCCCGAACCACGGGTTATTGTGAGATTCTGGATCATCACCGTCATTCTGGTGTTGATCGGGTTGTCGACGTTGAAATTACGCTAGATCAGGTGAAACCGAATGGCTGAGATGATAGGAACAGATACAAGGCGTGTTGTACTGGGGCTGGGTAAAACCGGTCACAGTATTGCTGCCTGGCTGTCCGCTCAGGGCAAGTCGTTCCGTATCATGGATACCCGGGACTCACCGCCGTATCTGGAGGCCGTGACGGCGCTCTGCCCCGGTGACGGCATTGCCGTGGGTGGATGGCGCCATGACTGGCTGGCCGAGGCGACGGAACTGTATGTCAGTCCGGGTATCGCATTGGCCGAGCCGGAAATCCAGCAGGCCCTTGATAGGGGGGCCAGCCTGATCAGTGATGTGGATATCTACTGGCAGTACACCACTGCATCGGTGATCGCTGTGACCGGATCCAACGGCAAGAGTACCGTTGTCTCTCTGTTGACGGAAATGGCTCGCGCCGCCGGTTTGGATGCGATGGCAGGCGGCAACATCGGCACGCCGGTTCTTGAATTGCTGGATCAGCCGCATGATGTGGCGATCCTTGAGCTGTCGAGCTTTCAGCTGGAAATGACGCACAGCCTGCAGGCGGATGTAGCCATGGTGCTGAATGTCAGTCCGGACCACATGGATCGCTATCCGGACATGCTGGCTTACCGGGCGGCCAAACACCGAATCTTCAACGGCTGCCGTCGGGTGGTCTTCCATGCCGACGACCCGTTGACGCAGCCTTTGGTCTCGGAAGAAATGCCTCAGCAGGCCTACGCCCTGGGTCGTCGGGACCTGGGATTGCTCAGTATCGAGTCAGATGCCTTGGGCATTCACCTGTTTCAGGGTGTTGAGGCCCTGCACACCTGGCCGGCGCTGAAAATCAAGGGAAGCCACAATGCCCTGAACGTGCTCTCGGCCATGTCGGTCGCCAGCCTGATGGAGTGGGATCAACCCGCCGTGCTGGCTGCCATCGAACGGTATCCTGGTTTGCCGCACCGTTGTGAGTGGGTCGCGGAAATAAAAGGCGTTACCTTTATCAACGATTCCAAAGGCACCAATGTGGGCGCAACCTTAGCTGCGCTGGATGGGTTGGCTCCGGAATGCGCCGGCCGATTGCACCTGCTGGCCGGAGGCGATGGCAAATCCGCCGATTTCAAGAGCCTGGGTGAAGCCTGTGTTCGCCTGAATATCGCACTTCAGACCTACGGTCGGGACGGAGATGCGGTGGCAGCGGCGGCGCGAGAACAGGGCGCTGACGTGGTATGCCATGCCACCCTGAATGATGCACTGTCGTCGGCCTGGCAGGTTGCCCAACCTGGTGACTGGGTACTGCTGTCACCGGCTTGCGCCAGTTTTGACCAATACCAAAGTTTTGAGGCCCGGGGCGAGGCCTTTGTCGCGGCGGTCAATGACCTTGATTCTGATGATGCAGCCAGGGAGGCGGTATGACGGTAATGACGCGTTTGCGCCACTGGACGGAAGCCGAGCACCAGGCCTGGCATTGCGTGGACAGGCCGCTGGTGATACTGGTGTTCTCGTTGGCTCTGTTCGGCTGGTTGATGATCACCTCGGCATCCATGGATTATGCCTCCGAGGTGATGGGTGACAGCTTTGTGCTCATGATCCGTCACGGCGTCTATCTGGTGCTGGGGACAGTGGTGTTTGCCATCACCCTGCATCTGCCACTGGCGGTCTGGTATCGGCTGAGTGGCGCGTTGTTGCTGTTGGGGCTGGCACTGCTGGTGGCGGTTCTGATTCCGGGTATTGGCCGGGAAGTGAATGGTTCCTGGCGCTGGATCAATCTGGGCTTTTTGTCCTTTCAGCCGAGCGAACTGATGAAGCTCGCTCTGGTGGTGTATGTGGCCGGCTATCTGGTACGAAGGCAGGAAGAAGTGAGAACGCGCTGGATGGGCTTTCTCAAGCCCCTGTTTCTGGTCGCCATCGTCACTGTGCTGCTGCTGGCGCAGCCGGACTTCGGCACCGTCATTGTGCTGATGGCCACCATCATGGGCATGATGTTTCTGGGGGGCGTCAAGGCGGGTCAGTTCTTCGTCACCATCGCCGTGTTCATTCTGTCTGCGGGCGTCATGGCAGTGACTCAGACTTACCGTGTACAGCGTCTCATGGCGTTTCTGGAACCCTGGTCAGAGGCCAATGTTTACGCGTCGGGGTACCAGTTGACCCAGGCACTGATTGCCTTCGGTCGGGGCGAATGGTTCGGGGTGGGGCTGGGCAACAGTCTGCAGAAGCTTTTCTATCTGCCGGAAGCGCACACCGACTTCATCGTGGCCATTATCGCCGAAGAGCTGGGGCTATTTGGAACCCTGCTGTTGCTGGCGGTCATGTCTGCCCTGGTCTGGCGCATGATTCTGCTGGGTATGCGCGCCGATCGGTCCGGGCACCTGTTTGCCGCCTACCTCTGTTTCGGAGTGGTTATGGTGTTCGGGCTGCAGATCTTCATCAATGTGGGTGTCAACACCGGGCTGCTGCCCACCAAGGGGCTTACGTTGCCCTTCATGAGTTATGGCGGCACCAGTCTGTTGATCTGTTTTGCCATGGTAGGGCTGGTCGCCCGAACGTCCGTGGAAATGTCGAATGGATCTGAAAACAGGAGCGACGACCAGTCGCCAGGACGTGCGCAGGAGGCTATGGCATGAGTGAGCAGGCTGCCTTCAAGGGGACACAGAAATCAGTACTGATTATGGCCGGCGGTACCGGCGGCCATGTATTTCCTGCGCTGGCTGTTGCCGATGCGCTTTGGGAAAAAGGCTACCGTATCGACTGGCTTGGTACAGGCCGCGGCATCGAGAATCGGGTAGTGCCCGCTGCGGGTTACCCTCTGCATCGCCTGTCGGTGCAAGGTCTTAGAGGCAAGGGGCCGCTGGCCAAACTGGCTGCACCCGTGCGCCTGGCGTACGCCATTTTGCAGGCATTGATGCTGGTTTTGCGCCTGAAACCGGATGCCGTTCTGGGTATGGGTGGTTTTGCTTCTGGGCCGGGCGGCATCGCCGCCTGGTTGTTGCGCAAGCCATTGGCGGTGCATGAACAGAATGCCGTCGCCGGGACCACTAACCGCTGGTTGGCCCGGGTGGCCAGCCGACGCCTGGCCGCATTTGACGGCGCGCTGCCGGGTGAGGGTGTTGCCGTGGTAGGCAACCCGCTGCGCGGCGCAGTGACCCGTGTGCCTGGTCCGGAAAAACGCGGCGTCGGCCAGCGTCAGCCATTGAGATTGTTGGTGCTGGGGGGCAGCCAGGGGGCTCTGGCGATCAATCAGCGCATGCCGGAAGCGCTGGGCATGGTCGCGCCAGACCAGCGACCGGAGGTGTGGCACCAGTGCGGGGAAGCCCACGAACAGATAACAGGGGACGCCTATACCCGGGCCGGTGTATCGGCGCAGGTAGTCCCCTTCATTGATGATATGGCCGAAGCGTTGGCCTGGGCAGACCTGGTGGTGGCCCGTGCGGGCGCATTGACGGTGTCGGAAATTGCGGCCGTGGGCGTGGGCAGCCTCCTGGTGCCGTTCCCGTTCGCCATTGATGATCATCAGACGCGTAACGCGGAAAAGCTCGTCGCCGCACACGCGGGTCGGCTGCTGCCGCAGAACGAATTGACGGCTCAGACCCTGGCGGTTGCGCTGCAGGACGCGCTGAAACCGGACCGCCTGCAAAGCTGGGCGGTAGCGGCCCGTTCGGTGGGCCAGCCCGAGGCGACTGATTATGTGGTCGCATCCATTGAAGCATTGATTGAGGAAAGAGCATGACCTTCCGTAACGCCAATGTCACGGTACACGATGTACCGGAAATGCGCCGCATCAAGCGCATACACTTCGTCGGCATCGGCGGTGTGGGTATGTGTGGCATTGCCGAGGTGCTGGTTAACCAGGGCTATGATGTGTCTGGCTCTGACATCCGTAAAAGTGCAGTTACACAGCGCCTTGAGGACATGGGCGTGGTCATCCACATCGGTCACAGTGAAGACAATGTGGCCGGAGCCAGTGTGGTGGTCATTTCCACCGCCATCAATGCCGGCAACCCGGAAGTGGATGCCGCCAGTCGGTTACGCATTCCCGTGGTGCCCCGGGCTGAAATGTTGTCTGAACTGATGCGGTACCGCCACGGCATCGCAGTGGCTGGAACACACGGGAAAACCACGACCACCAGCCTGGCAGCATCCGTTCTGGGGGAAGGCGGACTGGACCCCACCTTCGTGATTGGTGGCCGCCTCAACAGCGCTGGCACCAACGCCCGTCTTGGTACCTCGCGCTATCTGGTGGCGGAAGCCGATGAAAGCGATGCGTCCTTTCTGCACCTGCAGCCCATGGTGGCCGTGGTGACCAATATAGATGCGGATCACATGGATACGTATCAGGGCGACTTCGATCATGTTAAGGATGCGTTCGTGAATTTTCTGCACAATTTGCCGTTCTACGGACTGGCGATTCTATGCCTGGATGATGAGCATGTATGCTCCATCATTCCGCGCATCAGTCGCCCGACGCTGACCTACGGATTTTCCGAGGACGCAGATTTCCGGATTACGGACGTGCAGGCCCGAGCCCAGAGCACGGAATTCACCGTGCATCGTCCGGGTGACCTGCCGGCCCTGACCCTGTCCGTGCGGATGCCGGGTCACCACAACGTCCTCAACGCCACAGCCACGGTGGCCATGGCGACCGATGAAGGGGTGCCTGACGACGCCATCGTGAAAGCCCTGGCCCAATTTGAAGGTGTGGGTCGCCGCTTCCAGATGCGCGGCGAGTTCAATACGCCCAAAGGCAATGTGATGCTGGTTGACGACTACGGGCATCACCCCAGAGAGCTTCAGGTCACGATTGAAGCGGCTCGCAAGGGCTGGCCGGATCGCCGGCTGGTGCTGGTATTCCAGCCGCACCGATACAGCCGCACACGGGATCTTTATGAAGACTTCGTCAGAGTGCTCTCACAGGTGGATGCCCTGGTGTTGTTGGATGTTTATCCTGCAGGTGAACCGGCCATTGCAGGTGCCGACGGACGTTCGCTGGCGCGCAGTATTCGACAGCGCGGACAGATCGAACCGGTATTTGTGGAAAGCAAGTCCGAAGTGATCTCCGTACTGCCCAACCTGGTTCAGGACGGTGATCTGGTGATCGCTCAGGGCGCCGGTGACATTGGTGGACTGGCAATTGAATTGGCAGACAAGGAATTGGGATTCAAAGTATGACGAAGCCTGATTTTTCTACATTCGGTCGTATAGCCGTACTGATGGGCGGTACGTCAGCCGAGCGTGAGGTGTCACTGCAATCCGGACAGGCCGTGCTGGACGCATTGCGCAGTGCCGGTGCCGACGCCCTGATGGTGGATACGGCGGGCGACTACCTGGATCAGTTGCAGAATCAGGCTGTGGATATGGCCTTTATCGCCCTGCATGGTCGGGGTGGTGAAGACGGGCGTATTCAGGCCGTACTGGAGGCTTTGGACATTCCGTATACCGGCAGCGACGTGGCGGCTTCTGCGGTGGCGATGAACAAGCGCCTCACCAAGCGCGTCTGGCAGGCGTCGGGTCTGCCTACGGCTGACAGCCAGATGCTCAGCGGCGATTCGGACTGGCAGGCAGTATTGGCCAGCCTGGGTGGCAAGGCCGTGCTCAAGCCGGTGCTGGAAGGGTCCAGTATCGGCATCAGTATTGTTGATACCGCCGTCGGCATGGAACAGGGGTACAGGGAAGCAAGCCAGTATGACAGCGACGTAATGGCGGAGCGATTTATAGACGGGCCGGAATACACGGTGTCCATCCTGGGTGACCAGGCACTGCCCGTTATCCGCATGAAGGCGGAAGACGGTTTTTACGATTATGCCGCCAAGTACGAACGCGAGGACACGCATTATTTTCTGCCGTCCGGCTTGTCGGATGTAGAAGAAGCGGATGTGCAGGCCCTGGCCTTGGAGGCATTCCGGGCATTGAGTTGTCGCGGCTGGGGTCGGGTTGATCTGATGCGCGATGGTCAGGGTGACTGGTGGTTGCTGGAGGCGAACACGGTGCCCGGATTGACCAGTCACAGTCTGGTACCCATGGCGGCCAACGCGGTGGGTATGGACTTCACGGCTTTGATCGCCCGGTTACTGGAAACGGTACCAGGCGGCAACCAGAGAGGAGGTCGACCATGACACGTCGAGGCGCGACACCGCGCAGACGCTGGCCTCGGCTGACTATTCGCTGGCCCGCGCTGCGGATCAGACCCGGGGTCATCAGGTCCGCTGCAGTCGCGCTCAGTCTGATTGTGGCGCTGACTGTCGTCGTGGCCGGTACCCGCTGGCTTACGCCAGAAGACGTGGTATGGACGCTGGAAGACGACCTGTTGTTTCAGGAGGGTACTGACGTAGACGCCGTGCTGGCCGGCTTTGACGAATCAGACACCAGTTTCTGGCGCCTGTCGCTGAATGACATCGAGGTGTCATTGCGCGAACTGCCCTGGATTGATCAGGTGAGTGTGGAACGCCAGTGGCCCAATCGTATTAGTGTGCAGGTAGTGGAACAGACCCCGTTGGCCTTCTGGAACGACGATGCGTTCATCAACAGTCGCGGCGAGGTGTTCGGGCCCAGCCAATTGAGTTTCGATCTGCCCAGCCTGTCTGGGCCGGATGGTCAGGCTGAGGAGGTGATGGCCAATTACCTGCGCTTCAGTCAGATGTTCAGCGCCATGGGGCACCGGGTGGATGAACTGGATCTGGCAGCTCGGGGCACCTGGCGCCTGACTCTGGACAACGGGGTCGAAGTACGACTCGGGCAGAGGAATATTTTACAGCGCGCGCGCCGGGTGGCGCGCGTACTGGCAGCAACCAATAACGGACAGCGAGCGGACGACATCGCCTCGCTGGATGCACGCTACCAATATGGCGTGGCCGTGGCATGGAAATCAGGAGATGCAACATGAGTTCGGCCCATAAAGGTGAGTTAATCGTCAGTCTGGATATCGGCACATCCAAGGTCGTCGCAATTGTCGGCATGGTGACGGCCGACAACGGGCTGGAAGTCGTGGGCCTGGGGTCACACCCGGCCTATGGCATGAAGAAGGGCGTGGTGGTCAATATTGAATCCACGGTCCAGTCCATTCAGCGCGCCATTGAAGAGTCCGAGCTGATGTCCGGCTGTGACATTCATTCGGTCAATGTGGGCATCGCCGGTAGCCATATTCGCAGCCTCAACTCCCACGGCATCGTGGCCATACGGGACAAGGAGGTGCAGGAAGCGGACGTGGAGCGAGTGATTGATGCGGCTCAGGCGGTCGCCATTCCGGCGGACCAGAAAATACTTCACATCCTGCCTCAGGAATACCTGGTGGACAATCAGGAGGGCATCAAGGAGCCCTTTGGCATGTCAGGCGTGCGGCTGGAGGCCAAGGTACACCTGGTAACAGCGGCCGAAAATGCGGTGCAAAATATCGAGAAGTGTGTGCGCCGCTGCGGTCTGGAAGTGGATCAGATCATTCTGGAACAGTTGGCATCCAGCTACGCTGTGCTCACCGAGGACGAGAAAGAGCTGGGTGTCTGCATGGTTGACGTAGGCGGCGGTACCACCGACATGACCATATTCACGGAAGGGGCCATCAAGCACACAGCGGTGATACCCATTGCCGGTGACCAGGTGACCAATGACATTGCCATGGCGTTTGCGACGCCCACCCAGCATGCCGAGGAAATCAAGGTCAAGTACGCCTGTGCCCTGGCCCAACTGGCCGGTGCCCATGAATCGATCAAGGTGCCCAGCGTTGGCGATCGCCCACCCAGGGAGCTGTCACGGCAGGCCCTGGCGGAAGTAGTGGAGCCGCGCTATGAAGAGCTCTTTTCGCTCATACAGGCAGAGCTGCGCCGCAGCGGTTACGAAGAAATCATCCCGGCCGGCATTGTGCTGACCGGGGGAACGGCTCGTATGGAAGGTGCCGTGGAGCTGGCGGAGGAGGTATTTCACATGCCGGTCCGCCTGGCCTACCCCCAGGGAGTGAGCGGGCTGTCGGACGTGGTCCAGAGCCCGATCTATTCAACTGGAGTGGGCTTGTTGTTGCACGGGTTGCGGCAACTTGAGCTTCAGGGAAGCAGTAACAAGAAAAAGCGGACAGCACGGCCCGCAGGACCCGGTGTGATGTCGCGTTTCAAAGACATGATCAAACGAAATTTCTGATGGATAAAAGAAATACAGGAGCAGGAAAATGACTGAGCACGATAAGAACATGACCTCAGGCGATATGTTTACTCTCATCGAATCCGCGCCGAATCAAGCGGTGATCAAGGTGGTCGGTGTTGGTGGGGGTGGCTGTAATGCCATTCAGCACATGCTGGCCAGCAATCAGGTACCCGGTGTGCAGTTTATCTGTGCCAATACCGATGCCCAGGCACTGGATACGGTAGACGGTGCCACGGTACTGCAATTGGGTGGTGCGATCACTCGCGGTCTCGGCGCCGGGGCGAATCCGGAAGTGGGTCGCCAGTCGGCCATGGAAGACCGGGAGAAACTGATCGAAGCACTCACGGGCGCCGACATGGTGTTTGTTACCGCCGGGATGGGTGGTGGTACGGGTACCGGTGCGGCCCCTATAGTGGCAGAGGTATCCAAGGAACTGGGAATACTGACTGTGGGCGTGGTGACCAAGCCATTCCGTTTTGAAGGCAAGCGCCGTATGAAAGTGGCAACTGCAGGCGTCGAAGCGTTGCAGCAGCATGTTGACTCGCTGATTTCGATTCCCAATGAAAAGCTGCTCACCGCCATGGATGACGACATCAGTCTGCTGGACGCATTTGCAGAAGCCGATAATGTGTTGTTGAATGCCGTACAGGGCGTCTCGGATCTGATTGTCCGTCAGGGTAAAATCAACGTCGACTTTGCCGATGTAAGAACCGTGATGTCGGAAATGGGCATGGCCATGATGGGCGCCGGCGTCGCCAAGGGCGAAGGGCGAGCAATCAAGGCAGCGGAAGAGGCCATTCGGTCACCTCTGCTCGAAGATGTGGACCTTCATGGTGCGCGCGGCGTGCTGGTGAACATCACCGCCGGCGTGAACCTCGGATTGCGCGAGTATCAGTCCGTGGGTGACATCATTGAGGAGTTCGCAGCCGAAGATGCTACCATTGTGATTGGTACTGCCATTGATCCGGACCTCACAGACGAGATTCGGGTAACGGTTGTGGCCACTGGCATTGGCGAGCGTGATGAGAAGCCTACCATCGCCGTGGACAACACGCGCAAGACGGTAGAAACCAATTATCAGAAGCTTGACCGGCCAACCGTCATGAGACGTCGTGATGCCGAGCCAAAAGGTCAAAAATCTGACGCCAAAAGCGACAGTATGGACGACTTGCTTGACGTTCCGGCGTTCTTACGGCGTCAGGCTGATTAACAATTGTTAATAGGAGTTCTGGCCGGAAATCTGTTATGCTTTCGGCTTGTCGTGAAAAACTACTTTTAACAGGATTCTGTAAGAACATGGTGAAACAACGCACCCTCAGGAACGCCATCAAGGCAACAGGCGTGGGACTACACTCGGGCGAAAAGGTCTTTCTGACACTTCGTCCTGCTCCAGTGGACACAGGGATTGTCTTTCGTCGGACGGACCTTGACCCCGTCGTAGACATCCACGCATTTGCCAAGAACGTCGGCGACACCACACTGTCGACGACGCTGGAAGAAAGTGGTGTGCGGGTTGATACCGTGGAACACCTGCTCTCGGCCTTTGCCGGGCTGGGCGTGGACAACGCAATCGTTGAGGTCAGTGCTGCAGAAGTGCCGATCATGGACGGCAGCGCGGGTCCCTTTGTATTTCTGATCCAGTCGGCTGGCATTGCCGAGCAGGAAGCGGCCAAGAAATATATCCGCATTCTGCGCCCCATTGAAGTATCGGACGGTGATCGTGTGGCTCGCTTCGAGCCTTACGACGGCTTCAAGATCAGTTTCCGGATTTATTTTGATCACCCGGCTTTTGCATCCGAAAACCAGTATGCGAGCCTCGAGTTCTCTTCCTCTACTTTTGTCAAGGAAATCAGTCGTGCCCGGACTTTCGGGTTCATGCGTGATTTCGAATACCTGCGAGCCAACAATCTGGCACTGGGTGCGAATTTCAACAACGCCATTGCCATGGACGAATACCGCATCCTCAATGAGGACGGGCTGCGCTATGAGGACGAGTTCGTCAAGCACAAGATTCTCGACGCGGTGGGTGATCTTTACCTGCTGGGGCACAGTCTCATCGGACACTTTATCGCAGAGAAATCGGGTCACGGCCTGAATAACCTGCTGTTGCGTGAGCTGATTTGCCATCCTGAAACCTGGGAATACATGACGTTTGAATCGCCGGAAACGGCTCCTATTTCATACCGTCCCGTGGTTGCGTAATCTCAGACCAGGTAAAGTTGAGGACAGAGCATGCATATCATTCTCGTTACACAGCGTCACGGAAAGTCCTTGCACCTGCCCCGCTGGCTTGGGCGCGGTATGCCGTATATCTTGCTGGCGGTAGCGGGGGTTGTTTTCTGGGGTGGTTACAAAGCGGGTGCGCCGGCACACGATGCCATGATCAGTGACCGTGCGCTGGCCCAGTGGAAGCAGGAAATCGGTTCCCAGCGCCAGGCTCTGGATGCCCTGTCGCGTCAGTCTGAAGAAGAGCTTGCTGCACTGACTGTGCGTCTGGCAGAGCTTCAGGCTCGCTCCTCCCGTCTTGACGCGCTGGGCGAACGTCTGGTTGATGTCGTTGGCCTCGAAGACAGCGAATTTGATTTCTCCATTGCACCCGGTGTGGGCGGGCCTGAAGTGCCGGCCAATGATGCTGAAGCAGGCAACGGCGGAACAACTGAACGACTGGCGTTTCGCCCGCCATCGTTCGCCGAAGAACTTGATCGCATGGAAGAACATCTGGATAGCCGACGGCAGCAGTTGTCAGTTCTGGAATCCCTGCTCAACAATCGCTCAATAGAAGACCAGACCTTTGTGGCCGGTCGTCCTGTGGGATCTGGCGCCTGGATGAGCTCCCGCTATGGTTATCGTTCTGATCCGTTCAATGGCACCAACAGTTGGCACGGTGGGTTGGACTTCGCGGGTCGTGAAGGAACCGATATCATCTCCGTGGCCGCCGGTGTGGTGGTCTACTCGGGCGAGCGCGGTGGCTATGGCAACCTGGTCGAGATCAACCACGGTGGCGGATATTCTACGCGCTACGCCCACAACAAGGAAAACCTGGTCGAAGTCGGTGAAATCGTGGAAAAAGGTCAGGTGATTGCCTTGTTGGGCAATACCGGACGATCAACCGCGCCCCATGTGCACTTTGAAGTGCACAAGGACGGACGGACAATGGATCCCATCGACTACATCTCCCGCACGCGCAACTGACCGTTTGCGCGCGCTACCCCCTCTTTCTACCTTTTCGCCTGCCGCCGGATTTGTCGGGTTGGTCAAATTTTGACGCAAGCGCCTGTTTTTCCGGCAGTTTAGACCCTGAATGCCATTACTCAGGGGTTGCTCTATCTGATATAGTATCGGCCAGTCAAATTTAGCAATCAGAAGTGTCACATGTTTACTCAACTGGCAAAAGTGATCGTTGGTAGTAAGAACGAACGTGAGATCAAGCGACTACGCAAACTGGTACAGAAAGCCAATGCGTTCGAGCCTGCCCTGCAGGAGCTGTCTGACGAGGCCTTGCAGGCCAAAACCCCTGAATTCAAATCCAGGCTGGCAGACGGTGCCTCACTGGACGACCTGTTGCCCGAAGCCTTTGCGGTAACACGTGAAGCCAGTCGTCGTGTCCTGGGAATGCGCCACTTTGATGTACAGCTGATCGGCGGTATCGCGCTTCATCATGGCAAGGTTGCCGAAATGAAGACCGGTGAAGGCAAAACACTGGTCGCGACCCTGGCGGTGTACCTCAACGCATTGTCGGGTGAAGGAGTTCACATAGTGACCGTGAACGATTACCTGGCAGCCCGCGATGCCAACTGGATGCGGCCTCTCTATGAATTTCTGGGACTGACCGTTGGCATTATCCAGAGCCAGCAGCCTGCCGAAGAGAAGCGCGCAGCCTATCAGGCGGATGTGACCTACGGCACCAACAATGAAATCGGCTTTGACTATCTGCGTGACAACATGGCTTTCAGGCTGGAAGACAAATACCAGCGTGGACAAGTGTTTGCCATTGTGGATGAGGTGGACTCCATCCTCATTGACGAGGCCCGGACTCCGCTGGTCATTTCCGGGCCGGCAGAAGACAGCTCAGATCTCTATGTGACACTGAACAAACTGGTGCCCTCACTGAAACGTCAGGTGGTCGGTGAAGATGGAGAGGTAGCGGAACCGGGCGACTACAACATCGACGAGAAGGATCGCGTGGTCGAGCTTACAGAGCAGGGCCACCAGCGCCTGGAAGAGCTGTTGGTCGAGGCGACATTGCTGGGCGAAGGGGAATCCCTCTACTCGCCCAACAACCTCGGCCTCTTGCACCACGCCCATGCTGCCCTGAAAGCCCACAACCTCTATACCAGCAACGTTGACTACATCGTGCAAGAGAACAGCGTGGTCATTGTTGACGAACATACCGGTCGAACCATGCCGGGACGTCGTTGGGGCGAGGGCCTGCACCAGGCCATCGAGGCCAAGGAAGGATTGCCCATACAGCGCGAGAACCAGACTCTGGCATCCACTACCTTCCAGAACTATTTCCGTCTTTATGACAAACTGGCCGGCATGACAGGCACCGCCGACACCGAGGCCTTCGAGTTGCGCCAGATCTATGGTCTGGATGTGGTGGTGATACCCACCAACAAGCCCATTACCCGGGTGGACAACAATGATCTGGTCTACCTCACCGAAGAAGAGAAATTCAATGCCGTGATCGCCGATATCGAGGCCAGCGTCAAGGCTGACCAGCCGGTACTGGTGGGAACGGCATCGGTGGAAGCCTCCGAGCGTATTTCCAACGCCCTGACCCAGGCCAAATTGCCGCACAATGTGTTGAACGCCAAAAACCACGCCAACGAAGCCCAGATCATTGCCGATGCGGGTCTGCCGGGTGCGATTACCATCGCTACCAACATGGCGGGCCGTGGTACTGATATCGTGTTGGGGGGTAACTGGGAAAAAGAAGTCAGCAACCTGGAAGAGCCCACAGAAGATCAGATAGAAACCATCAAGAAAGACTGGGAAGATCGGCACAAGCGTGTTCTGGAAGCCGGTGGCCTTCACATCATCGGCACCGAGCGGCACGAATCAAGACGTATCGACAATCAGTTGAGGGGTCGTGCCGGCCGTCAGGGCGATCCCGGGTCCTCGCGTTTCTTCCTGTCCCTTGAAGATCCTTTCATGCGTATTTTCATGTCGGATCGCATGAAGTCCATGATGCAGAATCTGGGCATGAAAGACGGTGAAGCACTGGAAGCCAAGATGGTATCCAATGCCATTGAAAAGGCTCAGCGCAAGGTCGAGAACCGCAACTTTGACGTGCGCAAACAATTGCTGGAGTACGACAACGTTGCCAACGATCAGCGCACCGTGGTGTATAACCAGCGCGACGAGTTCATGGAGCAGGAAGACCTGTCCGAGATCATCGAGACGATTCGGGCGGACGTGGTGAATGAAACCATTGACGATTATATCCCGCCGGGCAGCATCCATGAACAGTGGGACATCGCGGGTCTTAATGAGGAAATAAAGCGTTCCTTTGGTGCAGATCTGCCCCTGCAGACCTGGCTGGACGAAGACGACCATCTGGCCGAAGAAGGGCTGCGTGATCGCATACTGTCTGCTCTGGAAGAGCGGTACAAGGAAAAGGAAGAGACCGCCGGCGATCAGGCCATCCGCAAGTTCGAAAAACAGGTCATGCTGCAGGTGCTGGATCAACACTGGAAAGAACACCTGCATCAAATGGATCAGTTGCGCCAGGGCATTCACTTGCGCGGCTATGCCCAGAAGAATCCGAAGCAGGAGTACAAGCGCGAAGCCTTTGCCTTGTTCCAGGAAATGCTGGAATCGGTCAAGCGCGAGACCATACGAGTGCTTTCTCACGTTCAGGTGCGCAGTCGCGAAGAAGTGGAAGAAATGGAGCGCAAGCGGGCTGAACAAGAGCGCGCGCTGAAAGAACTGCAGCGTCGTCAAGCCGAGGTCAAAGACCAGATGCAGGCCGGCGGTGTGAACGCCCCCGCCAGTGCCGATGCGGTGCCGAAAGTGGGTCGCAATGAGCCCTGTCCATGTGGCTCCGGCAAGAAATATAAGCACTGCCACGGCCGGCTCGCCTGACCGAGGCGAGTCAGTTGGGGCCAGTTGGCTACCTACTACTCTGGAGGAACTGACGCCATGGCTGTTGGCTCGTGTATATCGACTGAATTGCTGCCGGTTGCCGGTGTGCGGCTGGCTGTGGCGTCTGCGGGCATAAAAACGCCCGGCAAGCAGGATCTGGCACTGATTCATCTCGCCACCGGCACGACCCTGGCGGGAGTGTTCACCCAGAATCGGTTCTGCGCTGCCCCGGTCCATGTCGCGCGCAAGCATTTGCAGACTGAATGCTCCGGGCCCCGGGCGCTGGTGATCAATACCGGCAACGCCAATGCGGGCACGGGTGAGCAGGGCATGAAGGACGCACAGACCACCTGTCAGGCGCTGGCCGAGGCGCTGGGCGTGGAAAGTTCTGCGGTTCTCCCTTTCTCCACAGGCGTGATCGGCGAATACCTGCCCATGGCGAGTATCAGTGCCGCGTTGCCGACTCTGGTGGCAACACTGGGAGAGGCCGACTGGTACACCACAGCCCGCACCATACTCACCACGGATACCCGGGCCAAAGGGCACTCGTGCGTCGTGAATGTCGACGGCGTATCGGTAACAGTGACGGGCATCAGCAAGGGCTCGGGGATGATCTGCCCGAACATGGCCACCATGCTCGGCTTTGTCTGTACCGATGCCGCAGTGGGCCAGGCTTCCCTGCAGGCGTTGTTGAACGACACCAATGAGCACAGCTTCAACCGCATCACGGTGGATGGCGACACCTCAACCAATGACGCCTGCATCATGGCGGCAACCGGCGCATCGGGCGTGGAACTGAATGAAAAGTCCTCTGGTTGGCCGGATTTCCGGGCTGCTGTGGCTGAGGTCATGCACGAACTGGCGCTGCAGATAATCCGTGACGCCGAAGGGGCTACCAAGGTGCTGGCCATCCATGTGCAGGGTGCGGCCGATACTGACGAGGCCCTGACTGTGGCTTATACGGTGGCGCACTCGCCCCTGATCAAGACGGCGCTTACGGCCAGTGATGCCAATTGGGGCAGGATTCTCGCCGCCGTCGGCCGCGCACCCATCGCAGATCTGGATCTGTCCGGTGTCTCCATACGGCTGGATGATGTGCCACTGGTGACGGCTGGTGAGCGGGATGCCGACTACACTGACGCCAAGGGCTCTGCAGTCTTTGCCCGCGAGCAGTTTGACCTGCACATTGATTTGGGCCGTGGCCAGACGGAGGAAACGGTCTGGACCTCCGATCTCAGCCACGGTTACGTCAGTATCAATGCGGACTATCGTTCATGAGCCTCTCGCTGAGGGTGGCCGTTGGCGTGGTGCTGGATGATCAGTCCAGAGTACTGGTTGCCCGACGAGGCGAGCATCAGCACCAGGGCAACAAGTGGGAATTTCCGGGTGGCAAGATCGAGCCGGATGAATCTCTGGCCGAGGCGCTCAAGCGGGAATTTCTCGAAGAAGTAAATCTGCAACTGGATGTGCCCTCAGCTCTCAAGCCCTGGATGGTCATCGAACACGATTACGGAGACAAACAGGTACGTCTGGAAATTGCATTGGTCCACCGGTACTTCGGCAACGCCCGGGGGCGTGAAGGTCAGATGGTTCGGTGGCAGTCAGTGGGCACGCTCAGTGCCGATGATTTCCCGGCCGCCAATGCGGCCATTATCAGTGCGTTGACAGAACAGGCTGGATAGCCTCGCCATGTCACCCCTGGGAGTCCGGATCCCTGAAAAATCCCGACTCATCGAACTCTTCGTCCATTAACGCGTCCATGGAGGGCTCACCCGGTATGCGATGGCCCTCTGTCACCCAGTCACCCAGATCGATCAGATGGCATCGTTTGCTGCAAAAGGGGCGATAGGCGGCTTCGCGGCTCCAGACAACCACCGCACCACAGGTAGGGCAGTTGACTTCCAGGCTGGATGACGAGGCCGTCGTGTTTCCGGTGTCCGGTTTGGGAGTGTCAGAGGTGACCATGTTCGCGAGCGTGCTCCAGTAATTGGTGGTGTAAAGCGTCTGTGGCGTCAATGAGTTCATCGGCGGCGCCGGTATTGTCCACAACATGATGGGCTGCCTGCAACCGTTGTGCTCGAGTCCACTGTTTGGACATGATCTTTTTCACCAGGGATTCCGTCGTGTCGTCCCGTTCGGCCGTGCGTTCGATCTGTTGTTCCTCCGTGGCATCGACCACCACCACATAATCGCACAGTTTGTCCTGTGCGGTCTCGAGCAGCAGGGGGCTGTCCAGCAGTTGATAGGGCGCCTTTTTCTGATTGTCCTTCAGTTGTTTGCAGATGGCCTGACGAATGGCGGGATGGGTAATGCTTTCAAGCCACTGGCGTGACTCGTTGTCCGGCAGAACATGCTCTCTCAGCCAGGGGCGGTTGAGAGACCCGTCGTCGTTGCGAGCCTGGGGAAATCGACGCACAATCGCCTCATAGGCGGGCTCGCCGGCCTCAACGACCTGGCGCGCCAGTACATCGACATCCGTCACCGGAATACCGTACTGATCATGCAAATGTTGGCTCACAGCGGTTTTGCCCGAGCCGATACCACCGGTAAGTCCCACAATCATGGGTGCCCTCCTGTCAGGATACCAGCGCCCACTGCAGATAGGTGGTCCAGATCAGATCACCCCAGAACAGTTGCACTACAGCGGCGGCGCACAGGTAGGGCCCGAATGCGATGGGGATGCTTTTGTCCCGTCCCATCAGGATCATCATCAGCACGCCTGCCAATGCGCCTACCACTGAGGATAGCAGAATAATGATGGGTAGTGCCTGCCAGCCGAACCAGGCACCAAATACAGCAAACAGTTTGAAGTCGCCATACCCCATGCCTTCCTTGCCGGTGAGCAGGCGAAAACCGTGGTAAACCAGCCAGAGTGACATATAACCGGCCATGGCACCAATGATTGCATCCTCAAGGCTTAGGCTGGATACGCCGATCAGACTGATCAGCAACCCCAGCCAGAGCAGTGGCAGGGTGATCTGATCAGGTAGCAACTGGGTGTCGAGATCGATAAAGGTCAGCGCTACCAGAGCCCAGGCGAAGATCAGCCAGGCCAGGGCCTCCCAGGAAGGCGGCAATATCATCACGACCCCCAGGCTGAGCACGCCCGTGATCAACTCGACCAGGGGGTATCGGGGGCTGATGCCGACACCGCACTGGCTGCACCGGCCGCGCAACCCGAGATAACTGATCAGGGGTATGTTCTCGTACCAGCGAATGGGGTGCTCACATTTGGGGCAATGGGAGCGCGGTACCGACAGGTTGAAGGTCGGCTGCTCGTCCTCGCCGGGTTCTAGTTCCAGAACAGAGCGCGCCTCGCTTTGCCAGGCGCGCTCCATCATCACTGGCAGGCGCGCAATCACGACGTTGAGATAGCTGCCCACCAGCAACCCCAGCACGGTCGCCAGACTATAATAAAGTGCAGGTGACTGATTGAGTACGTCCAGCAATGCAGTCATCAGATAACGGACCCCATCATGAAGATAGGCATGTACATGGCAATCAGCAGGCCACCTACCACGATGGCGAGGAACGCCATGATAAAGGGCTCAATCATGGCGGTGAGGTTGTCCACCTGATTGTCCACTTCGTCCTCGTAGATCGCGGCGGCGCGGCTCAGCATGTCATCCAGTGAGCCTGCCTGCTCGCCGATGGTGACCATCTGGACCAGCATGGGCGGGAACATCTCGTTACGGTTCATGGATTCATTGAGCTCGGTGCCCGACTCTACATCATGACGGACCGAATGGATGGCCTGGAAAAACACGATGTTGCCCGACGCCCCAGCGGCCGAATGCAGCGCGTCCACCAGGGGGACGCCGGCGGCAAAGGTCGTCGACAGGGTGCGGGCATAGCGCGCAATGGCCGCGGTGCGGGTGAGCTTGCCGATGATCGGCAGTTTCACCAAGGTCCGCTGGACGCTGTGACGAAAGCGGGTAGAGCGTTTCATGCCCTGGGCAAACATGACCGAGGTCGCCACAATGGCAATGAAGACGTACAGGATATTGGCGACCATCCAGTCGGACATGTTCACTACCATCTGGGTCAATACAGGCAAATCGGCGCCGAACCCCTGGAACATGTCGGCGAACACCGGCACCACCCGCCACAGCAATATAATGGTCACCGCCACGGCGAAAACCAGCACGATGATGGGATAGGTGAGCGCCTTGCGGATTTTCTTTTTCAGCGCCTCCGACTTCTCCTTGTACAGGGCAATGCGCGACAGCATGGTCTCCAGTGCGCCTGACTGTTCGCCGGACTCCACCAAATTGCAGTACAGTTCGTCGAAATAGGCCGGGTGTGCTCGCAGCGAATCGGCGAGCGTGCCACCGGATGCAACCCGCTCCTTGACACTGAGCACCAGGTCGCGCATGGCGGGGTTTTCCAGCCCGTTGGCGACAATGTCGAAGGCCTTGATCAGGGGCACACCGGCGCGCATCATGGTGGCCATCTGCCGGGTAAACAGGGCGATGTCCACGGGCTTGATCCGGTTGCCACCCAGGCTCAGAGGCTTGCGTTTCTTGACGATCTTCTTGACCTGAACACCCTGCTTGCGCAGTTCCGCTTTGGCCAAGGCCGCATTTTTCTGGTTGATCACGCCCTTGACCGCCTTTCCCTTGCGGTCGGCGCCTGAATACTCGAATGTCACGCTCTTTGCTGTACTCGTGGCCATATCAGTTGTCCGATGTTACGCGGTTGATTTCTTCCAGGCTGGTGACGCCCTGCGCGGCCTTGGCCAGGCCAGAGCGTCGCAGGTCGTTGAACCCCTCTTTGCGGAACTGCGCGTCCAGTTCCAGCGAGTTGCCTTCTTCCATAATGATGCGGGAAACCGCCGGCGTAATGCGTACCACTTCATAGATACCGACGCGTCCCTTATAGCCCTTGTTGCAGGCATTGCAGCCCACGGGCCGATACAGCGTGGCTTCGCGGACCATGTCGTCGCTGAAGCCCTCCTTGCGCAGGACTTCTTCCGGAATATCTGCAGGCTCCTTGCACTGACTGCACAGACGACGTGCCAGTCGCTGCGCAATAATCACATTGATGGTGGTGGCCAGGTTGAACGAGGGCACGCCCATGTTCAGCAGGCGGGTCAGGGTCTCAGAGGCGCTGTTGGTGTGCAGGGTGGACATCACCATATGGCCAGTCTGTGCCGCCTTGATGGCGATGGATGCCGTGTCCAGATCCCGGATTTCACCCACCATGATGACGTCCGGATCCTGACGCAGAAAGGCTCTTAGAGCCGATGAAAAGTCCAGCCCCACCCGGGTGTTCACATTCACCTGATTGATGCCCTCCAGGTTGATCTCCACAGGATCCTCGGCCGTTGAGATGTTGACCCCTTCCTGATTGACGATATTGATGCCGGTATAGAGTGACACGGTCTTGCCCGACCCCGTGGGGCCCGTCACCAGAATCATGCCCTGTGGTCGGGCCAGTGCATCCATGAAGAGCTGTTTCTGATCTTCCTCGTACCCCAGGGCATCAATACCCATCTTGGCACTGGACGGATCGAGGATACGCAACACGACCTTTTCGCCAAAGAGTGTGGGGAGCGTGTTCATCCGAAAATCGATGGCCTTGTTGCGGGAAATACGCAGTTTGATGCGCCCATCCTGGGGTACACGACGTTCGGAGATGTCCAGGTTGCCCAGTATCTTCAGGCGCGCGCTGATCTTGGGCGCCAGTTGAATGGGCGGTTTGGACATGGTCTGCAGCACGCCGTCAATGCGGAACCGTACCCGATAGGTCCGCTCATAGGGTTCAAAATGCAGGTCCGACGCGCCTTTCTTGATGGCACTCAGCAGCATCTGCTGAACAAAGCGCACAATGGGCGCATCATCGGTATCACTGATATCGGCGCTGGTGTTTTCCTGCTCCTTCTCGTTGACGACGTCGAGCTCTTCAAAGTCATCATCGTCCATGCCTGCCAGGGCGGATGGCCCACTGTCGGCAGCGTCGTCCAGCCAGCGCGCCAGCTTGTCCTCTTCCACCAGTACCGGCTCGGTGGTCAGCCCGGTGGCAAAGCGGATCTCATCCAGCCCGGTGAGGTTCATGGGGTCGGACAGGGCCACAAACAGCCGGTTGCCCCGTTTCATCAGGGGCAGGGCGCGGTGGTGGAGTACCAGTTTCTGGTCCACCAGATCAGTGGGCAGCAGTTCCCGATCGAAGGCGGAGAGGTCCATGGCGGGAATGCCAAACTCTTCGCTGGCCAGCACGCACAGGCTGGTTGGGTCTGCCAACTGGTTCTGCACCAGGTAGGCGACCACTGACACCTTGTCGCGGGCAGCGGCTTTCTGGGCATCCAGAACCGTGTTTTCCTGGAGCAGTTTGCGCTCGACAAGCCGCTTCTCGAGTCCGGACAGGGCAATGGTCATAGTAATAACAGTGTCGTTTTGGTGAGCGAGCGATAATTGTAACAGGAGATCGAAGCAGCACTAGACCCTGTCACTGCCGGGAACAGCCGAATTCCCGACCCAGTTCACAAAATCGGCAGTCTGTGGTGTGCTTGAGGTGGCTTTCAATAATATTCCCAGTGCCATCATTTTTTCGGATTACCCGGGGTAATGCGTTTTTTTAAGTGTTTTCAATGACTTGGCGTCATCAAAGGTAGCCAATAGTCAATGACACACCATAAACTCGCCGCCGATTACGCAGATCCCGGCTTATTCCGGGTGCCTGGCATGACGCAGTTCACACTTTGGAGAATTGCTGCGTCCGAGGCCGCTTTTGAACTGGCCTTGTCCCGGTGCCAGGGGGTAATCTTCCGCTCACTGGTGGTGCGAGGGTCTGTGTATCGTTGTCCGCACAACCGATAATTGACTCAAAATATATGGAGATAACAATGATTATCCAGAAAGCACAGAAAGGCTTCAGCTTGATCGAACTGATGATCGTGGTTGCGATCATCGGTATCCTCGCCGCCGTGGCGATTCCCCAGTACCAGAACTATATTGCGCGTTCGCAGTTCTCCGAGGCGCATTCGATGCTGGGTGGTCTGCGCATTCCTGTTCAGGAACAGCTTGATCGTGGTGCGTCTATTGACGACACTGATACTAATTTTAGTGAAGAAGCTGATAGCCTGGGTATTCAGAGGCAGGGGACTTACGGTGCAGTTGTGGGTTTTGACGCAGAGGACGATAACTACTTTATCGTTCAGTACCAGTTCGGTGAAGATGATGTGGATGCGAGCCCGCGCTTGACCGAGGAAGATGAGGATACGGTCAGTTATACCTATATCATCTCGGATACTGAATATAACGGTGAAGATCGCACAGCAGGAACTTGGGTATGTGTTACAACTGTTCCGGAACAATATTCTTCAGAGTGCGAACAAGAAGACAATACATAATTCGTTAAGCGCAGTTTAAAAAAGGCCTCGGTTTACCGGGGCCTTTTTTGTGGGTAACCGGATAATTCGGGGGTGGGGTCAGACTAAAAGATGCGCATGCCTGTTGGAATTTTATTGATCCCAGTTGGGCTGCCTGGACTCTGTTTCAGGGACAAGCCCCTTGCCCACATTAGTGCGGTGGTACTTCACTCAAGCCGCATGGAAAAATCAATGGCTCTCAGGTGCTTGGTCAACGCGCCCACAGAGACATAGGGCGTTTTGGCGTCCGCGACCCGGTCCAGAGTGAAGTTGCCGGAGGATTCCAGGGGCGTATCAGTGGCATGAGCGTTGACCCGAGCCATATCCGCC
>LFIK01000130.1_pt1 | contig 49839 bp, 51 predicted proteins | sample 643401 | NCBI WGS metagenome assembly LFIK01 (sample SAMN03777447, study PRJNA286221) | soda lake metagenome | biome: soda lake; feature: Kulunda steppe; material: water; isolation source: sample T5-Br brine of Lake Tanatar-5 | place: Russia: Kulunda steppe | collected 2010-07
AGCTTGAACGGGTCGTGCAGATCGTCGAGCCGCTCGCCCGTCGCCTCGTCGCGCGAATCGATGATCCAGCGATAGGCATGCAGGAGCGCCGCCGGCCCCAGATACTTGTCGCCGTTCCACCAGTAGGACGGGCAGGCCGTCGAGCAGCAGGCGCACATCACGCATTCATAGAGCCCGTCGAGCTTCTCGCGGTCCTCGATCGACTGCTTCCATTCCTTGGCCGGGGTGTTGGAGTGCGTTTCCAGCCATGGCTTGATGGAGGCGTGCTGCGCGTAGAAATGCGTGAGGTCCGGGATCAGGTCCTTGACCACCGGCATGTGCGGCAGCGGGTAGATCCTCACATCGCCCTTGATCTCGTCCATGCCCCAGGTGCAGGCCAGCGTGTTGATCCCGTCGATATTCATCGCGCAGGAGCCGCAGATCCCCTCGCGGCAGGAGCGCCGGAAGGTCAGGGTGGGGTCGATCTCGTTCTTGATCTTGATCAGCGCGTCCAGAACCATCGGCCCGCAGCTGTCCATGTCGACGAAATAGGTGTCGACGCGCGGGTTCTCGCTGTCGTCGGGATTCCAGCGATAGATCTGAAACTTGCGCAGATTGGTCGCGCCTTCGGGCTTGGGCCAGGTCCTGCCGGTGCGGATCTGCGAATTCTTCGGGAGCGTCAGCTGAACCATCGTCGCCTCCTCAATACACGCGCGCCTTGGGCGCGATCATCTTCGGGTCGATACCGCCTTCGTCATGGCCCGTCAGCGGGCCGGTATGCACCGGACGGTAGTCGAGCCGCACCTGATTGCCCTCGCTCCAGGACAGCGTGTGGACGCGCCATTTCTTGTCGTCGCGCTCGGCGTAATCCTCGCGCGCATGGGCGCCGCGGGACTCGTGCCGCGCTTCGGCGCTGAAGATCGTTGTCAGCGCGTTGGGCATCAGGTTTTCCAGCTCAAGCGTCTCCATCAGATCCGAATTCCAGATCAGCGAGCGGTCGCTCACCTTGATGTCGTCGAGCTTGGCGGCGACGCCGGTCATCTTCTCGCAGCCCTCCTTGAGCACCTCCTCGGTGCGGAAAACGGCCGCGTTCTCCTGCATGGTGGTCTGCATCTCCAGGCGCAGCGCGGCCGTCGGCGTGGCGCCGTCGGCGTGACGCAGCCGGTCGAAACGCTCCAGCGCCTTGTCGATCGACGCCGTGTTGAGCGCCGGGTTCGGCGCTTCGGGATCGACCACCTTGCCCGCCCGGATCGCGGCGGCACGGCCGAACACCACCAGATCGATCAGCGAGTTCGAACCGAGCCGGTTCGCCCCGTGCACAGAGGCGCAGGCCGCCTCACCCACCGCCATCAGCCCCGGCGCGACGGCGTCGGGGTCGTCCCGGGTCGGGTTGAGCACCTCGCCCCAGTAGTTCGTGGGGATGCCGCCCATGTTGTAATGCACCGTGGGCAGCACCGGGATCGCCTCGCGCGTGACATCGACCCCGGCGAAGATCCGGGCCGATTCCGAGATGCCCGGCAGGCGCAGATCCAGCGTCTCCTTGGGCAGGTGGTTCAGGTGCAGGAAGATGTGGTCCTTGTTCGGCCCGACGCCGCGCCCCTCGCGGATCTCCATCGTCATGCAGCGCGACACGACGTCGCGGCTGGCGAGATCCTTGTAGGTGGGCGCGTAGCGCTCCATGAAGCGTTCGCCCTCGGAATTGGTCAGATACCCACCCTCGCCGCGCGCGCCCTCGGTGATCAGGCAGCCCGCGCCGTAGATGCCGGTGGGGTGGAACTGCACGAATTCCATGTCCTGCAGCGGCAGCCCGGCGCGCGCGATCATGCCGTTGCCGTCGCCGGTGCAGGTATGCGCCGAAGTCGCGCTGAAATAGGCCCGTCCATAGCCGCCGGTGGCCAGCACCACCATCTTGGCGTTGAAGACATGCATCGTGCCGTCATCGAGGTTCCAGGCGACGACGCCCTGGCACTGCCCGTCATCGGACATGATCAGGTCGATGGCGAAATACTCGATGTAGAACTCGGCCTTCTGCTTGAGCGACTGGCCATAAAGCGTATGCAGCATGGCATGGCCGGTGCGGTCGGCGGCCGCGCAGGTGCGCTGCACGGGCGGGCCTTCGCCGAACTCGGTGGTGTGGCCGCCGAAGGGGCGCTGATAGATCTTGCCATCCTCGGTGCGCGAGAAGGGCACGCCGTAGTGTTCCAGCTCATAGACGGCCTTGGGCGCCTCGCGGGCGAGGTATTCCATCGCGTCGGTGTCGCCGAGCCAGTCCGAGCCCTTGACGGTGTCGTACATGTGCCACTGCCAGTGATCGGGGCCCATGTTGGACAGCGAGGCCGCGATGCCGCCCTGCGCGGCGACGGTATGCGAGCGGGTCGGGAAGACCTTGGTGATGCAGGCGGTCTTGAGCCCCTGCTCGGCCATGCCGAGCGTCGCGCGCAGGCCCGATCCGCCGGCCCCCACGACCACGACGTCATGCGTGTGTTCTTCGTATTCGTAAGCTGCCATCGTCGGTATCCCTTCAGGCGCTGAACAATATGGTTGCGACAGCCAGCACGCCCGCGGCGCCGAAGGCCCAGTTCAGCAACGTATTCACAAGCAAAAGCGCGGTGCGCATCGCCTTGCCGTGCACGTAGTCCTCGATCACCACCTGCAAACCCTGCGCCAGGTGCCAGAATGTGACGCCGATGAACAGCACCGCGACCAGCGCATGCCACCATGACCCGTACAACGCGAGCACCGCGTCATGCCCCTGCCCCAGCGCCCGCCCGAACGGGAAAATGAACAGCAACGCGAGCGGAATCAGTGCGATCGAAGTGAGGCGCTGACTCCACCAGTGGCCCACGCCTTCCCCGGCGGCGCCCAGCCCGTGCACGCGTGCGTAATCGGTCTTGTACCCCATGACCCGGTTCCCTTCAGATAAGGATGAGAAGCGTGACGAGTGTCAGCAGGACCGACCCGATCACGACCGCCCAGCCGGTCTTCGCCATGATGTCCAGATCGAAGCCATAGCCCGCATCCCAGACCAGATGCCGGACACCGTTGAGCAGATGATACCAGAGCGCCCAGAGCGACCCGACGAGCACGAGGACCCCGATCCAGGAGGTCAGCACGCCATCGGCGGTCGCATGCGCCGCGGGCGAGATGGCGGCGGCTGCGAGCCACCACACCACCAGCACCGCGCCGAGGGTCAGTGCGACACCGGTCACCCGGTGAAGGATCGAGGTGAGCATGGTGATCTGCCAGCGATAGACCTGCAGATGCGGTGACAGCGGTCTGCGTCCGCGGTTCACATCAGCCATGTTCTGCTCCTTTCTTGCGTCATGCCGGACCGTCGGTCCGGGATCTTCGGCGTACTCTTAGCGCATTTTGACCCCGTGTCACGAGGGGGTGGCCCGATCCGAGCCCCATTTCGCCGCATCCGGGCATAAAACCCCACACGCGTGATCACAGGCCAGCGAAACGTGATCACGCCCTACGGCAGTCAGACCGGAATCAGCACCCAGATATCGAGATCGAGCAGCACATGCGGCAGGTACCGCCCGTTTTCATCGTGCAGTTGCGTGCCGGCGCCCTGCCCCTTGCGCTGCGCCACAAGCCTCAGCCGCAACGCACCGACGCCCGGTGCTGCGGTCGCAGCCTTGTCCAGGACCTCGCTGCTGGCGGTCACCGTGTCGCCCGCGAAGCACGGATTGGCATGCGCCCCGCCATTGAGCGCGACGACAAGCTGCGCATTGGCCAGCCCGTTGAAGGACAGCGCCCGCGCAAGGCTGATGACATGGCCGCCATAGATCAGGCGTTTGCCGTCCTCGCGCTGCGTCGCGTCGAAATGCACCCGCGCCGTGTTCTGCCACAGCCGCGTGGCCATCATGTGCTCGGCCTCCTCGATGGTCACGCCGTCGACATGGTCGATCACGTCGCCCACCGCGTAATCGGCCCAGCGATACGGTTCGCCGGCGAGCTCGAAATCATAGCGGGTGAAGTCCAGCCCCTCGGGCACGGTCAGCGCCTCGGGCGCAACCGCGGCGGCCAGATCGGGCACCGCCGGCCGGGGTGCGGGGCTTTGCGGGTCGCGCTTGCGCACCATCACCCAGCGCACATACTCGAGCACCGCGTCGTCATGCTGGTTCAGACCCCGCGTTCGCACCCAGACCACCCCGGTCCGGCCGTTCGAGTTCTCCTTGATGCCGATCACTTCGGACTCGGCGCGCAAAGTGTCGCCCGGCCAGACCGGGCGCAGCCAGCGCCCCTCGGCATACCCCAAATTCGCCACCGCGTTCAGGCTGATATCGGGCACCGTCTTGCCGAACACGGCGTGAAACACGAGCAGATCGTCCAGCGGGCTCGCGGGCAGGCCACAGGCCTGCGCAAACACATCGGACGAATGCAGCGCCCCACGCGCGGGGTAGAGCGCGTGATAGAGTGCACGCTCTCCACTGCCCAGCGTGCGCGGCACAGCGTGCCGGATCCGTTGTCCGGGGGCGTAATCCTCGAAGAAGCGCCCGCTTTCGGCTCTGGTCATTCACAAATCTCCGAGCTTGAGCGACGGGTCGTACTCGACGTCGTCGCGCTGCTTGGTCACCGCCTGCGCGCAGCGCATCGTCCCGGTCTCGGGGTCATGGGCGTAGGCCGGGCTGCCATGCAGCTCCCAGCCTTGCGACAGCGCGGCGCTGACCCGGTGGCAGAAGGCGGTGTCATCGGCGCCGGTCAGCAAACGAAAGGCACGCATTCCGGTCACCGCGGGAAGGGCCAGACGCCGAGCCAGGCATGCGCGTAGCCGATCGCCACAAACGCCACCACGGTGATCGCCAGCGTGATCAGATCGCGTTTCCAGCTGCCGGGCGCCGGCGGCGTCCAGTCGGGTTCGGAGCGGTTGATGGCGATCACCTCGACCACCGCCCATGCCAGCAGCCCGCCGAACAGAACCATCGCCGCCAGATGCCCCTGCACCAGCAGATGCGCCACCGCCCATGTCTTGACCGCGATCAGCTGCGGATGCCGGAACCGCGCCTTCAGCGCGCCTTTCGAGTGGCTGACCGCGTAAAAGCCGACCGCAAGCAGCATGAGCAGGTTGTTGACATGGATGGTCCAGACCGGCGGGAACCAGACATTCACGAACGGGGCGTCACGATAGCCGATGACCATCAGCACCAGCCCGGCGAAGATGACGAGCGCGGCGATACCGCGGGCCGTGTCGCCTTTGGCGGCGCGCAGCTCGGGTTTCACCCGCTTGAACAGGTGCCCCGCCCACCACAGGGCGAGCCCGGCGATCAGAAGTGCCCAACTCATGATGCGGCCTCCAGCTGCGCGATCGCGTCGGCACGCGCCAATGTGCGGCGCGCGGTTTCCACATGCAGGTTCTCGACGATCTGGCCGTCCAGCACGGCGACCCCCTCGCCCGCCGCCTGCGCGGCCTCGAAGGCGGCGATCTGTCGCTGCGCCAGCGTGATCGCATCGGCATCGGGGGCAAAGACCGCATTCGCGGTTTCAAGCTGCGCGGGATGGATCAGGGTCTTGCCGTCGAACCCCATGTTCCGCCCCTGCAGGCACTCCGCCTCAAGCCCCTCGGCATCCTTGAAAGCGTTGAACACGCCATCGATCGCGATCAACCCGTGGGCGCGCGCCGCCAGCAGGCAGGTCTGCAGCGCGGTCTGCAGCGCCGCGCGGTCGGCACCGGGGCGGCAGCCCAGCTCCTTGGCGAGGTCGTTCGTGCCCATCACCATCCCGGCCATGCGCGGATGCGCCGCGATCCGCGCCGCGTTCAGCACGCCGCGCGGCGTTTCCATCATCGCCCAGATCGGAACGTCCGGGATGAGTTCCGCCAGCGCCGCGACCTGGTCGGGCCCGTCCACCTTGGGCAGCAGTACCCCGTCTGGCGCAAGGCCCGACAGCGCCGCCGCATCATCGCGCCCCCAGGCCGTTTCCAGCCCGTTGATGCGTACGATCCGCGCGCGCGGGCCGTAATCGGCCTGCGCCAGCACCTGCCGCAGAAGCGTTCGGGCCTGCGCCTTGGCATCGGGGGCGACCGCATCTTCCAGATCGAACAGGATTGCATCCGCCGGCAGGCCGCGCGCCTTCTCCAGCGCACGCTCCTTGGAGGCGGGAATGTAAAGTGCCGAGCGATAGGGCCGTGCCCGCTGATCCATGATTCCCCCGTGAAACAAAGTTTCGCCCACACTCCATGTCCGGGCCACATTCGGCAAGCCCCGAATTGCCGCAATGCAGCGCCCCCCCCGATGCAGCCCCCCCTGTCGCGGCCGCCCTCGCCTGACGGCCCCGCCAGGGGCCCACGGGGACCTAGCCACCCAGCGTCGCATCCCAGATAAGCTTGCCGCCGGTCAGCGTCAGCAACACATAGGTCAGCGCGAAGAAATGGCGTTCGGGCATGCGATGATGCAGCCACACGCCCAGCCAGACGCCGCAAAACGCCACCGGGGCCAGCACCAGGCTCGCGGTCAGGGTCTCGGCGGTAAAGAACCCCAGAAGCGCGAAAGGCAGCACCTTCAGCAGGTTGATCGCCCAGAACGCGATCACGGTCGTTGCCTGATACACTGTCTTTCGCAGCGCCTGCGCCAGAAGGAATACCGCGACGGGCGGCCCGCCCGCATGGCTGATGAAGCTGGTGAAACCGGCCGCCGCCCCGGCGACGACCCCTTTGCGGGCATCGAACCCCGCCTGGCGCAGGCGCAGCCACCCCAGCCGCAGCATCGCCTGAAAGAGCACGAAGCCGACGGCCAGCACCCCGATGAGGAGGCGAAACAGATCGGGCGGCGCGAGATCATAGAGCGCGGCGCCAAGCGCGATCCCGGGCACCGCCCCCAGCACGAGCACACGCGCCGACGGCGCATGCCAGCCGCGCCAGAACGCCCGCAACGCCGCCACATCCATCAGCATCAGAAGCGGAAGCATCAGCGCCAGCGCCACCGCCGGCTCGACCACCAGAGCGAGAATCGGCGTCGCGGCGAAGGCCGCCCCCGACCCGAAGCCACCCTTCGAAACCCCCGCGAAGAGCACCGCAGGGATCGCGAAGGCCAGGAATACCGGGTCGAGCATGGGATGGCTCCGGTCGGATGCTTCGGGCAATGACGGGAACGCTTAACGCAGCCGCGCGGGCGATGACAGCCCCGCGGGGTACGGCCGCACAACGCCGGGCACGCTTGCGCACCCGCGGCGAAGCGACTAGGCATTTGCCGTCATTCAATGGAGCGGAGACCGAATACCATGGCCAGACCCAGGATCGCGTTGATCGGCGCAGGGCAGATCGGCGGCACGCTCGCCCATCTCGCCGCGATCAAGGAACTCGGCGATGTCGTGCTGTTCGACATTGCCGAAGGAACGCCGCAGGGCAAGGCGCTCGACATCGCCGAAAGCGCGCCCGTCGCCGGGGTGGATGTCGCGCTCAAGGGCACGTCCGACTATGCCGACATCGCCGGGGCCGATGTGTGCATCGTCACCGCGGGGGTGCCGCGCAAGCCGGGGATGAGCCGCGACGACCTGCTTGGCATCAACCTGAAGGTGATGAAAGCCGTCGGCGAAGGCATCAAGGCGAACGCTCCCGACGCCTTCGTGATCTGTATCACCAATCCGCTGGACGCCATGGTCTGGGCGCTGCAGCAATATTCCGGCCTGCCAGTGGAACGGGTGGTGGGCATGGCCGGCGTGCTCGACAGCGCGCGGTTCCGGCACTTCCTCAGCCTCGAATTCGGTGTGTCGATGCGCGATGTATCGGCATTCGTGCTGGGCGGACATGGCGATACCATGGTGCCCCTGGAACGCTACTCGACGGTCGCGGGCATCCCGCTGCCCGATCTGGTAAAGATGGGCTGGACCACGCAGGAACGCCTGGACGGGATCGTGCAGCGCACCCGGGACGGCGGCGCCGAGATCGTCGGCCTTCTGGGCAACGGCTCCGCCTTCTACGCCCCGGCGGCCAGCGCCATCGAGATGGCGGAGGCCTATCTGAAGGATCAAAAGCGCGTGTTGCCCGCCGCCGCCTTCGTGAAGGGCGCCTACGGGCTGAAGGGGCTTTATGTCGGCGTGCCCACCATCATCGGCGCGGGCGGCGTGGAGCATGTCGTCAAGATCGCGCTCAACAAGGACGAGCAGGCGATGTTCGATAAGTCCGTCGAGTCGGTGCAGAACCTGGTCGCAGCCTGCAAGGGAATCGACTCGGCGCTGGGCTGACGGATTTTCGTGATCACACCCCGCGCGGGTGTGATCACAAACCCTCAAAAATGGCGCGTGCAGGCGAGCCATTGCCGGAAACCCGTTTTCCCGACCTGCGCGATATGCCATTCAGGGGGCAACCGCAGCAGCTATGGGACAGTTTCGTGAATATCCATGAGTATCAGGCGAAGGGTCTGCTTCGCAGCTACGGCGTCCCGGTCTCGGATGGCCGGGTGGTCTTCAAGGCGGATGAAGCCAAGCCCGCCGCCGGGGAACTGGACGGGCCGCTCTGGGTCGTGAAGGCCCAGATCCATGCCGGAGGTCGCGGAAAGGGGCGTTTCAAGGAAGCCAGCGCAGGCGACAAGGGCGGCGTGCGCCTTGCGAAATCCGTTGAGGAAGCGTCCGAGCAGGCGGCGGCAATGCTTGGCCGCACGCTGGTAACGCATCAGACCGGCCCCGAGGGCAAGCAGGTCGGGCGCATCTACATCGAGGACGGGTCGGATATCGAGCGAGAGCTGTATCTGGCACTGCTGGTGGACCGGGTGACGAGCCGGGTCTCCTTCGTCTGCTCGACCGAGGGCGGCATGGATATCGAGGAAGTCGCCGCCGCCACCCCCGAGCGGATCCTGTCCTTCAGCGTCGACCCGGCCTCCGGCGTGCAGCCCTTCCACGGCCGCCGCGTGGCGTTCGCGCTGGGGCTCGAAGGAAAGCAGATCAAGCAATGCGTCGATCTGGTGACCAGGCTCTACAGGCTGTTCACCGAACGCGATGCCGAGATGGTCGAGATCAACCCGCTGATCGTGACCGACGCGGGCGACCTGAAATGCCTCGACGCCAAGATGAGCTTCGATTCCAACGCGCTCTACCGGCAGGCCGACATCGCCAGCCTGCGCGACGAATCCGAGGAGGACCCCAAGGAACTCGCCGCCTCGAAATTCGACCTCAACTACATCGCGCTCGACGGCGAGATCGGCTGCATGGTCAATGGCGCCGGGCTGGCCATGGCGACGATGGACATCATCAAGCTCAACGGGGCGGAGCCGGCGAACTTCCTCGATGTGGGCGGCGGCGCGACCAAGGAGAAGGTCACCGAAGCCTTCAAGATCATCACCTCCGACAAGAATGTCAAAGGCATCCTCGTCAATATCTTCGGCGGCATCATGCGCTGCGACATCATCGCCGAAGGCGTGGTCGCGGCGGTCAGGGATGTCGGGCTCGAGGTGCCGCTGGTGGTGCGGCTCGAGGGCACGAATGTCGAGAAGGGCAAGGAGATCATCAACAACTCCGGCCTCAACGTGATCGCGGCGGATGATCTGTCCGACGCGGCCGCCAAGATCGTCAAAGCGGTGAAGGGGTAACTTGGATGTCCGTACTCGTAGACAAGAACACCAAGGTCATCTGCCAGGGCTTCACCGGCTCGCAGGGCACGTTCCACTCCGAACAGGCCATCGCCTACGGCACGCAGATGGTCGGTGGCGTGACACCCGGCAAGGGCGGGCAGACGCATCTCGACCTGCCAGTCTTCAACTCCGTGCATGAGGCGAAGGCGAAGACCGAGGCCAACGCCTCGGTGATCTACGTGCCGCCGCCCTTCGCCGCCGACTCGATCCTCGAGGCAATCGACGCGCGCATGGAACTCATCGTGTGCATCACCGAGGGCATTCCGGTGCTGGACATGATGAAGGTCAAGCGCGCGCTCGAGGGGTCCGGCTCGGTGCTCATCGGGCCCAACTGCCCCGGGGTGATCACGCCGGATGCGTGCAAGATCGGCATCATGCCCGGCCATATCCACAAGCGCGGCTCGGTGGGCGTGGTGTCGCGCTCGGGCACACTGACCTACGAGGCGGTCAAGCAGACGACGGATGTCGGGCTGGGCCAGTCGAGCTGCGTGGGCATCGGCGGCGACCCGATCAAGGGCACCGAATTCGTCGAGGTGCTGGAGTGGTTCCTCGCCGATGACGAGACCGAAAGCATCATCATGATCGGCGAGATCGGCGGCTCGGCCGAGGAAGAAGGCGCCCAGCTCATGAAGGAGGCCGCGAAGAAGGGTCGCGCCAAGCCCTGCGCCGGCTTCATCGCCGGGCGCACCGCGCCGCCGGGGCGGCGCATGGGCCATGCCGGCGCCATCGTCGCCGGCGGCAAGGGCGGCGCCGAGGACAAGATCGAGGCGATGAAGTCGGCCGGGATCGTTGTTGCCGACAGCCCGGCCGGGCTGGGCGAAGCCGTCCTCAAGGCCACTGGGAAGTGACCGTCTGCCCGCGCCACGCCCGGCGCGGGCCTTTCAATCCGGGTGCAAGCCATGACTGACCAAAGCTCGAACGACGCCTTTCATGCCTCCAGCTTCCTGCAAGGGCATAACGCCGCCTATATCGACCGGCTCTATGCCGAATACATGCGCGACCCGGACGCCGTCGATGCCGCCTGGGCACGGTACTTCGCAAGCTTCGACGAGGATGGCGATCCGGCCTCGCAGGCCACCGGCCCCTCCTGGGCGCGGGCGGACTGGCCGCTGCACCCCGGCGACGAGCTGACCGCCGCACTCGACGGGCAGTGGCCCGAGATCGGCAAACAGGCCCGAGAGGTCGGCGAAAAGATCCGCAAGCGCGCCACCGAACACGGCGCAGAGGTCACCGACGACCAGCTGCGCCGCGCGGTGCTGGACAGTATCCGGGCGATCATGCTGATCCGCGCCTACCGCATCCGCGGTCATCTCGTCGCCGAGCTCGACCCGCTGGGCATGCGCGACCAGACCCCGCATCCCGAGCTCGACCCCAAGACCTACGGCTTCACCGAAGCCGACATGGACCGCCCGATCTTCATCGACAATGTGCTGGGTCTCGAATTCGGCTCGCTGCGCGAAATCCTCGACATTGTCCGGCGCACCTATTGCGGCACCTTTGCGCTGCAGTTCATGCACATCTCCGACCCCGAGCAATCCGCATGGCTCAAGGAGCGCATCGAGGGCTACGGCAAGGAGGTCAAGTTCACCGCGCGCGGCCGGCGCGCCATCCTCGACAAGCTCGTCGAGGCCGAGGGCTTCGAGAAGTTCCTGCATGTCAAATACATGGGCACCAAGCGCTTCGGCCTCGACGGCGGTGAGGCGGTCGTGCCCGCGATGGAACAGATCATCAAGCGCGGCGGCGCGCTGGGGGTGCGCGAAGTGGTGATCGGCATGCCGCATCGCGGCCGGCTGTCGGTCCTGGCCAATGTGATGAGCAAGCCCTACCGCGCGATCTTCCACGAGTTCCAGGGCGGCAGCTTCAAGCCCGAGGACGTCGACGGCTCGGGCGATGTGAAATACCATCTCGGCGCCTCCTCGGATCGCGAATTCGACGGCAACGAGGTGCATCTTTCGCTGACCGCGAACCCGTCGCATCTCGAGGCGGTCAACCCCGTCGTCGTGGGCAAGGCGCGCGCCAAGCAGGATCAGCGCGCCGACACCTCGCGCCGTTCGGTGCTGCCGGTGCTGCTGCACGGCGATGCGGCCTTCGCAGGGCAGGGTGTTGTGGCCGAGTGCTTCGGGCTGTCGGGTCTCAAGGGGCACCGCACCGGCGGTACGATCCATATCGTCGTCAACAACCAGATCGGCTTCACCACAAGCCCGCGCTATTCGCGCTCCTCGCCCTACCCGACCGATATCGCGCTGATGGTCGAGGCGCCGATCTTTCACGTCAATGGCGACGACCCCGAGGCGGTGGTGCATGCCGCCAAGGTCGCCACCGAGTTCCGGCAGAAGTTCCGCAAGGATGTCGTCATCGACGTGTTCTGTTACCGGCGCTTCGGGCACAACGAGGGCGACGAGCCCATGTTCACCCAGCCGCAGATGTATGAGCGCATCAAGAAGCACAAGACCACGCTGCAGCTCTATACCGAGCGGCTGGTGCGCGACGGGCTGATCCCCGAGGGTGAAGTCGAGGACAAGAAGGCGCAGTTTCAGTCCTTCCTCAATGACGAGTTCGAAGCCGGCAAGGAATACCGCCCGAACAAGGCCGACTGGCTCGACGGGCGCTGGTCGCATCTCGACCGCAAGGGCGAGGAATACCAGCGCGGCCAGACCTGGATCAGCGAAGAGGTGATGGCCGATATCGGCAAGGCGCTGACCACGCCGCCCGAAGGCTTCAACCTGCATCGCACGGTCGCGCGCCAGCTCGAGGCCAAGGCCAGGATGTTCGAGACGGGCAAGGGCTTCGACTGGGCCACCGCCGAGGCGCTGGCCTTCGGCAGCCTGCTCACCGAACGCTATCCGGTGCGGCTGTCCGGGCAGGATTCGACGCGCGGGACCTTTTCGCAGCGCCATTCGGCGTTCGTCGATCAGAAGACCGAGGACCGCTTCTACCCGCTCAACCATATCCGGGACGGCCAGGCACCCTATGAAGTCATCGACTCCATGCTCTCGGAATACGCGGTGCTGGGCTTCGAATACGGGTACTCACTGGCCGAGCCCAACGCGCTGACCCTGTGGGAGGCGCAGTTCGGCGATTTCGCCAATGGCGCGCAGATCATGTTCGATCAGTTCATATCCTCGGGCGAACGCAAATGGCTGCGCATGTCGGGGCTGGTGATGCTGTTGCCGCACGGTTTCGAGGGCCAGGGGCCGGAGCACTCCTCCGCCCGACTCGAGCGGTTCCTGCAGAACTCGGCCGAGGACAACTGGATCGTCGCCAACTGCTCGACCCCGGCGAATTACTTTCACATCCTGCGCCGTCAGATCCATCGCAGCTTCCGCAAGCCGCTGGTGCTGATGACGCCGAAATCGCTCCTGCGCCACAAGCTGTGCGTGTCCGACGCGGCGGAGTTCCTGCCCGAGACCTCGTTCCATCGGGTGCTGTGGGACGATGCCCAGAAAGGCCACAGCACGGCCGAGCTCAAGCCTGACGACAAGATCCGCCGTGTCGTCATGTGCTCGGGCAAGGTATACTTCGACCTGCTCGAGCAGCGCGACGCGCGCGGCATCGATGACGTCTACCTCCTGCGTATCGAGCAGTTCTATCCCTTCCCGGCGATGTCGCTGGTCAAGGAGCTGGAGCGTTTCAAGGGCGCGCAGATGATCTGGTGTCAGGAAGAGCCCAAGAATCAGGGCGCCTGGAGCTTCATCGAGCCAAATCTCGAATGGGTGCTCACCCGGATAGAGGCGGCCCACACGCGCCCCCGCTATGTGGGGCGGCCGGCGGCGGCATCGCCCGCGACCGGGCTCGCAAGTCAGCACAAGGTACAGCAGGAAGCGCTCGTCGATGAAGCGCTCACCATCGAAGGGTAACACCAACATGACCAAGGAAGTCCGCGTCCCCACACTGGGCGAAAGCGTCACCGAAGCCACCGTGGCGACCTGGTTCAAGAAGCCGGGCGACAGCGTGGCCGTCGATGACATGCTGTGCGAACTGGAGACCGACAAGGTCACCGTCGAAGTTCCATCGCCCGCCGAAGGGAAACTGTCCGAAATCGTGGCCGAGGAAGGCAGCACCGTCGGGGTGGATGCGCTTCTGGCGGTGATCGCGGAGGCGGGCTTCGCCGGGTCGGAGGAACCGCGGCCGCGCACCGGCAAGGCAGAGCGCGATGCGCCGGACGAGGCCACCGCGGCGCAATCCGACGCTGGCGGGGCCGGTGAGACGATCGATGTCATGGTGCCCGCGCTCGGCGAGAGCGTCAGCGAAGCCACCGTGGCGACCTGGTTCAAGAAGCCCGGCAACGCCGTCGCAGCCGACGAGATGCTGTGCGAGCTGGAAACCGACAAGGTGTCGGTCGAAGTTCCTGCACCCGCGGCGGGCACACTGGGCGAGATCCTCGCCGAGGAAGGCACGACCGTCGCCGCGGGCGGCAAGCTCGCGACGATGACAACCGGTGACACCCCGGCGGCCACCGGGGCCGCGCCCGCCGCCGCCGGGGCGCAGGCTGCCGAAAAAGCCCCGGCCGGCGATGTCGAGGATGCGCCATCGGCGCGCAAGATGATGGCGGAAAAGGGCCTGTCGCGCGACGATGTACAGGGGTCGGGCCGCGATGGCCGGGTCATGAAGGAAGATGTGCAGAAGGCTGCCGCAAAGCCGTCCGACACCGGCGCGAAACCGGCCTCCGAGTCTGCGCCGGCGCCGCGTGCGCCGGTCCCGGCCGACGATGCTGCGCGCGAAGAACGCATCCGGATGACGCGGCTGCGCCAGACGATCGCCAAGCGCCTGAAGGAGGCGCAGAACACCGCCGCGATGCTGACCACCTACAACGAGGTGGACATGACCGCGGTCATGGATCTGCGCAAGGAATACAAGGACCTGTTCGAGAAGAAGCACGGCGTGAAGCTCGGCTTCATGTCCTTCTTCGTGAAGGCCTGCTGCCATGCGCTGTTCGAGGTGCCCGAGGTCAATGCCGAAATCGACGGCACCGACGTCGTCTACAAGAACTACGTCAATATGGGCGTCGCGGTGGGCACGCCCAACGGCCTCGTCGTGCCGGTGGTGCGCGATGCGCATCAGCGCAGCTTCGCCGATATCGAGAAATCCATCAACGAGATGGGCAAGCGCGCCCGCGACGGCAAGCTCTCGATGGAGGAGATGCAGGGCGGCTCCTTCACCATCTCGAACGGCGGGGTTTATGGCTCGCTGATGTCCTCGCCGATCCTGAATCCGCCGCAATCGGGCATTCTGGGCATGCACAAGATCCAGGAGCGCCCGATGGTCGTGGGCGGGCAGATCGTGGCGCGGCCGATGATGTATCTCGCGCTGAGCTATGACCACCGCATCGTGGACGGCAAGGGCGCGGTGACCTTTCTGGTGCGCGTCAAGGAAGCGCTGGAGGACCCGCGGCGGTTGCTGATGGATCTCTAGGAGGGCGGGCTGGGCCGGCCGGTTGAACCCCCGGAGGACATGGCATGGACACCGTAACATACGGGCTGATCGGGCTGGCGATTCTGGGCTTTGTGCATATCGGTGCGCAGGGGCTGACGCTCAAGGCGCAGGCCGGCAATGACTGGTCGGTGGGGCCGCGCGACACGCCGCCACAGGTCGGGCCGATGCCGGGGCGGCTGAAGCGGGCGCTCGACAATTTCACCGAGTCCGCGCCGATCTTCATCGGACTCGCCGTCGTCAGCCTCTGGACCGGCCGGGGCGGCGCTCTGGTCGAAACAGGTGTCGTCATGTTTATTATCGGTCGACTGGCATTTCTGCCCGCCTATGCCTCGGGCATCGCGTGGCTGCGCACCGGCTGCTGGCATTTCGCGTCGGTCGGGCTGCTGCTCATGCTTGCGGGAGTATTGATCCCTTGAACCCTGAGCGGACCCTCATCGCCTGTCCCGGGCTTGTGCAGGCGCCGAGCAATGTGCTGAATACCGTCATGCTTGCGGGCTGTGTGATCGGTGTCCGGCGAGGATGCGGCGACCTGCCTTCTGCGCGCGAAGGATGTACCGGAGTGCCCGCGTCGATTGCTGATGGATTTTCAACCCGGCGGCGGCCCGCATCGCCGCCCAAGCGCCGAGGAGATGCCCGTGCTGTTCGATGAGTTGTCCATACTGGCCATCTACGGCCTGTTCGTGGCGCTGACGCTGGTGCTGCAGGCCACCGGCACCATGTCGCAGCTCGGCATGGGCTACGTCCTGTCGGCCCGCGACACCGAGCGCAGCGCCGAAGGCATCGCCGCCCGGCTGGAACGGGCCGAGCGCAACTCGGTCACCGCGCTGGCACTGTTTGCCGCACCGATCCTGATTCTGGCGGTGCGCGACAATTTCTCGGCCGCATCGCTGAGCGCCGCGCAGGTCTTTCTCGCCGCGCGGGTCGTCTATCTGCCGGCCTATGCCTTTCGCATCACCGGGCTGCGGACGCTGTGCTGGCTGATCGGCTTCTTCGCCACCGGCATCCTGTATTTCCTCGCGCTATGAACGGGATGCCCGCAGAACTCACCGTGCTCGCCCTCGCCGCGCTTTTGCAGGCGGTTCAGTATGTGATGTATTCGGTGGCCGCCAACCGGCAGGTCGGGGTCGATTACGCGCTCGGCCCGCGCGACGAGGGCCGCGCGCTCACCGGGGTTGCCGGGCGGCTGCAACGGGCGCTGAACAACCATTTCGAGGCGTTGATCCTCTTTGCCATCGCCGTCATGGTGCTGACCCTTTTCAAGATCACGACCCCGGTCTCCGCAGCCTGCGCCTGGGCCTATCTCGCCGCCCGCATCCTGTACGTGCCCGCCTATGTTTTCGGCTGGGTGCCCTGGCGCTCGCTGATCTGGGGGGTAGGTTTTCTGTCCACAGTGACGATAATCGTGGTTGCCCTGATATGAGGCAACCGCTTCACACTGTAGATGGCCCCGATCGGGCCGCATCCGATTCCAACCCGGGCAAGGGAGTCCTTCATGGCAAGTTATGACGTTATCTTCATCGGTTCCGGCCCCGGCGGCTATGTGGGCGCCATCCGCGCCGCGCAGCTGGGTATGAAGGTGGCCTGCGTCGAAGGCCGCGAGACTCTGGGCGGCACCTGCCTGAATGTGGGTTGCATCCCCTCGAAGGCGCTGTTGCACGCAACGCACATGCTGCACGAATCACAGCACAATTTCGAGAAGATGGGGCTGATGGGCGGCAAGCCCAAGGTGGATTGGAAGGCGATGCTCGCCTACAAGGACGACACCATCGCGCAGAACACCAAGGGCATCGAGTTCCTGTTCAAGAAGAACAAGATCGACTGGCTCAAGGGCTGGGGCACGATCCCCGAGGCCGGCAAGGTCCGGGTCGGCAAGGACACCCATGAGGCGAAGCACATCGTCATTGCCACCGGATCGGAATCCGCGACCCTGCCCGGGGTCGATATTGACGAAAAGACCGTGGTCAGCTCCACGGGCGCTCTGGAACTGGGCAAGATCCCCAAGAAGCTTGCCGTGATCGGCGGCGGGGTGATCGGGCTCGAGATGGGATCCGTTTACGCCCGGCTCGGCAGCGAGGTCACGGTGGTCGAGTATCTGGACCGCCTGATCCCGACGAATGACGGCGAGGTTGCCAAGGCGTTTCAGAAGATTCTGAAAAAGCAGGGAATGAACTTCATCCTCGGCGCCGCCGTACAGTCTGCCGAGAAGCTCAAGACCAAGACCAAGCTGACCTACAAGCTGCGCAAGGATGACAGCGAGCACACGCTCGACGCCGATGTCGTGCTGGTGGCCACGGGGCGCAGGCCCTATCTCGCGGGGCTGGGGCTCGATGCGCTGGGCGTCGAGCTTACAAAGCGCGGGCAGGTTGCCACGAATGCCCGGTTCGAGACCAACGTGCCGGGCATCCACGCCATCGGCGACGCCATCGAGGGGCCGATGCTGGCCCACAAGGCCGAGGATGACGGCTATGCCTGCGCCGAGATCCTCGCCGGTCAGGCCGGGCATGTCGATTACGGCAAGGTGCCCGGCGTGATCTACACGAACCCCGAGGTCGCCGATGTGGGCGCCACCGAGGAAGAGCTCAAGGAGGCCGGGCGCGCCTACAAGGTCGGCAAGTTCAGCCTGATGGGCAATGGCCGGGCCAAGGCCAATTTCGCCGCGGACGGCTTCGTCAAGATCCTCGCCGACAAGCAGACCGATCGCATCCTCGGCGCGCATATCATCGGCCCCTATGCCGGCGATCTGATCCACGAGGTCTGCGTGGCGATGGAGTTCGGCGCGGCCGCCGAGGACATCGCGCGCACCTGCCATGCGCATCCGACCTATTCGGAAGCCGTGCGCGAGGCGGCGCTGGCCTGCGGCGACGGGGCGCTTCACGCCTGACGCCGGAGCGCGTCATATCTGCAGATGCCGCAGCCCCTGCGTGACATCGGTGCGCAGCGCCAGCCGCAGGGCAGGTTCGTCCCCGGCGCGCAGCGCCGCCAGGATCATCCGGTGATGCGGCGATGCCGTGCCCCGGCGCATGCGATTGTAGAGCGCGCGCATCGTCGGGCCAAGCTGCAGCCAGACGGTTTCCGCCATGGCCAGCATCGCGGGCGCCTGCGCGCGCAGGTAGAGCGTGCGGTGAAACTCCAGATTGGTGCGGATATAGCCCACCGCGTCATGTGCCGCGATCGCGTCGGCATTCTGGGTGTTGATGCTCTGCATGCGGTCGATCAGCGCGGTGTGCGCACGCGCCAGGGCGCGGGCGCCCAGTTCGGGCTCCAGCAGGGCGCGCAGCGCGGCCAGCTCCTCGATGCGCTCGCCGCTCAGCTCTGGCGTCGTCATGCGCCCGGAGGACGACAGGCTCAGCGCCCCCTCCGCAACCAGCCTGCGCACCGCTTCGCGCGCCGGTGTCATGCTCACGCCGAACTCGCGCCCCAGGCCGCGCAAAGTCAGAGCCGTGCCGGGCGGCAGCTCGCCATGCATGATGCGGGTGCGCAACACCCGGTACAGCCGATCGTGTGCGGCCCCGGCCGGTTCGGACGGTCTGTGAAGCGGTGTCGACATGGATGAGCGTCAGCATGGCCGCGCCGGGGCGTCAATCCCCGAAACGCCAGCGATGCAGCAGATGCCCCTCGCGGCGCAACCAGGCGCGCTGCTGCGCGTGGTCGGGTCGCAGCCGGGCGACATGTGCCCAGAAGGCCGGCGAATGGTCCATCCGGGCCAGATGCGCGACTTCATGGGCGGCCACGTAATCCAGGATCTCGGGAGGTGCCATGATCAGCCGCCAGGAGAAGTTGAGATTCCCCGCAGCGCTGCACGAGCCCCAGCGCGAGCGCGTGTCGCGAATGGTGATACGGCCATGCCCGAGGCCCAGCGTCGCCGCATGGCGCGCGCAGGCCTCGCTCAGGCGCGCGCGCGCCTGACCGCGCAGGTATGCGGCAACCTGCGGTCCCGCGGGGCGCGGTTGCGGCACGATGAGCCGGTCGCCATCGCGATGCACCCGCAGCGTAGCGGCCGCGGTCAGCTTCAGCGGCACCCCCTCGACCGGCAGGGCGATGCCGGGGCGCACCGCGACGCTTTCGGGCATGGCGGCCAGCGTATCGCGGATCCAGGCTTCCCGGCTGCGCAGGAAGGCCAGCGCGGGCCCCCGCGAAGCCGCTTTCGGCACTGTCAGCGTCACCTTCCCGTCCAGCCGCGACACCCGCAGCGACAGCCGCCGCGCCTGCGCGGATCGCCTCAGCATGACCTGCACCGGCGGCGCGCCCGGCAGTGTCACGATGTCGCTTGCACGCGCGCCCGTCACAGGCCGGAATGCGTGCCGTCGCACATTGGCGCGTTGGCCGTATGCTTGCAGCCGCACAGCATGGCGCGACCATCCTTTTGCGCGACATGCTTGACGGGTTCGTATCCGGTGCCCTTGTGCGAGCCGTCGCAGAAGGGCTGGCGCGCGCTTTGCCCGCAGGCGCACCAGAAATAGCTCTTGCCGGCCTCCAGCTCGACGGCATAGGGCTTCTTCTGCGGTGTTTCAGGCATCACGTTCTCCTTGGTTGCATGCTCCCCGCAAGCTAGCCCCCGTCACGGCCCGACGCCAGCCCCCGCCCCTTCGAACCGGGCCGAACGAGGGTTTGCGCGCACCCTGCCAGAGGGCTAAGCATGCGACGACGAGGCATATTGCATGGACCGGTCATGCCCGACCAGCAAACCGAAATCGCGGTGATCGGCGCCGGCGCCGTGGGCCTGGCGGTGGCGCTGCGCCTGTCGCGGGCCGGGCATGAGGTCTCGCTGATGGCCCCGCAGACCGCGGATGAACCCGCCTCGGAGGGAAATGCCGGCATCATCGCCGACTACGCGGTGCTTCCGGTCGGCACACCCGAGGTGCTGCGGGACCTGCCCCGGTTGCTTGTCGATCGCAAGGGGCCGGTGTCGTTGCGCCTGCAGGCCCTGCCGGCGCTGGCCCCCTGGATGCTGCGATTCCTGCGCCAATCGATGCCGGCGGCAGCACGGCGCAATGCGGCGGCCCTCGCCACGATCCTGGCGCCATCCGCGCCGGCCTGGCGCGAGCTTGCCGACGAGATCGGTGCGGCGGCGCTGTTGCGGCAGCAGGGCCTGCTGTATCTGTTCGACACCCCCGGCAGCCGCAGGGGCGCGGAGGAGCAGATGGCGCGCAAACGCGCGCTTGGCGTCAATGCCGAGTTGATCAGCTCCGACGAGCTGGGCCAGCTCGAACCCGCCCTGCCCCGGCTGCCCCATGGCGCGGCCTTCTATCCCGACACGATGTCGGTAACCGATCCGCGCGCACTCATGCGCGAACTGCGCGCCGCGGTCGCGGCCGCGGGGGTTGCCCGCATTCCGGCACGGGCCACCGGGCTGATCCGGCGCGCACCCGGCGACCTTCGAATCGCCGGCCAGGGCGAGACCGGCGAGATCGGGCTGCGCGCCGGGCGCGTGGTGATCGCCGCCGGCGCGTGGTCGCGCCCGCTGGCGCGTGCGGCCGGCGACCGGATTGCGCTGGATACCGAGCGCGGCTACCACCTCGAATTCGACATGCCGACGCCGCCGCTTACGCGGCCGGCGATGGTGATGTCGCGCGGTTTCGGGCTTTCGCCGATGACCGGGCGGTTGCGCGCAGCCGGAACGGTCGAGTTCGGCGGGCTGTCGGCGCCGCCCTCGCCGCACCGGTTGCAGATGATCGAGACAGCCGCGCGCAACCTGCTGCCCGAGCTGGCCGCCCCGTCGCGCAGCTGGCTCGGGTTCCGCCCATCCGTCCCTGACAGCGTTCCGGTCATCGGGCCGTCGCGCGGCGGGGATGATGTGCTGCTGGCGTTCGGGCATGGCCATCTGGGACTGACACTGGCGCCGATAACGGCGCGGATCATCGCCGACATGGTCGCCGGACGAGCGCCCGAGATCGACCCGTCGCCTTACGCCCCGTCCCGCTTCTGACCCGCGCGGCGGCGGATGGCCGCCGATTTCGTATGCCATTGCATACCCGTTTGATGCCGGCGTCTTTTCCTTTATGAGACGGGCAGCGACTCACCTGTACCGGAGGGACACATGGCCAAGATCAAGGTGGATAACCCTGTCGTCGAGCTCGACGGCGACGAGATGACCCGCATCATCTGGGATTTCATCAAGCAGAAGCTCATTCTGCCCTATCTCGATATCGACCTGAAATACTACGACCTGGGCATCGAAGAGCGCGACCGCACCGATGACCAGATCACCGTGGACGCCGCCAACGCCATCAAGCAGTACGGCGCCGGCGTGAAATGCGCCACCATCACCCCCGACGAAGCCCGCGTCGAGGAATTCGGCCTCAAGAAGATGTGGCGCTCGCCGAACGGCACGATCCGCAACATCCTCGGCGGCGTGGTGTTTCGCGCCCCCATCATCTGCCGCAACGTGCCCCGGCTGGTACCGGGCTGGACGCAGCCCATCGTCATCGGCCGTCACGCCTTCGGCGACCAGTACCGCGCCACCGACTTCCGCTTTCCCGGAAAGGGCAAGCTGTCGATCAAGTTCGTCGGCGAGGATGGCGAGACGATCGAGCACGAGGTTTACGACGCGCCGTCCTCGGGTGTGGCGATGGCGATGTACAATCTCGACGACTCGATCCGCGACTTCGCGCGCGCGAGCATGAATTACGGTCTCGACATGGGCTGGCCGGTCTATCTGTCCACGAAGAACACGATCATGAAGGCCTATGACGGGCGCTTCAAGGATCTGTTCCAGGAGGTGTTCGACAACGAATTCGCCGACAAGTTCGCGCAAAAGGGCATCACCTATGAACATCGCCTGATCGACGACATGGTGGCCTCGGCGATGAAATGGTCCGGCGGCTATGTCTGGGCGTGCAAGAACTATGACGGCGACGTACAGTCGGACACGGTGGCACAGGGCTTCGGCTCGCTGGGGCTGATGACGTCGGTGCTGATGACCCCCGACGGCAAGGTCGTCGAGTCGGAAGCCGCGCATGGCACCGTGACGCGCCACTACCGGCAGCATCAGGAGGGCAAATCCACGTCCACCAACTCGGTCGCGTCGATCTATGCCTGGACCGGCGGCCTCAAGCACCGCGCCAAGCTCGATGACAACGCCAAGCTGCGTGAATTCGCCGAGACGCTGGAACGCGTGGTGGTCGAGACCGTGGAATCGGGCCACATGACCAAGGATCTGGCACTTCTGGTCGGCCCCGACCAGAAATGGCTGACCACGCAGGGCTTTCTCGACAAGGTGGATGAGAACCTCAACAAGGCGCTGACCGGCTGAACCGGGGTCACGCGAGCGTGGGCCAGATCGGCTGGCCCCGCGCCGCAGGGCCTGCTAGCATCGCGCGGCGGGGGCGATACGGCCCCCGCCGTTTTTCTCTGGAGTCCTGCATGCACTGGTTATACCTCGCCGTGGCGATCATGTTCGAAACGATCGGGACAACGGCGCTCCAAGCCAGCCAGCAATTCACCCGCGCCGGACCGTCAACCGTGGTCGTGCTCAGCTACGCGCTGTCGTTTTACCTTCTGTCGCTGACATTGCGGGTGATGCCGGTCGGGGTGGTCTATGCCATCTGGTCGGGGCTGGGGATCTGCTTCATCGCCTTTCTGGCCTATCTGCTGTTCGATCAGCGGCTGGACCTTCCGGCGATCCTCGGCATGGCGATGATCATCGGCGGCATCGCCGTCATCAACCTGTTCTCCAACACCGCCACGCATTGACGCAGGATCGGCGGCGCTGCGCCGCCGCCTGCCACGCCGGAGCACGATGCCGCCATGGCCAGACCCGCAAGTTTCACCTGCACGAGTTGCGGCGCCGCGCACAAGAAATGGGCCGGACGCTGCGATGCCTGCGGCGCGTGGAACTCCGTCGTCGAGGAGGCGCCGCTGGCGACCGGTCCGGCGGGGCGGTCGGTGGGGGCCGCGCGCGGGCGCAAGGTCGATCTGTCGGATCTTGCCGCGGACGAGGCGCCGCCGCCACGGACCCTGTCGGGGATGGCCGAGCTGGATCGTGTGCTGGGCGGCGGGCTGGTCCCGGCCTCCGCGGTGCTGGTGGGGGGCGACCCCGGTATCGGCAAGTCCACGCTGCTTTTGCAGGCGGTGGCGCGATTTGCACGGGCGGGGCTGTCCTGCATCTATGTCTCGGGCGAGGAAGCGGGCGCGCAGGTGCGCATGCGCGCGCAGCGCCTCGGGCTGGCCGATGCGCCCGTGCGCCTCGCCAACGAGACCGCGCTGCGCGACATCCTGACCACGCTCGACGCCGAGCGCCCCGACCTGGTGGTGATCGACTCGGTGCAGACGATGTGGGCGGACACGGTGGACAGCGCGCCGGGCTCGGTTGCGCAGGTGCGCGCCGCCGCGCATGAGCTGGTCAGCTTCGCCAAGCGGCGCGGCAGCTCCGTCGTTCTGGTCGGGCATGTGACCAAGGAGGGCCAGATCGCCGGACCGCGCGTCGTCGAACACATGGTCGACAGCGTGCTCTATTTCGAGGGCGAGCGCGGCCATCAGTTCCGCATCCTGCGCAGTGTCAAGAACCGCTTCGGCCCCGCCGACGAGATCGGGGTGTTCGAGATGAGCGATGCGGGGCTTAAGGAAGTCGCCAACCCGTCGGCGCTGTTTCTGGGCGAACGCGGCGAACCGGCGCCGGGATCGGTGGTGTTCGCGGGGATCGAGGGCACGCGGCCGCTGCTGACCGAAATCCAGGCGCTGGTCGCGCAATCCGCGCTGGGCACGCCGCGGCGCACGGTGGTGGGGCTGGACGGGGCGCGGCTGTCCACCATTCTCGCCGTGCTCGAGGCGCGCTGCGGCATCCCGTTTGCCGGGCTGGATGTGTTTCTCAACGTGGCCGGCGGCCTGCGGGTCTCCGAACCGGCGGCGGATCTGGCGGTCGCCGCGGCGCTGCTGTCGGCGCGCGAGGATGCCGCGCTGCCCGCCGATACCGTGATTTTCGGAGAAATCAGCCTGTCGGGCGCCCTGCGCCCGGTCGGTCAGACCGAAAACCGGTTGAAAGAGGCCCGCAAACTTGGTTTCTCACGGGCGATAGCGCCGATGCGCAGCAAGACCGGCGCGGATGACAGCATGTCGGTGCGCCAGTTTCCCGACCTCACGCGCTTTGTGGGCGAAATCTTCGGCGCGGGATAGGAGAGAACGCGGATGGAAGCCTTCACCATCGTCGATGCCATCGTCGCCGTCATAATCTTCGTTTCGGCGATTCTGGCCTATGCGCGCGGCTTCGTGCGCGAGATGCTGGCCATTGCCGGCTGGGTACTGGCCGCGGTGGCGGCGTTCTTTCTCGCCCCTCATGCCAGCCCGTGGCTGCACGAGATCCCGATGATCGGCAATATCCTGCGCGACAGCTGCGAACTCAGCGTGATCGGCGCATTCGCAATCGTCTTCGCCATCGCACTGGTGGTCGCGGCGCTGTTCACGCCGGCGTTTTCCTCGGCGGTGCGCAATTCGGCGCTGGGCGGCCTGGATCAGGGCGCGGGTTTCCTGTTCGGCGCGCTGCGCGGGATCGTTCTGGTCGCGATTGCCTATTTCGTCTATGCCAACGCGCTGCCCGGCGACGGCATCGCGGTAATCGACGACAGCCGCACCGCCAGCATCGCACAGCAGATGCAGGGCGGTATCGACGAGGCGATGCCCGAACAGATCCCCGCCTGGCTCATCAACCGCTACGAAGAGCTGGTGGCGCACTGCAACGGGGCTTGACCTTCGGGCCGCGCGCGGGTGACATCGGCGCGCGCAGGCGCTACATCGCTCGGGACTGTCACTGCATCAGGAACCAGCGCGATGCGTCACCTGCCGGCCCATCCCTTCGACGACGACACCCTGCACGAGGAATGCGGCGTCTTCGGCGTCATCGGCGTGACCGACGCGGCCAGTTTTACCGCACTGGGGCTGCACGCGCTGCAGCATCGCGGCCAGGAAGCCGGCGGCATCATGACCCACAACCCCGACAGCGGCTTTCATTCGGCGCACCGCTTCGGTTATGTGCGTGACAACTTCACCAAGGCCAGCCTGATCGAGGCGCTGCCCGGCCCCATCGGTATCGGCCATGTACGCTACTCGACCTCGGGGTCCAAAGGCCCCACCGCAATGCGCGACGTGCAGCCCTTCTTCGGTGAATTCGCCATGGGCGGGGCCGCGATCGCGCATAACGGCAATCTGACCAATGCCGAGGCGCTGCGCCGCGAACTGATCGAGCGCGGCTCGATCTTTCAGTCGAGCTCCGATTCGGAATGCATCATCCATCTGATGGCGCGCTCAATCCAGCAGACCATCCCCGAGCGCATGAAGGACGCGCTGCGCCGGGTCGAGGGGGCGTTCTCGATCGTGGCGATGACGCGCACCAAGCTGATCGGGGTGCGTGACGCGCTCGGGGTGCGTCCGCTCGTGCTGGGGCGCGTCGGTGAGGGCTGGGTGCTGGCCTCGGAGACCTGCGCACTCGACATCATCGGCGCGGAATTCATCCGCGAGATCGAGCCCGGCGAGATGGTTGTCATCACCAAAGACGGCGTCGAGAGCCACCACCCCTTCGAGCCGCAGCGCCCGCGATTCTGCATCTTCGAGCATGTCTATTTCTCGCGCCCCGATTCGATGCTCGGCGGCCGCTCGGTCTACGAGACGCGCCGCGCCATCGGGGTCGAGCTGGCGCGCGAAGCGCCCGCCGAGGCCGATCTGGTCTGCCCGGTCCCCGACAGCGGCACCCCCGCGGCCATCGGCTACAGCCAGCAGTCCGGCATCCCCTATGCCATGGGCATCATCCGAAACCAGTATATGGGCCGCACCTTCATCGAGCCGACCGAACAGATCCGCGACATGGGCGTGCGGCTCAAGCTCAATGTCAACCGCGCGCTGATCCGCGGCAAGCGGATCGTTCTGGTCGATGACAGCGTGGTGCGGGGGACCACATCGCGCAAGATCAAGCAGATGATTCTCGACGCGGGCGCGGCCGAGGTGCATTTTCGCGTCGCCTCGCCGCCGACCTCCTGGCCTTGCTTTTACGGCGTGGACACGCCCGAGCGCGAGAAACTCCTCGCCGCGCGCATGAACCCCGAGGAAATCCGCGACCATATCGGCGTGGACAGCCTGCACTTCATCTCGCTCGACGGGCTGTATCGCGCTGTGGGCGAGGCGGAGGGCCGCGACACGAGCGCGCCGCAGTACTGCGATGCCTGCTTCTCGGGCGACTACCCCATCCCGCCCTCCGACCGGATCCGCGACGGGCGCATCCAGTTTCCCGAAAGCGGCTGAAGCCGCCCTGTCCGCTGCAGCGCGGTTGCACAGCTTGCCGGCACGCACCGCAGATGCCATGAGAGTTGCATGAACAACACCGACACCGCCCCCGAACCGGCGCCCGCGCAACATGTCGCCCTGGTCACCGGCGCCTCGCGCGGGCTGGGCGCCGCCCTCGCCGAGGGGCTGGCGGCGCGCGGCTGGCATGTCGTTGCCGTGGCCCGTACCACCGGTGCGCTGGAAGAGCTTGACGACCGCATCAAGGCGCAGGGCGCCGGCAGCGCGACGCTGGCACCGATGGACATCACCCAGACCGATGCGATGCGCCACATGTGCCGGTCGATCTTCGACCGCTGGGGGCATCTCGACCTGTGGGCGCATACCGCGATTCACGCGCCGCCTCAGGCCCCCGCGGGTCATATCGCGGACAAGGACTGGCAGCGCAGCATCGACATCAACATTCGCGCGACAGGCACGCTGATCCCGCTGATCGAGCCGCTCCTGCGCGCCGCCCCGGACGCGACGGCGCTGTTCTTCGACGACGCACGGGGGGGGGCGAAGTTCTTCGGCGCCTACGGCGCCTGCAAGGCCGCGCAGATCGCGCTCGCGCGCAGCTGGCAGGCCGAAACCGCGCGCCTGGGGCCGCGCATCGCCATCGAAGCGCCGCCCCCGATGCCGACGGCAACACGCGCGCGCTTCTTTCCCGGCGAGACGCGCGACGGGCTCACCCCCTGCCGGACGGTCGCCGAAGACATGCTGCAGCACCTGCCGGGCACCGACGCGCGGGACCGTGTAGCCGACAACTGAAGGCATGGCGCTTTACGCCCTCGCCCGGCTCGACTAAGCAGGGCGCAGTCACGCGGCAGCACGGGCAGGCACATGCGCATTCTGGTTACCAATGACGACGGCATCAACGCACCCGGTCTGAAGGTTCTGGAAGACATCGCTGCCGAGCTGGCCGGCCCAGAGGGCGAGGTCTGGACCGTCGCCCCGGCCTTCGAACAGTCCGGGGTTGCGCACAAGATCAGCTACACCCACCCGATGATGATCGCCCGGCTCGAAAAGCGCCGCTACGCAGCCGAGGGCTCGCCGGCGGATTGCGTGCTGGCGGGACTTTACGACGTGCTGCATGGCGGGCGCCCGGATCTCGTGCTTTCGGGGGTCAATCGCGGCAACAACGCGGCCGAGAACGTGATGTATTCGGGCACGGTGGGCGGCGCCATGGAAGCGGCGCTGCAGGGGTTGCCGGCCATCGCGCTGTCGCAGTATTACGGGCCGCTGACGCAGGATCTGTCCGACCCTTTCGAGGCCGCGATCGGCCACGGCGCGCGCACCGTTCGCCGGCTGCTCGAGGACGGGCTGTGGGATGTCGGCGATTACCGGCTGTTCTACAACATCAATTTCCCGCCCATCGCCAGCGCCGACGTCAAGGGCGTGCGCATCACCAGCCAGGGTTACCGCAAGGATACCTTCTTCGGGGTCGAGCCGCACACCTCGCCCTCGGGGCGCAAGTTCCTGTGGATCAAGGGCGGGCCGCAGCACCTGCCGACTGCGCCGGGCACCGATGCGCACGCGAATCTCGACGGCTATGTCTCGGTGACGCCGATGCGCGCGGATCTGACTGCGCATGACGCGCTCGAGTCCCTGCGCAGCCGGTTTGCGGATGGATGACGCCGAGCGTCAGATGCGCTTTATCTATGCCATCCGCTCGCGCGGGGTCACCGACGACCGCGTGCTCAAGGCGATGGAGCGGATCGACCGCGGCGCATTCGTGCGCGGCATCTTCGCCGAACGTGCGCTGGAGGACATGCCGCTTCCCATCGCGTGCGGACAGACCATCAGCCAGCCCTCGATGGTCGGGCTGATGACACAGGCGCTGGAACTGACCGGACGCGAGAAAGTGCTCGAGATCGGCACCGGTTCGGGCTATCAGGCCGCGATCCTCAGCCTGCTGGCGCGGCGGGTCTATACGCTGGAACGGCATCGCAGGCTGGTTCGGGCCGCGCGCGAGGTCTTCGCCAGGCTCGACCTGACCAACATCATCGCCATCACTGCCGACGGATCGCACGGCCTTCCCGAACAGGCACCCTTCGACCGTATCATCGTGACCGCCGCGGCCGAGGACCCGCCGGGACCACTCTTGGCGCAGCTGCGCACCGGCGGTACCATGGTGGTGCCCGTCGGCCAGTCGGATGCCGTGCAGAGCCTGATCCGGGTACGACGCACCGAAACCGGCCTCGACTACGAGGAATTGCGCACGGTGCGGTTCGTGCCACTGGTCGAGGGGCTGGGGCAGGAGTGAGTCGCGCGCGCGGGCGCGCCACGCAATCACGACCACGGGGCAAGACATGACGGCAATGGCAAACACGATCCGCTACCGAACGGCGCGCCGGTTCATGGCCGGCACTGCGGCACTGGCGCTGGCCGCCTGCTCCAACGGGTTCGACTGGGATCTGCGCCTGCCCGAGAACGCCCCGAGCACGCGTGCCGCCGCGCTGCAGGCGGACGGCGCAAGGCCCGATCCCGATGACCGCGGCGTCATCACCTATCCGAATTATCAGGTGGCGCTGGCGCGGCGCGGCGATACCGTCGCCGACATGGCATCGCGGCTCGGCCTCGACGCGCAGGAACTGGCCAGCCATAACGCGCTGCGTCCCGACACGGATCTGCGCCGCGGCGAGGTTCTGGCGCTGCCGCGCAGGCTCGATCCGGGCGACGCGACGCGCCGGGAGCCGACCGACATCGGCACCATCGCCACCAGCGCCATCGACCGCGCCGAAACCGGCCGCACCGAGGCCCGCGCCCCGGCCGAGGATGCCGAACCCCTGCGCCACCGGGTCGAACGGGGCGAAACCGCCTTCTCGGTCGCGCGGCTTTACGATGTGTCGCCGCGCGCGCTCGCCGAATGGAACGGGCTCGACTCGGACATGACGGTGCGCGAGGGGCAGATCCTGATGATCCCGGTCGCCGCCGAAGACGCCCGGAGCCGCACCCCGGCGGATGCGCCCTCCCAGCCCGGCACGGGATCGCCCACACCGGAACCGCCCAGCGCCGCGCGTCCGATAGATGCCGCCGATGAGGATGCCGAGATCCCCGCCTCGCCGGACCTGGCCCGCGCGCGCGATGCGCAGCCGGAGCCACAAACCCCGTCGGGCGAGGCCGAGCCCGAACCCGCGCCGCAACCGCAACCGGACCCCGATCCGGAGCCGGAACCGGAGCCCCGGGTGTCCGAAGCCGGATTTGTCATGCCGGTTTCGGGCCGCATCATCCGTGATTTCGCCCCCGGCCGCAACGAAGGCATCGGCATCGCCGCCGAAGCCGGAACGCCGGTGCGCGCCAGCGCCGCGGGCACCGTCGCGGCGATCACGCGCGACACCGACGAGGTACCGATCATGATCCTGCGCCATCCGGACGACCTGCTCAGCGTCTATGCCAATGTCGCGGATGTCGCGGTCGAACGCGGCGACAGCGTCGCGCGCGGCGAGGTCATCGCGGTGGTGCGCGAGGCTGATACCCCGTTCCTGCATTTCGAGATCCGTCGCGGATTCGAAAGCGTGGACCCGATGTCCTATCTGGACTGACGCGACGCGACCCGGCGCCGGGCGCAGAGCGGTTTTCGCTTGACCCGCGCCGCGCCACCGCATTACCCAAAGGCATCTCGGTTCCGTCGTATCACCGGCGGAGAATAGGGAATCCGGTGCGGCGTGCGCGCCAATGCCGGAGCTGCCCCCGCAACTGTGTGCGGCGAGCGGTGCCTTGACATGCCACTGGACGCAGCCGTCCGGGAAGGCGAGGCCACCGCCACGACCCGCGAGCCAGGAGACCTGCCGGGATGATCACCCTTTCCGGGCGCGGGGCGCGCCATGGAAGCGGACGATCCGCAGCGGTGACGCGACTTCGCCGTCTGCGGAGCGGGTCTCCCCCTCCGCCAGACCAACACGAAAACGGCGCCCAACGCGCTCAAGGAGGGGCATACAATGACCCGTCATCACCTGTTGACAACCACCGCCACCATTGCCGGGGCTTCGCTTTTCATGCTGGCACCCGCCACCGCGCAGGACAGTGCACAGGACAGCGCGCCCGGTGCCTTCGTTCTCGACGAGATCACGGTTTCCGCCAATCTCGCTCCGACACCGCGCGACCGCACCGGCACCAGCGTCGGCATCCTGACCGAGGATGAGCTGGACAAGGATGGCGATGTTCAGCTTTCCGATCATCTGGCGCGCCTTCCGGGAGTGAGCACATCGCGGCAAGGGCCCGTCGGCGCGGCCAGCAACCTGCGCATTCGCGGGGCCGACCGGCGCTATATCGCGGTCTATTTCGACGGCATTCGCATTGACGATCCGTCGCTCGTGCAGACCGGCACGGATTTCGGGCCACTGACCACCGCCGGCATCGGACGGGTCGAGGTGCTGCGCGGGTCGCAATCGGCGCTCTATGGCGGCTCTGCGGTGGGCGGCGTCGTGGACATCTCGTCGCGCCGCCCGCAACGCGACGGTATCTCGCAGACCGCGCGCATCGAGGGGGGCAGCTTCGGCACGCTGCGCGGCGAATACACGTTGTCGCAGCGCGATGCCCGCGGCGAGGCCACGCTGTCGCTGTCGCATATCCGCAGCGACGGGTTTTCCGCCGCCGACGAGAATGACGGCAATACCGAGGCCGACGGCTTCGAGAGCACCCGCATCGGCTTCAACACCCGATACGCCGTTTCGGACCGGCTGACCCTGGGGGCCGCCGCCTTCGTGCAGGAAAGCGAGGTCGAGTATGACGGCTTCGTTTTCGACCCGGCGACTTTCACCTCCCGGCTGACCGACCTCGACAATGTACAGGACCGGCGCGAGGGCGGTGCGCGCGTCTTCGCCGAGTGGGAAGCCGGGCGCAGCACGCATCAGCTCGAGGCGACCGCCTACCGCATACGCCGCATCAATGACGAGGAAAACACCATGACCGGCGGGCGCGACATCAACCGTTTCCGCGGCACGCGGCTGGGCCTCGGTTATCAGGGCACGACGGAAATCGGCCCGGACTTCACCATGGTCTACGGTGCCGACCTCGAGCGCGAGCGCGCGCGGTACGACAACCTCTCCGGCGGCAGCCGCAGCACGCGCTTTGCCGGGGTCTTTGCGCAGGCGCTCTGGGCGCCGGGCGAGGATCTGGATGTCAGCGCGACGGCACGCTTCGACGACAATTCCGATTTCGGCTCCGAACTGACCGGCCGGCTGGCCGTGGCGTGGCAGGCCACGCCGTCGCTGACCCTGCGCGGCGTTGCCGCGACCGGATTCCGGCCGCCGTCGCTGGACGAGCGTTTCGGCGTCTACGGCAGTTTCAGCGGCAACCCCGACCTGGAACCCGAAACGAGCCGCAGCTTCGAGCTGGGCGCCGAGCAGGAATTCGCAGGCGGCGCGCGCATCGGCGCCACGCTGTTCGATCTGCAGATCCGCAATCTGGTGCAGACCAATGCCAGCTTCACATCGCTGGAGAATGTGCCGGGCAAGTCGCGGCGGCGCGGCGCCGAACTCATGGGCGAAGTGCCGATCGGCGGGCGCGTCACGCTGGGCGCGGCCTATACCTACACCAGCGCGCGCGCGGCGGATGGCGACCGGTTGGGGCAGGTGCCCCGGCACGATCTCACGCTCAACCTGGATGCCGCGGTGACCGACCGGCTGACCGCGGGGCTGAGCATCCAGCATGTCGCCGACCGGCCGGATGACGGTTTTCCCGCGCAATCCATGTCGGACTACACGGTGGCCAATGCGCGCTTCGGCTATGACATCAGCGACAACATCGAGGCAACGCTGCGCATCGACAACATCTTCGACGAACAGTACCAGTCGGTCGCGGGTTTCGGCACGCCCGACCGGTCGGTCTTCGTCGGCCTGTCGAGCCGGTTCTGAACCATGCAACCGCGCGCGCCATTGCCCGCCACGCTCCGGCAGATGACCGGCACGCGCAGGGCATTGCGCCGCGCGGCGGCGGCGATGATCGGCGCATTCTGCGCCGGCGCGATGGCGGCGGCGCAACCTGCTGAGCCGGCCGCGGAACCGATCGCGGAGCACCCGGCGCCGGAACGGGTGGTCTCGCTCAATGTCTGCACCGATCAGCTGGCGATGCTGCTGGCCGCGCCCGATCAGTTGCATGCCGTGTCGAGATTGGCACGCGATCCGCGCAGCTCGGCCATGGCCGAGGCTGCGCAGGATTACCGCGTGACCTCGGGCCAGGCCGAGGAGGTCTACCTCATGCGGCCCGATCTGGTGCTGGCCGGCAGCTACACCACCCGCCACACTGTCGATCTGCTGCGCCGGCTGGGTATCCGCGTCGAGGAATTCGCCCCGGCGCGCGGCTTCGACGACGTGGCGCAGAACCTGCGCCGCGTCGGCGCCGCCCTCGGCCGTCCGGAGGCGGGCGCGGCGGCGGCTGAGCGTTTCGAGGACGATCTGGCCGCGCTGCGCGACGACCTCGCGCGATCCCCGCGCGCGGCGCTCTACTATGCCAACAGCTACAGCGCCGGCGACCGCACGCTTGCCGGGCGGATCCTGCAGGCGGCGGGGTTGCGCAATGTTGCCACCGAGGCCGGGCTGCGCGCCGGGGGCACGCTGCCGCTGGAACAGCTCATCATGCTGTCGCCCGACCTGGTTGTTACCGGCGCGCCCTACCCCGGCGCCGCCCGCTCCGAGGAGGTGCTGACCCATCCCGCGCTGACGGCGTTCGCGGAGCGGCACCGGCGTAGCGCGATCAGTGACGCCGACTGGGTCTGCGGCACGCCGCATGTGCTGCGCGCCGTTGACCGGCTGCGCGCCGCGCGCGACGCAGCCATCAGCGCCGGCGAGGATGCACCGTGACCCGCCGCCACGCCGTCACGCTAGGCGCGCTGACGCTGATGACGGCGATGCTGGCGGCCGTGTCGCTGTCGGTCGGACCTGCCGGGCTCGGCCTGCGCGAGACCTGGGCTGCGCTCATCCGTGGCGAGGGCGCGGCGGCCACGCTGGTGATGCGCGAAATCCGCTTGCCGCGCGCCCTGCTCGCGGTTCTCGTGGGGGCCGCGCTGGGGGTCTCGGGGGCGGCGCTGCAGGGCTATCTGCGCAACCCGCTCGCCGAGCCGGGGCTGATCGGGGTGTCGGGCGCCGCCGCGCTCGGCGCCGTGATCGCCATTCAGTCCGGACTCGCTGCGGCCTTCGCGCTGGCGCTGCCGCTGATGGGGCTGGCCGGGGCGGTGGTGGCGGTGCTGCTGCTGCTGGGACTGGCGGGGCCGCGCGGCGGCGCCTTCACGCTGATCCTCGCGGGGATCGCGATCTCGGCCTTCGCGGGCGCGCTGACGGCGCTGGTGCTGAATCTGTCGCCCAACCCCTTCGCCGCAACGGAGATCATGTTCTGGATGATGGGCTCGCTGAGCGACCGGTCCTTCACCCATGTCTGGCTGGCCGCGCCCTTCGTGCTGATCGGGCTTGGCATGATCGCCACGCTGGGGCGCGGGCTGGATGCGCTGACCCTGGGCGAGGACGCGGCCGAGGCGCTGGGCATTCGCCTCGCGCGGCTCAGGCTGGTGCTGGTGCTAGCGGTGGCGGCGGCGGTCGGGGCGGCGACGGCGGTGGCCGGGGCGGTCGGCTTTGTCGGGCTGGTGGTGCCGCATCTGCTGCGCCCTGTGGTGGGCGCGCAGCCCTCGCGGCTGCTGCTGGCCTCGGCGCTGGGCGGGGCGGCGATGGTGCTGGCCGCCGACATCGCGGTGCGGCTGATCGCGCCCGATCGCGATCTCAAGCTGGGCGTACTCACGGCGCTGGTCGGTGCGCCGTTCTTTCTGCATCTGATCTGGCGCACCCGGCGCGAAGGGTTGTGACATGGCGCTGACACTGCACAACCTGACCGTGACCCGCCAATCCTGCCCGGTGGTGGATGATGTCAGCCTGCATGTCGCGCCCGGTGAGATCGTGGGGCTGATCGGGCCCAATGGCGCCGGCAAGACCACACTGTTGCGCGCGGCGCTGGGCTTGCTGGCGCATCGCGGCCACAGCAGCCTCGCCGCCCTGCCCCCGGATGCGCGCGCGCGTCATGCCGCCTGGCTGCCGCAGATGCGTGAAATCGCCTGGCCGGTCAGCGTAGAGACGCTGGTGCGGCTGGGGCGTACACCGCACCGGCGCGCGGGCGGGCGTATCGCCGATGACCGCGCCATTGACGCGGCGCTGACACGCATGGAACTCACCGCATTCCGGACACGCAGCGCCACGCAGCTTTCCGGCGGCGAACAGGCGCGGGTACTGATCGCGCGTGCATTGGCGCAGGAGGCACCGCTTCTGATGGCCGACGAGCCGATCGCGGGGCTGGACCCGGCGCATCAGCTCGCGGCGATGAGCACCTTCGCGAACCTCGCCGCCGAAGGCCGCGCCGTCATCACGGCGCTGCACGATCTGGGGCTGGCGGCGCGCTTTTGCAGCCGGCTTGTGGTGCTGGATCGCGGCCGGCTGGTCGCCGATGGCACGCCCGATACGGTGCTGACCCCGGCGCTGCTGGCACAGGTCTTCGCACTGCGGGCGCATTTCGAGCGCACGGAAGACGGCGTGATCTTTCAACCGCTGTCTCGCGTCACGACGCCACCGAACCGAGGGAGCTGAACCCATGCGCCGATTTCCGCCCGAACGCATCGTCTGTCTGACCGAGGAAACGGTGGAGACGCTCTATCTGCTGGGCGCCGAGAACCGCATCTGCGCGGTCACGGGCTATGCGGTCCGCCCGGCGCGGGTGCGCCGCGAAAAGCCGCGCGTCGGCGCCTTCACCAGCGCCAATATCGACGCCATCCGCGATCTCGCGCCCGATCTGGTGCTGACCTTCAGCGACTTGCAGGCCGATATCGCTGCCGCGCTGATCCGCGAAGGCATCGCCGTGCACGCCTTCAACCAACGCGACATCGCCGGCATCCTGACGATGATCCGCACCCTCGGCGCGCTGATCGGCGCACCGGAAGACGGCGCAGCGCTTGCCGAGCGGCTCGGGGCCGACCTCGCCGCCGCGCGTGCCGCCGCCCCGGCCCGGCGCCCGCGCGTGTATTTCGAGGAATGGGACGACCCGATCATCACCGGCATCGGCTGGGTGTCGGAACTGATCGAGATCGCCGGCGGAACCGACTGCTTTGGCCATCTGCGCCATGAACAGGCCGCGCGCGACCGTATCATCGACCCCGCCGAGGTCATCGCCGCCGCCCCGGATGTGATCATCGGATCCTGGTGTGGCAAGAAACTGCGCCCCGAGCGGATCGCCGCGCGGCCGGGATGGGACGCCATTCCCGCCGTGCGCAACGGGCGCATCCTTGAGATCAAGTCGCCGCTGATCCTGCAGCCGGGACCGGCCGCGCTGACCGATGGTCTGCAGGCGGTGGCGCAGGCCGTGAGGGAGGCTGCACATGGATGAGCTTTGGCTGTTTATGGGACGTGGCGGCGCCGTGATCTGGGTGATCGGGGCGCTGTCGGTGGCGACGCTGGCGCTGGCGCTGTGGAAGCTGTGGCGGCTGCTGCGCGCCGGGGCATGGGCGGGCGCGCGCACCGAGACCGCGCTCGCGGCCTGGGCGCGGGGCGACGCCGAGACGGCGCATGACCTCCTGCGCCGGCGGGGCGGGTTGCGCGCGCGGCTGGCGCGCGCGGCGCTGCAGGCGGTCACGCAACTGCCCGAGCCGCAGGCACGCGAGGAAACCCTGCGCGTGGCGCGCGGGCTTCTGGCCGAGGCGCGCAGCGGCCTGCGCGCGCTTGAACTGTCGGCCTCGATCGCGCCGCTGCTCGGCCTGCTGGGCACGGTGATCGGGATGATCGCGGCGTTTCAGGCATTGCAGGCCGCCGGCGCGCAGGCCGATCCCGCGACGCTGGCCGGGGGGATATGGGAGGCGCTGCTGACCACGGCTGCGGGGATGTCGGTGGCGATCCTCGCGTCGCTCGCGCTGAGCTGGTTCGAAAGCGTGACCGACCGGCTCGCCCATGATTTCGAGGATATCGCGACGCGCATCTTCCTCGCCCGGCACGGGGCTGAGTGATGTTCGCACTTGCCCCTCCACGCAAGCCGCGCCGACCCGGCCTGACGCCGATGATCGATGTGGTGTTCCTGCTTCTCGTGTTTTTCATGCTGGCGGCGCGCTTCGGGCTGGAAGGCACGCTGGAGTTCGGCATCGCAGCGGGGCAGGAGGAATGGCAGGGGCCGCCGCGACTGATCGAGGTGACGCCGCAGGAGACCCGGCTCAACGGCGTCACCCACGCGCCCGAGGGCCTCATCACTGCGCTGGACGGGCTGTCGCAGGACCCGGCGCGCGATCCCGTGCTCATCCGCGCCGGTGACGGTGCAAGCCTTCAGCATGTCGTCACGCTGATGGAGCGGCTGCGCGATGGCGGCTACGGCCAGCTCATGCTTGTCGAACGGGGGCAGCGATGACCGCGCCGGGCCATGAGTTTCGCCTTGCCCAACCCGCGCCGCGACGGGTGCGCGAGAATGTCGTGCCGATGATCAATGTGGTGTTCCTGCTGCTGATCTTCTTTCTGATGACGGCGCAGATCGCCCCGCCCGAGCCCATCGCGCTGACCCCGCCCGAGGCCGAGGCCGGCGAGAGGCCGGGCGCTGAGCGCGGGCTGCATGTCGGTGCCGATGGCACATTGGCGTATGGCGATGCACGTGGCGATGCGGCGCTCGACGCGGTGTCACGACGCGATCAGGACACGCCGCTCAGGCTGCGCGCGGATGCCGAGCTTCCCGCCGAGGAGCTTGCGGCGCTGCTGCCCCGGCTCGCGCAGGCGGGGATAGACCGCATCGCGCTGGTCACGGTCAGAAGGTAGGAACAGCCATGCGCTGGGTGATCGAAGCGGGCATATTCACGGCATTGGCGGCATCGCTGCATGTCGGCGCGCTGACGCTTTGGGACCGGTCCCCGCCGGGTGCGCAATCCGCAGGCGATGGCGGTACGGCGCATGTTTCGTTGCAGGCCGCACCTGATGCCGTGGCGGCGTTGGCCGCGCGCTGGCAGACACCGCCCGACGCCGCCCCCGGTCCGGAGCCGGCCGCCGCAGCGCCGGCCGCCGTGCGCAACACGCCCGACATGCCACGACAGCGCCCGCCAGCACAGCCCGCATCCACAGCGCCGGTGTCCCCCGCTGCGCCGCAGGAACAGAGCTGGCGCGCCCCCGATGTCAGCCGCGCCAGCGCCGCGCCGCGCGCGCCCGAACCCGCTTCGGCACGGCAATCGCCCCCACCGGACGCGCCCGATGCAGCGCCGCGGGGCGCGCCCGCGCAAGCCCCCGGCACACCGCCGACCCCCGACAGCGGGGCGGATCGGCCGCCACGTGCCGACACCGCGGCGCCACAGCCGCGCATCGCCGTGCGACAGGCCGATGCGACACAAACCCGTCCGCGCAGCCGGTCAGGCGAAAGCGCGCATGCCCCTGCCCCCGAGCGCCCCGCGGCCCCCGCCTCGAGCGAGGCCTCACCCGCGCAGACCGCCAGCGGCACCGGCGGCGGCGCCGATGCCGGGCACCGCGCCGATGCCGAGGCCGCCCTGTCGGATGCCGAGCGCAGCAGCCTCATCGCCGGTTGGGGCGCCGAGATCCGCGCCCGCGTTGAACGCCACAAGCGCTACCCGTCCGCGCTGCGCGACAGCCGCGCCGAAGGCACGGCCATGGTCCGTCTGCAGATCGATCGCAGCGGCACACTGACGTCGCTGGGACTGGTGCGCAGCTCGGGGCACGCCGCACTTGACGAGGCCGCGCTGCAAGCGGTGCGCGGCGCCGCGCGCTTTCCATCGGCGCCGGAACGGCTTCGCCGGCAGAACTTTGACTTCGAGCTGCCGATCACCTTCCGGTTCTAGCGCATGTCGCGCCGGAACGGGTTCGGAACCGCCCGCGGCCCGGGCATGCGCCCACCTCGGTCGGGCGCACGCCCTCTTTTCCACCGGGACCAATCCCGATCAAACGCGATACGCCATGGCGCGGATTGCAACGCGCAAGCGCCGGGTTCCATCGACCGGGCAAAGGCGCTAGGACAAGCGGGCAGACAGGGAGGCATCATGACCGACATTACCCGTATCGAACCCGGCCCGCGCATGAGTCAGGCCGTCATCCATAACGGCACCGTCTGGCTCGCCGGCCAGATCGGCGCCCCGGGCAAGAGCGTGACCGAACAGACACGCGCCTGCCTCGCCGGTGTCGAGCGGCTGCTCGCCGAGACGGGCTCGGACAAGTCGCGGCTGCTGCAGGTGACGATCTGGCTGGCCTCCATGGACGATTTCGCCGAGATGAACGCGGTCTGGGATGACTGGGTGCCCAAGGACGCCCCGCCGGCGCGCGCCTGTGGCGAGGCGCGCCTGGCGACCCCCGACTACCGGGTCGAGATCATCGCCGTCGCCGCGCAGGGCTAGAGTCGACGCCGATCACGTTGGATCGACTTGCCGACTCCGTAGCACGTCGTGTTTGATCGGGGCTGTCGTTACGGGACGCGAGGCATGCGGTCGCCCGAAGAGGGGCGCAGAACGCCCCCGCTTGTGAGGCGGGCGGAGGCGTGGCGCGGCCCGCCGTTGGCGCCGCCGCGTTCAGCCCGCCATGGACCGCAACGCTGCGACAAGCCGGCGGGTCGATCTGCTCACCTCGGGGGGCAGCTTGCCCTCCTCCATCGCCGGCAGCAGCGATCCGGCCATCTCCTTGCCCAGCTCGACGCCCCACTGATCGAAGCTGTTGAGCCCCAGCACGACCCCCTCGACAAAGACGCGATGCTCATAGAGCGCGAGGATCTGGCCCAGCACATGCGGCGTCAGCTGCGGATAGAGCAGCGTCACCGACGGCCGGTTGCCCGGAAAGCTGCGATGCCGCGACAGCCGTTCCACCGCCTCGGGGTCGAGCCCCTGCCCCTCCAGTCCGGCGCGCACCACATCGGGGGAGCGGCCGCGCATCAGCGCCTCGGACTGCGCGAGGCAGTTGGCCACCAACAGACGGTGGTGATGCGCCAGCGCGGGTTCATGCCCCTCGGCGCCGACCATGAACTCGCAGGGCACCACCTGCGTGCCCTGATGCAGCAGTTGAAAGAAGGCGTGCTGACCGTCGGTGCCCGGCGCCCCCCACACCACCGGCGCGGAGGGACGTTCCAGCGGCTCTCCCGCCATCGTCATGTGCTTGCCGTTCGACTCCATTTCGAGCTGCTGCAGATAGGCCGGAAGCCGCGCTAGCCGCTGCTCGTAAGGCAGCACGGCGCGGGTGGCATGGCCGGCGATCTGGCGATGCCAGATCCCCGTCGCGGCCAGCAGCATCGGCATGTTGGCGTCCGGCGACGCGTCCCTGAAATGCGCGTCCATCGTGGCGCCGCCGGCCAGGAACGCGCGAAAACCGGCCGGGCCGATCGCCAGCATCAGGGCCAGCCCGACCGGCCCCCAGACCGAATAGCGCCCGCCGACCCAATCCTCGAAGCCGAAGACCCGCTCGGGCGCGATGCCGAAATCGCCCGCACGCTGCACCGCCGAGGACACCGCGACGCATTGTGCACCGGGATCGCGCACCTTGCCCGACATCCAGGCGCGCGCGCTGTCGGCATTGGTCATCGTCTCAATGGTGGTGAAGGTCTTGGACACGATCACCAGGAGCGTCGTTTCCGGATCCAGCGGGGCAAGCACGTCGTGAAGATGCGCCCCGTCCACGTTCGACACGAAATGACAGCGCGGCCCGTCATGATAGGGTGCAAGCGCCTGAACGGCCATCGCCGGTCCCAGATCCGACCCGCCGATGCCAATATTGACGACATCGGTGATTCGTCCGCCCTGCCCGGTCAGACTGCCGCTGCGCAGCGCCGAGGCGAAACGCTCCATCCGCGCCAGGGTGGTGCGCAGGCCCGGCGTGACGTCGCTGCCATCCACAAGCACCGGCGTTTCGGGCGCGCGCAGGGCGGTGTGCAGCACGGCGCGGTCCTCTGTCTCGTTGATGCGCAGGCCGCGGAACATCGCGGCGCGGCGCTCGGGAAGGCCGGTGACGCGCATCAGCTCCAGTAAAAGCGCGCGCGCCTCGGCATCGATGCCGGTCTTGGCATAATCGAGCATGAGATCGCCGGCCCGGAGGCTGAACGAACCGGCGCGGTCGGGATCGGCGTCGAACAGCGCGGTTATGGGCCGGTCAGCATGTTGGCGGTAATGATCGTCGAGGCGCGCCCAGATATCCATGCCGTCATTCCGCCCAGTGGATCGTTGCATGATCGAGGACAATCCGCGCCGGCGCCTCCAGCGGGTCAAGGTCCTCGGCGCGCTCCAGCGCGGCCCGTTTTTCCGGTCCGGTGATGAGCATATGCGCATGCATGGCCCCGTTGATCACCGGCGCGGTCAGCGTCACGCGCGGCTCGGCAAAGCCCGGCGCGCGCATCGCCATGATCGGCGGTGCCGAATCCGACAGCGCCGTCTCAAGCCCATCGGCCCCCGGCAGCAGTGAGGCGATGTGCAGATCCGCGCCCATGCCCAGCAGCACGATGCCCAGCGGCAGGCAGGGGCCAAGCCCCTCGGACAGCTGATCGAGGGCCGCTTCGGGCGTGTCGGTGTCGGCATGCATCGGCACCAGCCGCGCGGCAGCCGCCCGGCCCTGAAGCAGCCGCTTGCGCACCAGGCGCGTGTTGGACCGCGCCGCCGTTTCCGGCAGCCAGCGTTCATCCGTCAGCACCACATCCACGCGTGCCCAATCCAGATCCACATCCGCCAGCACATCGAACACCGGCCCCGGCGTGGTACCGCCGGGCACCGCGAATCCCACACGCTCGCGCGTACGCAGCAGCGCACCCAGTTCACTTGCCAGGCGGTCGGCAAGCGACAGCATCATCAACTCGCGATCCGGGTATTGCTTGAGTATCATCCACTTATCTCCCGCCATCGCCGGCCGTCGCGCAACATCAGCGCCAGCGCGTCATCCGGGCCCGCGCTTCCGGCGTCATAGGGTTGCGGCGCGCCGCCTTGCGCCCGCCACGCGGCGATCACCGGATCGGTCCAGGCCCAGGCCGCCTCGACCTCGTCGCCGCGCATGAACAGCGTCTGATTGCCACGGATCACATCCATGATCAGCCGCTCATACGCATCGGGCATGTCACGCCCGTCTTCGCCCAGCGCTTCGGCAAAGGACATGTCGAGCGGCACATTGACCAACCGCATCCCGCCGGGGCCCGGTTCCTTGATCATCACGCCCAGTGTGATGCCCTCATTCGGCTGCAGGCGGATGACAAGCACGTTCTCGCGCCATTTCTCGCTTTCGCCGAATATGGAATGCGGCGGCTCCTTGAAGGTGACGGCGATCTCGGAACTGCGCGCACACAGCCGCTTGCCGGTGCGCAAGTAGAACGGCGTGCCCTTCCAGCGCCAGTTGGACAGCCCGACCTTGAGCGCGACATAGCTTTCGGTGTCGCTGCGAAGCGTCTCGGCATCCTCGGAGTAACCCGCCATGGCCCCAGCGGCGCGATACTGCCCGCGCACCAGATCCTGCGGCGCCACCGCGTCGAGCGCGCGGATCACCTTGAGCTTTTCGTCACGCACCGCATCGGCATCGAAGCGATGCGGCGGCTCCATCGCGATCAGGCACAGAAGCTGCATCAGATGGTTCTGTACCATGTCGCGCATCGCACCGGCCGCATCGTAATAGCGCCCGCGCCCGGCGACGCCGACCGACTCGGCCACGGTGATCTGGACGTGATCGACGAATTCCGCATTCCAGAGCGGCTCGAACAGGATGTTGGCGAAACGCACCGCCATCAGGTTCTGCACCGTCTCCTTGCCCAGGTAATGATCGATCCGGTAGATCTGCCCTTCATCGAAATGCTGCGCCAGCGTCGCGTTAAGCGCACGCGCGGAGTCGAGATCGTGGCCGAAGGGCTTTTCGATCACGATCCGGCTGTGCGCGCTGACCAACCCGTGGCGATGCAGTTGCGCGGCGAGGCCAGGAAACAGGGTCGGGGCGACGGAGAAGTAGAAGGCCCTCACCCGATCGTCGTTCAGCCTGGGCGCAAGCTCGGTCCAGCCGGCTGCACCCGACACGTCGAGCGGCTGATAGGACAGCCGCTGCAGGAAGGCGTGCTCGGATGCCGCATCGCGCAATTCGGGCGGCAGATGCTGCGCCAGGGCCTGCGCGACAAGGGCGCGGTAAGCATCGCTGTCCATCTCGCGGCGGCCGGTGGCGATCACGCGGCTTGTCGGCGGCATCTGACCGTCATGAAACCGGCGGTACAGCCCCGGCATGATCTTGCGCTGTGCCAGATCGCCGGTGCCGCCGAAGACGACAAGATCGAAAGGTTGGACCGGAATGACCCGAGAGACCATGACACCGCCTTGCGCGTTGCGATCGCATGTCACGCGACCATCCCGCATGTCTAAGCACCGCGGCGGCTCCCGTCCATAGATGGAAGCCGCAGCAATACGCTGTCAGCCGGTCACGGGGATGTCGAGCAGCCAGGTCGCCATGCCGAAATATATCAGCACACCGCAGATATCGGCCAGCGAGGTGACCAGCGGCGCCGAGGCGGTCGCCGGGTCGAAGTTCAGCCGCGAAAGCACGAAAGGCAGCGACATGCCGATCAGGCTGCCGATGATGACCACGAGCACCATCGTTGCCGACACCACCACCGCGATGTCCGAGCCGCCGCGCCACAGCCCGATCCCGGCGATCGCAACCGCCATCGTGAGGCCAAGCGCCGTCGCGACGAGGATCTCGCGGCCAAGCATCCAGCCCCAATCACTCATCCGGACATCCCCGGTTGCAAGCGAACGGATCATCAGCGTTGCGGCCTGTGCTCCCGCGTTCCCGCTCGACGCGATCAACAGGGGCAGAAAGAACAGCAGCGCGAGATGCGCGGAGATGACCTCCTCGAAATGCGCGATTCCGGCGCCGGAGAACAGGTTGCCGAAGACCAGCAGCACAAGCCACATCACCCGCTTCTGATAGAGCAGCGTAAGCGGCGCATCCCGGATCGACATCGTGATGTCCTGAACGCCGCCGGTCTTCTGGAAGGCCAGATTCGTCTCTTCCTCGGCGACGTCCATGGCGTCGTCATAGGTCACGATCCCGGCGAGCTTCTCGCCGCCATTGATTACCGGCAGCGCCAGAAGGTCGTATTTGGCGATCATGTTGACCGCCTCCTCGCGCGGGGCGTCGGCGCTGATGAAGGGCGGATCGCGGCGCATGACCTTCTCGACACGCGTGCCCGGCGGCGCCACGATCATGTCGCGCAGGCTGACAGTGCCGACGAGTTTGCGGTCCTCGTCGATCACATAGGAGTGGTAGATCGTCTCCGAATCGGGGGCGATGTCGCGCAGATGCTCCAGCGCCTGGCTGACCGTCAGATGCGGCGGGATCGTCGCATAGTCAGAGGTCATCACCGCGCCCACGGTGTCTTCCTCATAAGCGGCGAGGCGGCGCAGATCCTCGCGCTCGGCCTGCGCGAGGCCGGGCAGCAGGACATGCTGCTGCGCCTCGGACAGCTCCGAGAAGAGGTCGGCGCGCTCGTCATGGGGCATCGCCTCGAAGATGCGCGCCATGTCGCGCCGGCTCAGCGTGCTCTCGGCCATCTCGACCTGGGTGTCGTGGTCGAAATAGCCGAAGAGCGTGCCCTGGCGCTCATGCGGCAGGGCAAGCAGGAGCCGCGCGATCCGCTCGGCGGGCATGTCGGCCACCAGCGCGGCGATGTCGGCGGAGTGCTCCTCGTCGAGCGCGCGGCGGATTCCGTCTCGGTCGCCCGCCTCGATGAGGGCGTGCAGATCCTGCGCGGTCAGTTCGCGGGTTTCGGTTTCGGTCATGGCCCTGCCTCCGGCTGATGGGGTACACCCATCCGCCGGCGCGGGCGTTCAGCGTCGGCGGGGGTGGACCCGGTCCTGAATTGCATTGATGCGGGCCGCGTCCTGCGCAATCGCTGTTGCGACCCTGCACCTACTGTCGTCGTCCACCTTGCCCTCCGTTGATGACGGGGCCACGCTGATCGCGGCCCTTGCAGACAGCGAGGCGGGTAGCGGGGTCGTCGCGATGTGTCAAGTGCGCCAATCCGGCTTTCGCTTGCACGCCCAAGGCCCTAATCTGGCGCTGTTTCCGGATGATGCGCCGTGCCATGACCGATCCAGCCGCCGCCGACGATACCGCTCCCGCCACCGCCGAGGCACGCGCCAAGGGCCGCGCGACCTGGACGGGGCTTGCCGTCAACCTGCCGCTCGCGGTGGTGAAGATCGTGGCCGGGGCGCTGGCGGGCAGCTCGGCGCTGGTGGCCGACGGGGTGCATTCGCTGGCGGATACGGCCTCGGATGTTACAGTGCTTTGGGCGCTGGGGCATTCGGCGCGCGGCCCGGATGCCGAGCATCCCTACGGCCACGGCCGTTTCGAGACGCTGGCCACGCTTGCTGTCGCGGCGGCGCTCCTGCTTTCGGCAGCGGGGATTCTTTGGGATGCGGCGACGCGGCTGATGGCGCCGGCGACGCTTGGGGTGCCGGGATTGGCGGCGCTTGCCGTGGCGGCGCTTTCGATCGCGCTCAAGGAGGGGCTTTACCATTACACGCTGCGGGTCGGGCGGCGTACGGGATCGGCGCTGATCGTCGCCAACGCCTGGCATCACCGTTCGGATGCTCTGTCGTCGGTGGTTGCGCTGATCGGGATCGGGGCGGCAATGACGGGGCTGGCCGCGGCGGATGCGCTGGCCGCGGCGGTGATCGCGGCGATGCTGTTGCGCGTCGCCTGGACGCACGGACGCCCGGCCATCGACGAGCTTGTCGACAGCCAGCATGACGCGCAGACCCGGCGTTCCCTGGCGCGCCGGCTTCTGGAATGCCCCGGCGTCGAAGCGGTGCGCGAGCTGCGGCTGCGCCGGCACGGCACCGATGCAGTCGCCGATGGCAGCATCCTCGTCGACCCCGAGATCACCGTCACCGAGGGCCACCGCATCGCCGAGGCCGCGCGCGCGCACACCATTGCCGCGATGCCCGCGCTCTCGCAGCTGGTGCTGCATGTCGAGCCGGCGGGCCATCACGACGGCTACGGCGCCACCCGGGCACCGCTGCGCGATCAGATCGAGGGAGAACTGCACCGCCACATCGCCCGCCTGTCCCGGATCAAGGCGGTCGAGTCGGTCCGGCTGGGCTATTTCGACGACGGGATCGAGGTCGAGATCATCGCGGTGTTGCAGGATCCGGCCGAACAGGCCGGTATCGAGGCCGAACTCGGGGCCTCGCTGCGCCGGGCCGTTCCCGGGCTGGGCCGGCTGAGACTGCATCTGGCGACGGATCAGGCGTCGAGTTCGGAATCCCAGTAAAGGAAATCAAGCCAGCTTTCATGCAGGTAATTGGGGGGAAACTTGCGCCCGAGATTGCGCAGCTCCTCCGGGTCGGGCCGACGCGGCGGCTTGCGCAGGCGCATGCCGCTGCGCCGCAATGTCTTCGCGCCCTTGCGCAGATTGCACGGGGCGCAGGCTGCCACCACATTTTCCCAGCTCGTCGTTCCGCCGCGCGCGCGCGGCAGGACGTGATCGAAGGTCAGATCCGAGGTCGCACCGCAGTACTGGCAGGAAAACTCGTCGCGCAGGAAGAGGTTGAACCGGGTGAACGCCGCCCGCTTGAGCGGCTTGACGAAATCGCGCAGCACCACGACCGAGGGGATGCGGATCTGCATGCGCGGGCTGCGCACGACCTCCTCATATTCCGCCACGATATCGACCCGGTCGAGCCAGGCGGCCTTGATCGCATCCTGCCATGGCCACAACGACAGCGGATAATAGGACAACGGCCGGTAATCGGCATTCAGCACCAGCGCCGGAAAATGCCGTGTGCCCGCAGCCTCGCGCACGAATCCCTGTCTGAAGCTCCCATCCATCGACCATTCAGCCCTGTTCTGGCCGGACTCCGCGCGGCGCGTGGCGCCCGATACTGGTTGAAACTATATCTCGGCTTTCCCCGCTGGCAAGCCCTGTATATGGTAGTATGTATCCGGTGACATATCCTTGTAACGGGAGGGTGACGATGGACCGCCCGACGCTCAGCCATATTCTGGAAGCCGCGCTTTACGCGCAGGATCTTGACGCGGCCGAGGATTTCTACGGCCGTCTGCTGGGGTTGGAGCGGCTGATCCGCGTCGACGCGCGGCATGTTTTCTTCAGGTTGGGCACCGGCGTGCTGCTGATCTTCAACCCCGACGAGACCGAGAAACCGCCGAACAATCCGCGCCTTCCCGTGCCGCCGCACGGAGCGCGCGGGCCGGGCCATGTCTGCCTGGCGGCGGATGGCGCGGATCTGCCGCAATGGCGGCGCCACCTCGAAGGCAGCGGCGTCGAGATCGAGGCCGATTTCGCCTGGCCCAACGGTGCGCGCTCGATCTATTTCCGCGATCCGGCGGGGAATTCGGTCGAGATCGCCGAGCCGGGGCTGTGGTTCCCGGACGGGGGCTGACGCGCTCCTTGCGGGTCGCCCCTGGGTGTGCGGTCCTTCAGAAGTCCATGTGCAGGGTCTTGACTTCCTGAAACTCTTCCAGCCCCAGGCTGCCGCCCTCACGCCCGATGCCCGACATCTTCATGCCGCCGAACGGGGCGCCGTAGTCCATGCTCTTGCCGTTGACATGCACTGCGCCCGCACGCAGGCGCCGCGCGACACGCTCGGCGCGACTGCGGTCCCCGGTCTGGATATAGGCGGCCAGCCCGTAGGGCGTGTCATTCGCGATGGCGACGCCTTCATCCTCGGTGTCGAAAGGGGTGATGGACAGGACCGGCCCGAAGATTTCCTCGCGCTCGATGGTCATGCCGGGGGCCACATCGGCAAAGACCGTTGGCCGCGCCCAGTAGCCGCACTCGAACCCCTCGGCACGGCCGGGGCCGCCGGCCACCAGCCGCGCCCCCTCGGCAATTCCGGTTTCGATCAGGCGTTGCACCTTGTCGAACTGCACGTCGCTGACCAGCGGGCCGAGATGGTCGCCTTCGGACGCCGGATCACCCAGCCGTGTGGCGCGCGCCGCCTCGGCGGCGATCTCGACGACACGCTCATAGACCGGACGCTCGACCAGCAGGCGGGTGGGCGCATCGCAGGACTGGCCGGTATTGAGAAAACACTCGGCCACGGCGTGGCGCACGCGCGCCTCCAGCGCTGCATCGCAATCGGCAAAGACCAGATTGGGCGACTTGCCGCCCAGCTCCAGCGCGACGCGCTTGATGTCGCCGATGGCGGTCTGCGCGATCTCGCGCCCCGCACGGGTCGATCCGGTGAAGGATACCATGTCGATGTCGCAATGTGCCACCAGCGGCGCGCCGGCGCCGGCGCCATCCCCCTGGATCATGTTGAACACGCCCGCCGGCACGCCGGCCTCATGCAGGATGTCGGCGAAGATCATGGCCGAAAGCGGTGTATACTCCGACGGTTTGAGCACGCATGTCGCCCCCGCCGCGATCGCGGGAAACACCTTGAGCGTGATCTGGTTGATCGGCCAGTTCCAGGGCGTGATCAGCGCACAGACCCCGACGGCCTCACGCAGCATCACGTCGTGCCCGCCGGGCAGCGCCGCGCGCTCGGACTGACAGTCGAGCGCCTCGACGAAACCGCGCAGATGCTCCAGCGCAACGGCGGCCTGCATCTCGCGCGCCATGGTGATGGGCGCGCCCATCTCGCAGGAGATGGCGATCGCCAGGTCCTCGAGCCGCGCTTCGATCACCTCGCCGATGCGGTTGAGCAGGGCGATGCGTTCGCTCTTGGGGGTCTGCGAGTAGGCCGGGAAGGCGCTCTTGGCCGCGGCGACGGCGCGTTCCACGTCTTCGGCACCAGCCAGCACGATACGGCCCAGCTCGCGTTCGGTTGCCGGGTTGGTGACGGTGTGCGCGACGGTCGAGTACGGCGCCCGCCAGGCCCCGTCGACGTAATGGGTCAGCAGCTTTTCGGAGGCATCATCAAACATGGGGAAACCTTATCATGCGCCTGCCCGACCCGCCACAAGGCATCGTGCCGCGTCAGCACGATACTGCCGTCCCTGCCCGACTACGAGGGCCTCGATGCGCCGGCAGCTTCCGTAGCGTGTCGCGACAGCGCGGTTGCGTGTCAGGAGGTCCGGCAGCGGCGCCCAAGGCGGAACCGCTGATTCCCCCAACCTCCTCAAACACGATAGGAAAATCTATTGCAAGGTGGTGACGGTCACGTTGCCGCGACCCTGATCCTGCGTACCACGCAACTGATTTCCACGGATTTCCGAGAGCAGGCAGTTGGTGCCCGTTTCCCGGTCGCCGATGAGCAGGTTGCGACAGAGGAAGCCCTGATGCCATTGCCATGCCCCGCTGACGGTTTGACCAGACCATTCCCCGGTGACAGTACCATCGCCGTGAAAGATCACTTGCCCCCGTCCCTCGGTATCAACCTGCGGACGATCCGCGACCTGCGCGCGATACTCGGCCTCGGTGGCGATACGGGTCCATGCGTCAGCCGAAGTGACTCCAAGCAGCAGCACACCTACGGTAGCGAAGAACAAGCGGAACATGGCGGGAACTCCTCGGCCAAAACAACCAACTTCGACGTCCCCCTACCGGCCCACCTTATCGACAGGGAACGTCAAAGGTAGCCTGACGACACGCGGCTGGCCAGTGTTTTGTGACAGCCTGCCCCTTCCGCACGTGTCCCTGGACCGCAACAGCAAAGGACCCGCTCCAACCGCGGGTCCTTTGCGATAGCCAAGCGTGTGTCCGCTCAGCGCTTGGAGAACTGGAAGCTGCGGCGCGCCTTGGCGCGGCCGAACTTCTTGCGCTCCACGACACGGGCGTCGCGGGTCAGAAAGCCCGCGGCCTTGAGCGGGGCGCGCAGCGCCGGATCGTAAAGCTGCAGCGCCTTGGAGATGCCGTGCTTGACGGCGCCGGCCTGACCCGACAGCCCGCCGCCCTTGACCGTGGCCATCACGTCGAACTGGTCCGTGACACCCGCCACCTGGAAAGGCTGACGCAGAATCATCTGCAGCACCGGCCGGGCGAAATACTTGTTCAGTTCCTTGCCGTTCACGGTCACGCGGCCGGAGCCGGGCTTGATCCAGACGCGCGCCACCGCATCCTTGCGCTTTCCGGTCGCGTAGGACCGGCCGAGGCTGTCGCGCTGCGGTTCACGCGCGGGGGCCTGATCGGCGTCGGGCGCATCGCTGCCGGTGACAACCGTTTTCAGGTCATCGAGGGTCTTGACGTCTTCGGCCATTGTCATGCGCTCCGGGTATTCTTGCTGTTCATGGATTTGACATCCAGCACTTCGGGCTGCTGCGCCTCGTGCGGGTGCTCGCCACCGGCATAGACACGCAGATTGGTCATCTGCTGGCGCGACAGACGGTTGCCCGGCAGCATGCGCTGCACGGCCTTCGTGATCACGCGCTCGGGATGAGCGCCTTCGAGGATCTGCCGCGCGGTACGGTTCTTGATGCCGCCCGGATAGCCGGTGTGCCAGTAATAGACCTTGTCGTTGCGCTTCTTGCCGGTCATCTGGACCTTGTCGGCATTGATGACGATCACGTTGTCGCCCATGTCCATGTGCGGGGTGAAGCCTGCCTTGTGCTTGCCGCGCAGGCGCATCGCGATGATCGAGGCAAGCCGGCCCAGAACGACGCCCTCGGCGTCGATCAGGATCCATTTCTTGTCGATATCCGCGGGTTTCGCGCTGTAGGTTTTCATGTCTCGCCCTATCGGATGGGTGGTCGCGGGACGCTGGCGCCCGCCA